>Ga0065714_10002404_pt1 | contig 21945 bp, 14 predicted proteins | sample MisRhiReplicate2_FD_59101 | JGI IMG/M metagenome (GOLD analysis project Ga0065714, IMG submission 59101) | Miscanthus rhizosphere microbial communities from Kellogg Biological Station, MSU, sample Rhizosphere Soil Replicate 2: eDNA_1 v2... | ecosystem: Host-associated > Plants > Roots >...
GTACAATTCCCTTTACAATCAGTTCTAAATCAACAACATTTATCAATAATTTCTTTGCTGTAAAAAAAATAATTTCTATCTTTGTCGTCCCTCACGGGAAAAGGAGATTTAATTTTAATGGCTAAAAAACAAGTAGCAGAAAAAGAACTAGAGGCTAAAACAGCCGAATTACAAGGCGCAGACGCTCGTCTGGCTGAGAAAGAAACCATTGAGTCAGAAGCTGATTCAGTGTCGATCGAACAGATCAAATCATCATTAGCAACTCCAGATCAAGATTTTGACTGGGATGCAGACGACAAAGCATTCGGAAATTACAGTGACGCAGACCGTAAGAAGTTTGAAGATATGTATACCGATACTTTCAATCAAATCAACCAAGGTGAAATCATCAGCGGTACAGTTGTTTCAATCAACAACAAAGACGTAGTATTAAACGTAGGATTTAAATCAGACGGTTTGGTATCTACTTCTGAATTCCGTGATACACCTGATTTGAAAGTTGGCGACAAAGTTGACGTTTTCGTGGAAGCTCCAGAAGATGCTAACGGCCAGTTAATTTTATCTCGTAAAAGAGCTAAAACCCAAAGATCATGGGAGTCTATTAATGAGGCTCTTGACAATGACAGAATCATCAACGGATTTGTTAAAAGCCGTACTAAAGGTGGTCTTATCGTTGACATCATGGGTGTTGANGCTTTCTTACCTGGTTCTCAAATTGACATCAAACCTATCCGCGATTACGATGTATACGTGGGTAAAACAATGGANTTCAAAGTTGTTAAGATCAACCACGAGTTTAAAAACGTAGTTGTNTCTCATAAAATCTTAATTGAAGACGACTTAGAAAGCCAAAAAGTTGAAATCGTATCTAAACTTGAAAAAGGNCAGGTATTAGAAGGTACTGTTAAAAACATCACNGACTTNGGTGTNTTNATCGATTTAGGTGGCGTTGACGGTTTACTTCACATCACTGATATTTCTTGGGGCCGCATAGAGCATCCAAAAGAAGTATTAAGCTTAGATGAGAAAATCAACGTTGTAGTTCTTGACTTTGATGATGAGAAAAAACGTATTGCATTAGGTTTAAAACAATTGACTCCACACCCTTGGGAATCTTTAGATGCTAACTTAGCTGTTGGTTCTAAAGTTAAAGGTAAAATTGTTACTGTTGCTGATTACGGTGCTTTCTTAGAAATCATTCCAGGTGTTGAAGGTTTAATCCACGTTTCAGAAATGTCGTGGTCACAAAACTTACGCAGCCCACAAGAATTCTTGAAAGTTGGTGATGAGATCGAAGCTGAAGTTTTAACTTTAGACAGAGACGATCGCAAAATGAGCTTAGGTATCAAACAATTAACTCAAGATCCTTGGCAAAATGTTGCTGAAAGATATCCTATCGGAAGCAAACATACTGCAGTAGTTAAAAACATGACTAACTTCGGTGTATTCGTAGAAATCGAAGAAGGTATCGACGGATTAATCCATATCTCTGATCTTTCATGGTCTAAAAAAGTTAACCACCCTAACGAATTCACTAAAGTTGGTGATACATTAGACGTAGTTGTATTAGAATTAGACGTTGAAAGCCGCAAATTAAGCTTAGGTCACAAACAATTAGAAGAAAACCCTTGGGATACTTTTGAAACTATCTTTACTTTAGATTCAATCCACCAGGGAACTGTTGTTAAAGTAACTGATAAAGGTGCTGTTATTGCTTTACCATATGGTGTAGAAGGTTTCGTACCAACTAAACACATGGCTAAAGAAGACGGTGGTACCATCAAAGCTGAAGAAACTAATGACTTCAAAATCATTGAGTTTAACAAAGATGCTAAACGTATCGTTGTTTCTCACGCCCGTATCTGGGAAGAGGCTAAAGCTGAAGCTGTTGCAGAAGAGCGTAATGCTAAGAAAAAAGAAGCTAAAGCTTCTAGCAGTGCAGTGAAAAAAGTTAAAGATTCAGTTGAAAAATCTACATTAGGTGATTTAGGCGTGCTTGCACAATTAAAACAACAAATGGAAGGTGAAGAAAACAAAGCCAAAAAAGGCGAGTAATCTTTAAAGCTTATATATTAAAAGCATCCCCTAACAGGGATGCTTTTTTTTTACCCTTCTTTTTTTATTATTTTGCAGCATGATGAAATCTTTGGTAACATTCATACTCGGTATGCTGATCATGAGCAACACTCAAGCTCAACTCCCGGCAATCATTCCTCAACCAGTTCAAATGACAGCAAAGGATAAAGCATTGCCTTTTACACTAAAAGTAAGCACCCAGATTATTGCGGCGGATTCACTTGCCAAAAGTGTTTCATTTTTAAAAACCTATTTAAGCACTTACTACGGGATTAGCTTAACCAGCAGTATAAACCCTACCCCAAATACTTTAAATGTAATCAATATTAGTGTTAACCGTACTGGAGGTAAAAACCCNGACAGTTACGAACTGGTGGTCGACAACAAACAAATCAGTATTAANGCAAGCTCGGCACGTGGAGCTTTTTATGGTGTTCAAACATTAATACAACTCCTGCCAACTGTGAACATTAAAGATCAACTTCAGATTCCCTCTGTTCAGATTTTTGATTATCCCCGCTTTGCTTACCGCGGTATGCATCTGGATGTAAGCAGGCACTTCTTTGATGTTGCCTTCATTAAAAAGTATATCGATTATCTCGCTCTTCACAAGCTAAACAACTTTCACTGGCATCTCACTGACGACCATGGCTGGAGAATAGAGATCAAAAAACACCCGAAACTAACCACTATTGGTGCATGGCGCAATGGCACCATTATAGGTCTATACCCAGGAACAGGTAATGATGGATTAAGATATGGTGGTTATTACACCCAACAAGAAGTTAAGGATGTAATAAAATATGCGGCCGACCGCTACATCAACGTCATTCCTGAAATTGAAATGCCAGGACATAACATGGCTGTTTTGGCTGCTTACCCTGAATTAAGTACAACACCTAAGGAACCGAAACAGGTAGCGCAAACCTGGGGTATTTTCAATAAATTTAACAATGTACTCCTCCCTTCGGAACAAACCTTTAGCTTTTTAGAAGATGTACTAAACGAAGTGATGAACCTATTCCCCTCCCCTTATATCCACATTGGCGGTGATGAGTGTTCAAAGATCTGGTGGAAGCAATCCGATTTCTCTCAAAAACTGATAAAAGAAAAAGGATTAAAAGATGAAAATGGTTTACAAAGCTATTTCATTCATAGAATAGAGAAATTTGTAAATAGCAAAGGCAAAACCATTATAGGCTGGGATGAAATACTAGATGGTGGATTAGCTCCCAATGCAATTGTAATGAGCTGGCGTGGAGAAAAAGGGGGGATAGCTGCTGCTAAACAAAAGCACAAGGTAATTATGACTCCAGAGAATATGATGTATTTCAATCATAGCCAATTTGTAAAAGACGATTCATTGACAGCAGCCAAATACCTGCCTCTAAAAACGGTTTACGACTACGAACCAATACCCGCAGTATTAAATGAAACAGAAGCAAAGTATATCTGGGGCGCTCAAGGGAACTTATGGTCTGAATACATCGCTAATCCAGCTAAAGCCGAATATATGCTTTTCCCAAGACTGGATGCCTTGAGCGAGATCTTGTGGAGCCCGAAAGCAAAAAAGAACTACACAGATTTTCAGAGAAGGCTAAAAACCCAATTAAAAAGGTACGACCTGATGAAGGTGAATTATAGTAAACGATATTTAACAAATTAACAATATAGACCATAAATATTGGAACAACGATTCAAATCCATAAAGCATTTAAGCACAAGCTGCTACATGAGCATTTTACATTTTTTGAATTTAAAAGCGCTTTTATGTATTCGAGGTTCCAAATTTTGGCTATATTTGCATAATCTTTAAGTCAATGCAAAAAAGAACACTGCTAGACGGTCAAAAATTCCAGATCACAATTAAACGACTTTGTCATCAATTAATTGAAAGTCACAACGATTTTTCTAATACGGTTTTAATTGGTATACAGCCAAGAGGCAGCTATTTTGCCGACAGGGTAAAACACGAACTATCGGAAGTCCTTAAAAAAAGCGTAATTCAAAAAGGTAATCTAGATATTACTTTTTTCAGAGATGATTTCAGACGAAAGGACGGACTGGTTTCGGCGAGTAGCAACACCATAGATTTTATTATAGAAGGCAAAAACGTAATCTTAATTGATGATGTATTGTGGACGGGGCGAACAATCCGTGCTGCGCTTGATGCATTATTGGCATACGGCAGACCTGCAAAAGTAGAATTAATGGTCCTCATAGACAGGCGTTTTTCAAGGCATGTACCTATTGAGCCAGATTATATAGGTTTACAGGTAGACACGCTCGACTCACAACAGGTGAAAGTGAGTTGGAAAGAAACAGAAGGAGAAGACAAAGTTATCTTAATATCAGAAAGCAATAAATAATATGGCAGTAGAAAAATTATCAACCCGACATCTTTTAGGTATCAAAGATATTAACCGGAATGATATCGAACTAATCTTCGAAACTGCAGATAATTTTAAAGATGTAATTAACAGGCCCATTAAAAAGGTTCCTTCGTTAAGAGACATTACCATTGCCAATATATTCTTTGAGAATTCTACCCGCACCAAGCTTTCGTTTGAACTGGCCGAAAAACGCCTTTCTGCTGATGTGGTTAATTTTGCTGCATCGTCTTCATCTGTAAGTAAAGGTGAAACACTAATTGATACCGTCAACAACATCCTGGCCATGAAAGTGGATATGGTGGTGATGAGACACCCTTATGCAGGAGCAGGACAATTTTTGAGCAAGCACATCAAGGCTCAGATTGTAAACGCCGGAGATGGGGCACATGAACACCCTACACAAGCCTTACTAGATGCCTTTTCAATTCGCCAGAAGCTTGGTGACGTGGCTGGCAAAAAAGTAGTAATTGTAGGTGATATTCTACACTCAAGAGTAGCCATTTCAAACATACTTTGTCTGCAAAAACTAGGTGCGGAAGTAATGGTATGCGGCCCTACTACCCTAATCCCTAAACACATTGAAAGCTTAGGCGTAAAGGTTGAGCACAATTTAATTAAAGCATTAAACTGGTGCGATGTAGCCAATATGCTGCGCATACAGTTGGAAAGACAAGACATCAAATATTTCCCTTCATTAAGAGAATATGCCATGATGTACGGACTGAACAAGCAGATTCTGGACAACCTTGATAAGGAAATCATCGTGATGCACCCAGGTCCAATAAACAGAGGTGTAGAGATTACCAGCGATGTTGCTGATAGCAAACAATCAATCATTCTTGAACAGGTTGAAAATGGAGTAGCTGTACGTATGGCGGTACTCTATCTTTTAGCTGCACAGAACGACTAAAATATCCTCTGAGCTTGTCTTGATTAATATTCAAAAGATATTTTTTAAGGATCAATACGAACTTTCCTTTATAACCGTTTAACCTGTGTTATCAACACATGTTAGTTTCTTGTGTTAATAAGACGTAATACTATTTTTATATTAGTACCAACCATATTTGAAATCAGATGTCGAAAAAATACTTTTTTATTCCGCTACTCTTAGCAGGGGGGCTTACGGCCAGCTATGCACAAACGAGTGTATTAGTGAACCTGAACAAGAATTACCAAACCGGTCTGGAACTACTGGATAATGAAAAATACATAGCAGCAGCGCAGCAGTTTAGACTGGTGGAGCAACTGAGACAAAAACCGGGCACTCAACCAGAAAGTAATGCCGAATTGTCGATGCTTAAGGAAAATGCTAAATTCTATGCTGCCGTATGCGCCTTAGAACTCGGCAACAGAGATGCGGAAAGCTTATTTCAAAAATTCATCAAAGATTACCCGCTAAATCCAAATACAAAACTTGCTTACTTCCATGTAGGTAAATCATATTTCGCACAAAAAAACTATCAGAAAGCGTTGGAATGGTTTGAAAAAACCGACCCTTCTACCCTTTCCGGAAAACAACGTTTAGAGTATCAGTTTAAGCAAGGCTATGCCTACTTTGAATTGAAAAACATTGAAAAAGCTGAACCCTTATTTGAAGCAGTAAAGAAAGAAAAATCACCTTTCCAGGAAAGCGCTACTTATTACTTTGCTTATATCAATTACCTGAACAAAGAATACAAGACAGCGTTAAGCAACTTCGAAAAATTAAAGGGGTCTCCTACCTATGAGGCTAGCTATCCATACTACATTACTTCAATGTATTACCTGGACGAGCGTTATGATGATGTGCTCAATTATGCAATTCCAATTTTAAAAACCACAAAGCAACAGTACGAAGCAGAGATGCTGAGTCTGATTGCAGCTTCATATTTTGCTAAGTCTGATTATGTAAACGCTGAAAAGTATTTCAAAGATTTTTACGCAAAGGATAAATCGAATAACAAGAATAACCTTTTCACTTATCAATACGGTTATTCTCTATTTCAATTGAAAAAATACAGTGAATCGGTTGCCGTACTGGAAAAACTAAATACAGATGATGTGTACCTCCAAAGCGGAATGTATACGTTAGGCCGTTCCTTTATACAGTTAAAAAATAAAGAAAAAGCCAGAAGCGCATTCTTCAGGGCGTCGAGACTTGATTTCGACAAAATTGTACAGGAAGAAGCCTGGATCAATTATGCCAGACTAAGCTATGAGCTTGAATTCAACCAACAGGCGCTTGAAGCTACACAAAACTTCCTGAAGCAATTTCCAACTTCCCGTAAATTAAATGAAGCTAAAACCCTGCTTGGTGAAATTTTGCTGACCAGTAAAAACTACCAGGCAGCAATCGACATATTGGAGCCTATTCCAAATAAATCACCTGAAGCCAAAGAAGCCTACCAGAAAGTAACCTATTTCAGAGGTTTGGAGTTTTATAATGAAAGAGCATTCCCTAACGCGCTTTCTATGTTCCTCAGATCAGAAAAATTCCCTCAGGATGATGAAATCCTTGCATTAAACACTTACTGGAAGGCAGAAGCCAGTTATGAACTAAGAAAATTTGGCGAAGCAGTTAAACACTTTGAAACCTTCCTTGATTTACCAGGCGCCAGCAAAACCGGTGTTTACAACTTTGCAAATTATGCGCTGGCCTACTCTGCTTTTGAGGATGAGCGCTATGGAAAGGCAGCTACCTATTTTGAGCGTTTTTTAAGAGGTAACGATAAAGACCCAAAAACAGTAAATGATGCAACTATCAGATTAGCGGATTCCTATTTTGTGAATAAAAGCTATACCAACGCCTTGTTAAACTATAACAAGATTATTGGCAACAGATCTACAGGCGAGGATTACGCTTTATTCCAACGTGGAATGATCCAGGGTCTGGAAAATCAAAATGATGCAAAGATCAGCACGATGGAGAGTTTACTTAAGCAATTCCCGACATCAAATTATGCTGATGATGCAGGTTTTGAAAGGGCTTATACTTACTTTAACAAAGGAGACCTCGACAAATCAAAATCCGACTTGACCAGTTTGATTAGTAAATATCCGAACAGCAGTTATGTGCCACGTGCACTGGTAACCATTGGTTTGGTGCAGTATAACCAAGATCAGGACGATGCAGCTCTTGAATCTTTCAAAAAAGTAATTGCGGATTATGCAAGTACTGAAGAAGCAAAACAAGCACTTGAATCGATAAAAAACATCTATGTAGATAAAGGAGATTCTCAAGGTTTCATTACCTATGCCGGCACCACCCCATTGGGTAACTACTCGTCAGCTGAACAAGATAACATTTTGTTCCAGGGTGCTAAAAATCTATACCTAAAAGGAGACGCTAAAGGTGCCTTTGAAGCTATCAATGCTTATTTCGATAAATTCCCTAAAGCGATACATGACAAGGAAGCTAAATTTATCAGAGCTGAATCATTGGTGAAATTGGGCAGGCCGGATGAAGCTATTCCAGATTATGAATATATTTTGAACGACTGGACAAGTGACTATACAGAGCGCTCGCTGGTAAGTATTTCGAAATTGTTCCTTGATCAAAAAAAATACAATGAGGCCATTGTGTATTTGAAACGTCTGGAAACAACAGCAGATTACAAAGTACATTATACTTACTCATTAAACAATCTTCTAAAGGCCTATAATGAACTTAACATGCCGGATGACATGCTGAAATATGTACAGTTAGTTAAAGAGTCCGACAAAGCTTCTGAAGAAGAAAAAAATAGCGTAGACTTATATGCAGGTAAAGCTTACCTATTGAAAGCTGATACAACGCTTGCTGTTAAATCTTTTAACAATGTTGTAAGCAAGACAAAAACACTTGCAGCTGCAGAGGCCAAGTATAATCTGGCAGCTGTACAATATGCTAAACGCGATTACAAGACATCAAGTAAAACTTGTTTTGATTTGATTAATAACATGCCTTCTTATGATTACTGGGTAGCTAAAGCCTTTATCTTACTGGCCGATAATTACGTAGCCTTGAAAGATAATTTACAGGCAAAAAGTACGCTATTGAGTATTATAGACAACTACGATGGCAAGGACGATATTGTGCCTACTGCCAAAGCGAAATTAGAAAAAATTAAATAAGACCAAGCGACATGAGATTAAGCAAATTAATATATACAACCCTATTTTTTATTGCGGCAGGTACCTTAAATACCAATGCGCAAGACAAAAAACCGGTAGAGAAGAAAACGGAAGAAAAAGCAGTAACTGAAGAAATTGAAGTCGTAAGGCCTTATAAACCCGTACTAGCTGAAGCAGTAAAATTAAGAAGAAGTCCCGATTTGAATGATGTTAAAACCTATAAAGCAAAGTTCAATTATAGTTTAACAGATAGAAAACTGGAATTGAATTCAGATATCAATAAACTACAAGCCCAGCAAGTAGCAGCTGAAAAAGAAGCGCAGTTGATTAACAATTATGTAAAAGGTGCCTTTGGCTCTTCAGCAACTTCGCTTCTGGAAGGCTATTTTAACATTGGTAGAGACGAAGCTTTGCAGGCAGGTGCATTTTTCAAGCATTTCGGACAATCAGGAAGTTTGAACAAACAAAGCGCAAATCAGCAACAGTTAAGCGTATTTGGCAGAAGCATTGGTGATGAGGTTACCTTAAGCGGCCGACTTAACTTTCAGAGAAACCGACTATTCTTCTATGGAATAGACAAGAACAACCCAACATTAAATCCTAATCCGGAGAAACAAACCTTTAACTTTATTGAGGCTGAAGGAGAACTCGTAAACAAATTCACTGATGATCCGGATGCATTGAGCTACGCTGCTAAAATGAATGGTTATCTCTGGAGCGATGCATACGATGCGAAAGAAAGTTCAATTGTATTAAATGGCTACGTAAATAAACGCATCAGCAGCTTTAACTTAGGATTTGCCGGTTCAGTTGAATTTGGCAGTACTAAAGACGCCCTTACTGATGTTGGCAATAACCTGCTCAGATTAAATCCCTATATTAAGCTACAGGCCAGCGGTGTTAAAATTAATGCAGGAATCAACTTTGTACAGGAATTTGGAACGGCTTCTTCCAGCAGAATCTTCCCAGCAGTAACAGCGGATTTCACCTTGATACCTGATTACCTGGAAATCTTCGGAGAACTGAAAGGTGATGTAAATCGCAATTCATTAAAACAGTTAACAGATGAAAATCCATTTTTAAACACTAATATCTATATCAAAAACTCCGTGGAAAAGTTAAGCATCAGTGGAGGTATTAAAGGTAATGGCGGACCTGGGTTTGGTTACAAAGCTAGATTTTATCACAAACAAATTGAAGATATGCCTCTATTCGTAAACAACTTTACAAACTTTAACAAGTTTGATGTGATTTACGATTTTGGTACGATGAAGCAGACTGGTCTTGAAGGCGAGATCACTGTTCAGGTTAGTGACGCTTTAAAATGGACAGGTAAACTGAATTTTGAAGATTATAAACCTGCTGCTGAAACACAAAGCTGGTTCAAACCGCAAATGCGTTTAAGCTCGGATTTAATGTATGCAATCAATAAAAAAATCACATTAAATGCAGCTGTTGCCCTTCAGGATGATAGCAAAGCTAAAGTTTATACATCAGCNCCGGCAAGNCCATACCTTGTTCCNGATTTAGCTAATGAAACAGTTGTTACAGTTAAGGGCTTTGTAGACCTNGGTGTTGGNGCATCTTATAAGATCAACAACAAGTTTTCGGCCTTTGCGAGAGCAAATAATTTACTAAATACCAGGTACAGCAAATATTTACATTATGAGGCAATTGGCTTCAATATATTTGGAGGTATAGCCTACTCATTCTAATGCTTTTCAATTAATAATTGCTTGGTACGGAATTAAAATTTATTTTTACCAGAATGGATATCTTATCATACCTGACTACACTTATAAAAACCCATAAAGAGGTGGGAATTCCCGGACTGGGAACCATTTATAAAATGAAATCTCCTGGGAGGTATGATGTTGATACGCATTCTTTTCTGCCGCCAAGCTATTCATTAAACTTTACTTCAGACCTTCGGGAACAAAAACTCCTTACAGATCTGATCAGTAAGAAAAAGAATATTTCGGCTGACGCGGCGACGTATTTTGTTGAACAGTTTTCACAAAATATACTAGATGAACTCTCTGGCCATCAGGAATCTGATTTTGGTGAGCTGGGTACATTTTCTACCGCCTCAGGAAGCCTGGCTTTTATTCCTAAACAGGATAGTAATTTTGGCTTTGACTTTTATGGTCTGCCAACTTTAAATGCAGAATTGAAATCTGAATCTGCTGAAGCCCTGAAAGAAGAAACTTTACAAACTGAGCAGTCTATAGAAGAGGAATTACCTGTAGAAGAGGAACAGTTTGTTCAGGAAGAATTGCCACATGTAACTGCAGAGCAATTAGAACTTGAAAACAACAATGCTGATCTGGGCGATGGTACTATTGAAGAAATTCCTGAGCCTTTAAACGAACAACCAGCAGAGGAGATACTCCATCTGGATAGTACTGAAGTTCCGGCAACAGATCAACAAGACAACAGCGATGAGCAGGAAGTGTATGAGGAAATTGCTGAAGTTGTAAGCATTCCTGAAACACCAGCTAGTCCGTCGGCCCCTATTATTGAAACTCCCGAGCCTTTAAATGATGTTTATGAGACAGCTAATGTTTTCAACAAAACTCCATCAGAACAGCCGCCTCATTTCTCTGTAGATTACTCGGCTCCGGAGAGATCAGGAATGCCAGCCTATATGAAAGTAATTATAGGACTTGCTGCGATCATCATCCTTGCAGGAGTGATCTACATGGTCAGGCCCGAACTTTTTGATAGTATCCTTAAAAAAAATTCAGGTCAGCCTGTTGAAATGGCCGGTACAACAGAAGCCATTCAAAACGACGAACAAATAAAGCTAGATTCGATTGCACAAGCAGATAGCATTAGAAGAATCAATGAAAGGGCTATTCTTACTNTAGATTCAGCTAAAGATTCCNCTAAAACAATAAAACCTATTGAAAAACCAATAGAAGTNGCTACAGAAAAAACAACAGAAGCTACTATTTCTTATGAAATTATAGCTGCGTCTCTACTTAATCAGAAGGAAGCAGATAACTTTCTTGCTGATATGAAAAGGAAAGGCATTCCCGCTAAAATCGCCGACATGCCAGGCAGAAGAGTAAAAATCAGCATAGGTTCCTTTGCTGATGAAGAAACTGCTAAAAAAGAACTTGAAATCCTGAAGAAAACAACAAAAATTCCAGGGATCTACATTTACACTGTTAGACACACAAACAATCCAAAATAATTATGATCGCATTAATCCAAAGTGCCACTGATACCATTACACAGCTTACAGATACCGCAAATGCACTGAATCAGGCAGTAACGCCACCAACCCCTGAATTACATTTTATTGATCTTTTACTAAAAGGAGGCTGGGTTATGCTTCCATTAGCCTTTTTAGCATTTATGGGTTTGGTAATTTTTGTTGAAAGATACCTAACCATCAGAAAAGCTTCAAAAACAGAATCAAATCTGATGCTTCAGATCAAACAATATATCCACGATGGGAGATTAGATAATGCCATTGCCTTATGTAAAAACAACGGCTCTCCACTGGCCAGAATGTTGGAAAAAGGATTAAAACGCATCGGAAGACCAATTAAAGATATCGAAGCTGCCATTGAAAACAATGGTAAACTGGAAGTATCTAAACTGGAAAAAAACATTGGAATACTCGGAATTATCGCCGGTATTGCTCCAATGCTTGGTTTCGTAGGAACAATTATTGGTGTAATCACCATTTTCCACGATGTTTCCATTAAAGGAGCTATCGAAATTGGAACCATTTCAGGTGGTCTATATACAAAAATGATTACCTCTGCTACAGGGTTAATCATTGGTATCATTGCCTATGTATTGTACCATATCTTAAATATGATGGTTGAACGTATCATTTTAAGAATGGAAACTGATGCAATTGAATTTATTGATCTATTAGAGGAGCCAGGTAAATAATGAATCTACGGAAAAGAAATAGAGGGACAGTAGAGGTTCATACCTCTGCCCTGAACGACATCATGTTCTTTCTACTGCTGTTTTTTCTACTGGCTTCGGCTGTAGTTAATCCTCAGGTAGTAAAGCTATTGTTACCTCGTTCTGAATCAGGACAACAATCTTCAGCGCAAAAAACCGTTACTGTATCTATAGATGAGAAGCTAAATTATTCTGTAGATAAACAAAAAGTAACCCTGGAGCAGCTGCAATCTGCGATAGAAAGCTATCAAAAAGCTTCACCCGATCTAACTATTGTATTATATGTTGCTCGGGGTGTTTCTATCGAAAATACAATGCAGGTATTTGATGTAGCAAACAAATTAAAACTGAAAGTTGTACTTGCTGTAGAACCTAAGAAATAATGACTTATCCTAAAGAAGAAAATAATTACCCTAAGGCGCTTGCTATATCAACAGGCATTATGGCAGCTTTGCTGGCCTTAAGCTTTTTTATTGTCATAGGCACCTTCAAACCCGAAGTTGAAGCAGGAATGGGCGGTATGGTAGTTAATTATGGTACTTCTGTAGAAGGTATGGGAACAGATTATACCAGTATAGAAGAACCATCGGCCGACCCAAATGCCAACGAACAGGCTCCGGATAAAGTAGTGCCCGAGGAACCAACTCCACAAACATCCACTGCTCAAGCCAGCGATAAGGAAATTGTAACACAAAGTACTGAAGAAGCAGTTAGTGTAAAAACAAAAACGACAAAGAGTACTTCAACACCTGTAGCTACGGCAACAGAAACAAAACCAGCCAAGCCGGCAATCAATCAAAATGCATTGTATAAAGGAAAGGCAAATAAAGGAACCGGTGGTGGCGATGGTACGGGAGCTACACCTGGTAACCAGGGAAGTGTAAACGGTGACCCACTAGCCAACAATTACGGTGAAGGTGGTTCTGGTTTTGGTGAAACACCAATCGCTTTAAGAAAATTCACCAATCTTGTGACACCGCAGGATGACGGACAAAAAACAGGTAAAATCGCGGTAAGAATAATGATCAATAAAAGCGGAGTAGTTATTGACGCTACACCGGGGGTAAAAGGTACGACCTTAAACGACCGTGAATTGTGGCAAAAATGCAAGGATGCCGTAATGGGTGCCCGCTTAACTCAATCAGAATCTGCACCTAATGTTCAAATAGGTGTAGTTGTTTTCAACTTTAAAGTGAAATAATTCATATGCTTTGGTAATTTTGCCTTATCAGGCTTTTAAAATGAATTACAAAGACACAATAGATTACTTATACAGCAAGCTGCCCATGTTTACACGCGTGGGCGCTGTTGCTTTTAAAAAGGATTTGCACAACACACTGGCGATGTGCGAAAAGTTAGGTAATCCACAGAATAAATTTAAATCCGTACACGTTGGTGGTACAAATGGGAAAGGTTCAACATCCCATATGCTGGCAGCGATTTTTCAGCAGGCAGGTTATAAAACAGGCCTTTACACCTCCCCTCACCTTAAAGATTTTAGAGAACGTATCCGAATAAACGGAAAAATGGTTCCCGAAACCTTTGTCACTGATTTTGTTAAACAACAACAATCCTTAATCGAAGAAATCAGTCCTTCCTTTTTTGAAGTCACTGTAGCTATGGCTTTCTCTTTTTTCGCTAGCGAAAAAGTAGATATTGCCATTATAGAAGTTGGGTTAGGCGGCCGGATCGACTCCACAAATATCATCACGCCTGAGTTATCAGTTATTACCAACATCAGTCTCGACCATACCAACATCCTTGGAAATACTTTAGGAGAAATTGCGATAGAAAAAGCAGGAATCATTAAACCAGAAGTACCTGTTGTAATTGGGGAAAAACAGGAAGAGACCGAGCAGGTGTTTATCAAAAAAGCTTCAGAAACCAATAGCAGTATCATTTTTGCAGATCAGGAATTTCATGTAGCACACACTAAACGAAATAAAGAATACCTCAGTACATCGATATATAAAGGGGCCAATGTAGCCTTTAAGGATCTTGAGCTAGACCTTAACGGCTTCTATCAATTAAAAAATTTACTCACCGTACTAGAGGCCATAGCCATTTTAAAAGAAAAGGGATATAAAATAACAGATAGCCATATTTACAAAGCTTTAAAGCATGTGAAAGCCTTAACCGGGCTTCAAGGAAGATGGCAAAAATTAAGTGAAAATCCACTAATTATTTGTGATACCGGACACAACATAGCAGGTATTACTGAAGTCATGCTAAACATCAGTAGAACTGAATATGAAAAATTACATATTGTTATTGGAATGGTAAAAGACAAAGACATCAGCGGAGTTTTAGCCCTGCTTCCTGTCAATGCTAATTATTATTTCTGTCAACCTCAATTGGAAAGGGCCCTTTCCGCAATTGAGTTGGCCGGCCAGGCAGAAGCATTCGCATTACATGGACAGGTTTTTAATACGGTCCAGGAGGCTGTTCAAGCGGCTAAGGATAATGCAACAGCTAACGATCTAATCTTCATTGGTGGAAGTACTTTTGTAGTAGCTGAAGTCGTGTAAAATCTTTACATAAAGATAAAGTACGCTTATCATCGCTATTCTATATTTGCGGATCAAAATCTACCAGGCAAACGCCTTGATAAACTTATAATTAATAAATAAATTAGCCTGAGAAAAAGCTTCTGGAACTAAACCAACCAAAGAGTAGATAAACTGCTCAAACCAGTATAATAATACAAAAAACACACAATGAGAAAAATTTATTTATTGTTTACCGCCTTTGCCCTGTTCACACAGATCTCATCGGCTCAACAAAAAGATTCTAAGACGGTAACTAAAGCTACCAATGGTGTCAACAGACCAAAAATAGTTGTAGGTCTTGTCGTTGATCAAATGAGATGGGATTACCTGTACAGATATTATGACAGATATTCAAATGGTGGATTCAAGAGGCTGGTAAAGGANGGCTTCTCTGCCGAAAACACTTTGATNCCTTATACACCAACCATTACNGNTTGTGGCCATTCAAGTATTTACACNGGAACAACCCCGGCTATTAATGGTATCGTTGGAAACGACTGGTATGATACGCAGTTAAAAAGAAATATGTATTGTGCAGAAGATACAACCGTTACAACAGTTGGAAGTTCAACAAGAGCAGGTGTGATGTCACCAAAAAATATGCTTACCACAACCATCACTGATGAACTTCGTTTAGCAACAAATTTTAAAAGTAAGGTTGTAGGTGTTGCACTTAAAGACCGTGGCTCTATCCTTCCTGCGGGCCATTCAGCCAATGCTGCCTATTGGTATGATGGACAAACAGGTGATTGGATTACCAGCACCTACTATATGCAAACATTGCCTGCCTGGTTACAGGATTACAACAAGCAAAAAAAAGCTGATCTATATTTTGCTAAAAACTGGAATACACTTTACCCAATCGACACCTATACACAAAGTACGGCCGACGATAAGATCTATGAAAGGAAAACAAGAGGAGAACAAACACCAACATTCCCTCACCCTTTAAAACTCTACATTGGCAAAAATTATGAGGTCATAAAAAGTACACCTTACGGAAATACCATCACACTTGATCTGGCTAAAGTGGCTATCGAAGCAGAAAAAATGGGCCAGAATAATACGACCGATTTTCTAGCCGTTAGCTGCTCGTCTACCGATTATGTTGGCCATCAGTATGGTCCGAATTCTGTTGAAGCAGAAGATACTTTCTTAAGGTTAGACAAAGACCTGGCAGAATTCTTTACTTATTTAGATCAAAAATTTGGCAAAGGGAACTACTTATTCTTCTTATCAGCCGATCATGGAGCTGCTCATGTTCCTGGATTTATGAATGAGAATAGACTACCAGGAGGAACTTTTGAAGAAGCTAAGGTTCTTAAAAGTTTAAACGAAACAATTGAAAAAACCTTCAAAGTAAAGAAAGGTATAGCAGCTTCAGAAAATGGTCAGTTTTACCTCGATCATGCAACTATAAAAGCCGCCAATGCAAATCTTGATGCTATAAAATCATTGATAATTGAAACACTAAAAACTAAAGATGAAGTTGCTGATGCTGTAGACATGACCAAGCTTGCCACAACTACTTTACCCGAAGAAATAAAGAAATCTCTAACCTATGGCTATTATGCGCAAAGAAGTGGAGACATTTATTACATTTTAAAACCAAATTATTTCAGCGGCGGGAAGACGGGTACAACACATGGTTCCTGGAATCCGTACGATGCGCACATTCCATGTGTTTTTATGGGATGGAACGTAAAACCTGGAAAAACCAATAAAACATATCACATGACAGACATTGCTGCTACTTTAGCCGCTATGTTACATATACAAATGCCAAGCGGCTGTATTGGAACTCCAATTACAGAGCTAACCCATCAGTAAAACAAGCTGTTTTTAACTATACAAAGGCTGTTCTGGTACAAAAACCGGAACAGCCTTTTGTTATTATAGCTTAGTGTATTTGGTCGGGCTATTCCTACCAGCCTCCGTTCAGTTTTGTTATCTTTGCATACCTATTTATAAACCTATTATGGAGCAAATTGAAATCTATAAACCCAAGCATAAAATCCGTTTTGTTACTGCAGCAGCGCTCTTTGATGGGCACGATGCTACGATCAATATTATGCGCCGTATCCTGCAATCTTCAGGGGCAGAAGTTATACACTTAGGCCATAACCGATCTGTTGATGAAGTAGTAAATTGCGCAATTCAGGAAGATGTTCAGGGTATCGCAATGACTTCCTACCAGGGTGGCCATATCGAGTACTTTAAATATATGTACGATCTCCTTCAGGAAAGAGGTGCTACACACATTAAAATATTTGGCGGCGGAGGTGGCGTAATATTACCGTCTGAAATAGCAGAACTTCAGGAATACGGCATCACAAGAATTTACTCGCCTGATGATGGTCGAAAAATGGGCTTACAAGGCATGATTAATAATATGCTTGAGCAAACAGATTATATCACTACAAAATCATTAAACGGAGAGCTTAAAACCATACCGGAAAAAGAAGTAAAAAGCATAGCTGCTGCCATTACAGTTGCAGAGAACGATCCGGAAGCGGCACAAGATTTTGTTAATGAGCTAAAAAAATTAACACTAACCAGTCAGGCACCGGTATTAGGTATTACAGGGACTGGTGGTTCAGGTAAATCATCACTGGTAGATGAACTGGTAAGACGCTTTTTAATAGAAGTTAAAGATAAAACACTGGCCATTATATCTGTCGACCCTTCCAAACGGAAAACCGGGGGTGCATTATTGGGCGACAGGATCCGTATGAATGCCATCAATAATCCACGTGTGTATATGCGCTCGCTGGCCACCAGACAAGCCAACCTTGCATTATCAAAAAATGTACAGGAAAGTATTGATATCTGCAAAGCAGCGGGATATGACCTCATCATCGTAGAGACTTCAGGGATCGGTCAGTCTGATACCGAAATCACGGAACATTGCGACGTATCATTATACGTAATGACTCCTGAATTTGGAGCAGCAACCCAATTGGAAAAAATCGACATGCTCGATTTTGCCGACCTGGTAGCCATTAACAAATTTGATAAGAGAGGTGCCCTGGACGCGTTAAGGGATGTACGCAAGCAATATAAACGCAACCATAACCTTTTTGATGCCAAAGATGAAACCATCCCCGTGTATGGTACCATGGCTTCTCAGTTCAATGATCCTGGCATGAATAACCTGTTTACTTCTCTGATGTCTAAAATCGAAGAGAAGACAGGTGTTAAATTTAATGCGCAAATGGAGCTGACTGCAGAGCAATCAGAAAAAATCTATATCATTCCACCAGATAGAATCAGATACTTAGCAGAAATTGCGGAATCCAGTCAGACTTACAATGAATGGGTAGAAAAACAAAGCACCATTGCCCGGAAATTATATCAGTTGCAAGGTGTAATCAAACTATCACAGGAAGAAAGCACAAACAAAGATGTTCCATCGAGCAAAAACCTAACAGAGACGCTAGAAGAAGTATACAAACATCTTGAAGAACAATTAGATGGTGAATGCCGAAAACTACTACGTCAGTGGCCGGAAACCAAATTAAAATACAAACAAGAGTATTTTATCTATAAGGTAAGAGATAAGGAAATCAAACAACCATTGTTTTATGAATCCTTATCTAAACTCCAGATTCCAAAGGTATCCCTACCAAGATATGAAGACTGGGGTGACATTCTTCGTTGGCTTTTAACCGAAAATGTACCAGGTGAATTCCCATATGCTGCCGGAGTATTTCCATTAAAACGTGAGGGCGAAGATCCAACAAGAATGTTCGCTGGAGAAGGTGGCCCTGAAAGAACAAACAAAAGGTTCCACTATGTATCCTTAGGCCAACCCGCTCATCGCCTATCGACCGCATTTGACTCAGTTACACTCTACGGCGAAGATCCGCACATCAGACCCGATATATATGGTAAAATTGGTAACTCAGGAGTAAGTATAGCAACTATTGATGATGCTAAAAAACTATACTCAGGTTTCGACCTATGTGCGCCTTCCACTTCAGTATCCATGACTATCAATGGCCCTGCGCCTATGCTGTTGGGCTTTTTCATGAATGCGGCTATTGATCAACAATGTGAAAAATACATCATCGAACACGGACTGGAAAAAGAAGTCGAACAGAAAATAAAAAGCATATACAAAGCTAAGGGGCTGGAAAGACCAACTTATAGCGGTGCCTTACCTGAGGGTAACAACGGATTAGGCCTAATGCTATTGGGTGTTACAGGAGATCAGGTATTACCGGCAGATGTATATGCCAAAATACGTGCACATGCCATTAGTACTGTACGCGGAACCGTTCAAGCCGATATTTTAAAAGAGGATCAGGCACAAAACACTTGCATCTTTTCTACGGAATTTGCCTTAAGAATGATGGGCGATATTCAAAGTTATTTCATTAGCGAGAAGGTTCGCAATTTTTATTCTGTATCAATTTCAGGTTATCACATTGCAGAAGCTGGTGCAAATCCGATCTCGCAATTAGCCTTTACGCTCAGTAACGGATTCACATTTGTTGAATACTATCTGAGCAGAGGGATGAACATCGATGATTTCGCTCCTAACCTATCTTTCTTCTTCTCTAACGGCATCGATCCGGAGTACTCGGTAATTGGTCGCGTAGCACGTAGAATCTGGGCTAAAGCGATTAAAAATAAGTATAAAGGAAATGACAGGTCACAAAAGCTAAAATATCATATTCAAACTTCTGGTCGTTCATTACACGCACAGGAAATTGACTTCAATGATATCCGTACCACCTTACAAGCACTATACGCTATATACGATAACTGTAATTCACTTCACACCAATGCCTATGATGAAGCGATAACCACGCCTACTGAAGAGTCAGTGCGCAGGGCGATGGCCATCCAACTGATCATAAACAGAGAACTGGGACTGGCTAAAAATGAAAACCCTTTACAGGGTGCTTTCATTATCGAAGATCTTACAGATCTGGTTGAGGAGGCTGTATTACTCGAATTTAAGCGAATCAATGATAGAGGCGGTGTACTTGGTGCTATGGAAACCATGTACCAACGTGGCAAAATTCAGGAAGAAAGTTTATACTATGAAACACTAAAACATACCGGCGAATATCCTATTGTTGGTGTAAATACCTTTTTAAATAAAAACGGTTCTCCTACCATTGTACCAGGTGAAGTAATACGTGCTACAGAAGAGGAAAAACAATACCAGATTAAAGCCCTTCAGCTCTTCCAGGATAGGAATGCAGATAAAGCAGAAATGGCATTAAAGAGCCTTCAGAAATCAGCAGTAGCTGGTGATAATATATTCGATCAATTGATGGAAATATGCAAAATCTGCTCACTGGGTCAAATATCTAAGGCACTGTACGAAGTGGGTGGACAATACCGCAGAAACATGTAATTACATTAGGCACACAGCATTTTGCTATAAAACAAGAAAGCCTGAATAAATTTATTCAGGCTTTCTTGTTTTATATATTTTAATTAAGCATGTATCCAGCTAAATTTATAATCCATTGTAGGCGGTTTCATACGGTCAGCTACACGTAACAAGCGTGAAGGCAATGCCATGATATAATCACGTGCTTTCTCACCAGCCTCGTTTAAATCACCCATACTTTCAATTTTCCACTCCTCAATAAGCTGTTGCATGATTTCTACGTAGTCAACTGCAGTATAAACACCTAAGCGCTGCGCAGCATCTGTGAAGTGCCCAAAAGTTTGTCCGATTTTCAACCCCATTTCACGAAGGAAGTGTGCAGGCATTACAATTTTCTGGCGCATCATATCTTCAAATGCTATCATTGCCTCATTAGGATCAACTTCGAAAATTTTGCTCATGAAATCCTTATATGCTTTAGCGTGACGCGCTTCATCAGAAGCTATTACACCACACATTTTAGACAATAATGTATCACCATCCTTTTTCGCTAATGATGCAACCCTTCTGTGTGAAATATTTGTAGCTAATTCCTGGAAGCTGGTATAAATAAAGTTCCTGTAAGGATCGTGACCTGTACCGATGTCAAAACCATCTGCGATCAGATATTGTGTAGATATCTCCATCTGACGCATATCAACACGTCCTGATAAATACAGATACTTGTTCAATAAATCCCCATGTCTATTCTCTTCAGCAGTCCAGTGACGTACCCATTTCATCCATCCACCCTGCTCATTTCTCGAAATACCATCTACCATACTTAACCATGATTCGTAAGTCGGCAAAGCCTCCTCAGTAATAGTATCACCTATTAAAACTGCTACAAGATCATAAGAAAGATCCTTAGCATTTTCACGTAGTCCTTTTATATCCTGGTAAAATGTTTCGCTTGTAGAATCGGGCAAAAAATCTGATGGCTGCCAATTAGTATCAATCGGTTTCAAGTAAGTGTCCATCATATCGAGCATATAGTTCTCGATATGTAACATTACTTCCCTTCTTTTCTCTGCGAAAAAACTCATTCGTTTTATATTTTAAATTTTGTATCAAAGATAACCAAAAAAAGTACAATCTTATTGCATATACACTATTTTATTCGTGATAATTGCCCTATCGCAAAGGTAATTAAGATGTCATTATTTGATGTAAAATAGCCGTTTTTTTAAAAACAAAACGGACTTAACATATAGTCGAAAAAATTAGGCATAATAATGAAACACGCTACCAGCAAGTTTTTCTACCCACAAAACCCCATAAACAACATACATCTAAGAGCTTAAATTTCACATAGAATCAGGCCATAGAATAATCGCAGGTAATTTACAAAAATTCCCATAAACAAGAAAAGCCGATAGTCANCTGACTACCGGCTTTCTTTAAGATTTGGCACCGACCTACTCTCCCACGTGTTACCGCAGTACCATCGGCTCTGGTGGGCTTAACTTCTCTGTTCGGAATGGGAAGAGGTGGACACCACCGATATAGGCAC
>Ga0065714_10064713_pt1 | contig 21944 bp, 17 predicted proteins | sample MisRhiReplicate2_FD_59101 | JGI IMG/M metagenome (GOLD analysis project Ga0065714, IMG submission 59101) | Miscanthus rhizosphere microbial communities from Kellogg Biological Station, MSU, sample Rhizosphere Soil Replicate 2: eDNA_1 v2... | ecosystem: Host-associated > Plants > Roots >...
AGGCCCGAGAATCCCACCCAGTGCCTGCACCGGATAAGGCTGGGCCACGGGATTCGACTCAATCAGCGGTCGAGGTGGTCGTGGTAGTTCAAGCTTCGGATCTAACTGCTGCATGGGCCCTCTCCTCGGTGATTGCTGGCTGTCCTCACGTAGTCCCGCCACGGCTGTTGAGTGTTATCAGGGATCAAGGCCCCTGCGGCCTGTGAGGTGTTCACTGACGCGGAACTTACGGCTCCTTACGACCGGGAGCGAGGGCATGGCCCCATGAATCTGGCCTCCTTGGCGCATCCGAAGATGCGGGCGGGTGGAGGCTGTGCCGACTGACGAGTTCGGCACCTGGAGATCCTGAGTGGGAGAAGGCAACGACATGGACACCTGGCGAATGCCTGACTGTCAGTCAGGTACAGCCCTTTCATAGGCTGCGGCACCGGTGCCTGTGTCGTTGCAGATGGCGACGAATCGGATTTGTCAGGTCGATTGTCACGAGGAGAGTTGCGGCAATGCCTTGTACTACGTGGCTTGCAGCAATGGTACGAGGGCCCGTCTCTTTCCAGGAGAAAGAGACGGGCCCGGTTTGGCGCAGCGAAGTGTGCCAAGAGGTGAGGTTGCTGCAGCGCAGCGAGGTAGGTCCATCGTCTACCGTAGCGGGCAGATCAGTCGAGTAGGCATCCATCACTCCTGGGGAATGATCGTGCGAGCCGCCGGACGCTAATCGCACTTCGGGAGAACCACTACGTAAGTAGCGTAGCCTTGAAGGTTCTGGCTACCTGGGCTGGTGCTGTCAACGACAGCGATCCGTGCGCCAATTTTTATACCCACTCGAAAAGGCGGTCAAGCATCACCGCTGAAGCCCGCAAAAGGTGGCGACTGTCGCCACTTTTGTCGCCATGCTCCAGACCCCGTTGTGTATGGGTTGTCGCCGCTGTCGCCGCTGTCGCCACTTCTGTAGCCATCGCCCCACGAGAAGATGCTTTCTGACACGGGCACTGCGCCGCGCTCGATAAGGTCGTCAGTAGTTATTGGCGGGTAAACGACCGCGTGGCGCTAATCAAATGTAAGCGTCTGCCGAAGTCACCTTGCCTGACTCAGGCAGATACGCACTGATGCGGAAGCAGTTGTGGTCTACTCATACTTACCCTCAGATCCGTCTGCGCTCGGCCGATACGGAGTAACCGGTGAAACGGAATTCATGACTGATTTGAAGTGAGAGCGATGAAATGGCAAGAGACAATTTTACCCCTGCAACCAAGAGCGCACTGGCGCGGAATGTCCACTTCCGATGCGTGTACCCGGGATGTCCGGCAGCTACCCATGCCTCCACTCCACATGGGGATAACGTCAATTTAGGCCAGGCTGCGCATATTTCAGCCGCTGCTCAAGGAGGACCTCGGTTTGACGACGAGTTGACTCCCGCGCAACGCAGAGCTTATGAGAACGGTGCGTGGCTCTGTGCCAACCACGCGAAGCTGGTAGACGATGATCCGTTAACTTTCCCTTGTGAAACCATAAGGGGGTGGCAACGTACAATGGAAGAGAGCGCGAGAGCCGCAGTTTATGGGGCACCGATGAATGCCAACTTCGACTTTTCCGAAATATGCAGCAAGTTGGAGCTATTCCTTAAGGCTTGCAGGAAAGCAACATTCAGTGTTTATCGGGAACCGAAATACATCCAAGTGCCCCGAGAGTGTGTAACCGCCATGCAAGAGCTGATCAGGCAATGCCCAAAAGACCATTGGAGACCGGTACATCAGTGGCATTCACTGCATCCAATCACGCACGCTATTCAAGTACGAGCAGTTAATGCGGTTCGACGGATCTTCCACGAGGTAACGGATTACAACAAATGGTACAGCGATGGCTACACCTACGTGATACTAGGCGCAGCCAACACTTGGAACCTCACTCCTGCTGAGGACATCACGCGCGCAAATCAAACGGCTGCTATCGTTTGTGAGGCGCTATTAGAGTTCACCGAATGCATTGACCATCTTAACGAGTATGCCGCTGGCAGAAGGCATCCAGGCAACATCATGTAGTTTCGGCGACGAATGAAACTCGTGTCGTATTTCGCTCCTGCTCGGAGAAACTGCCCCGCCCAGTCGCGATGCTGAGTGGGGCACAACAATCAAATTTGAAATGGAATGGTGGAACGAGGTGGCTTCAATTAAGAGCGAGTGAACCCTCCGATCGGCGCGATCAAAGATCGTTGGATCGGAGGGTTTGGCGGGAGAAGCAAAGTCCCAAACGTCAGTTACAGCCTCAAGCATCGAAACTGGTCGGTCGGGATGCAGCAGCTTCACGAAGGTTGAGCAGCGTCTGCTGTAAACGCAGTAAAAAACCGGCCTCGAACGCTTCCTGAAAATCCCCTGGACGATGACGTTTTCGGTTCTGCGCCAGTACCCACCATAACGGTAATGATGAGCCTTCAAGCCAGGCCTCTACACACCGAACGCCATCCTTAATCGATGGAGCGAACTCATCCCCCCAGGGGGTTTGGATCGCGGGAGAGCCTTCAGCGGAGGGGACAGAGAAGTACTCACCAATCTGTTGATGAGCGCGCTGAGCTGGGATTCCGGTCAAGTACCGGAACGCCTTGTCGTACAACACTGCCGCATCATCCAGCAGCACTACCGCCAGCTCAAAGTCCTGCGGAAAATGAAGCAAAATACTCTGCGCGCCATTGAGCCGAAGCGTGGCAGCCTGCCGTAGTTTAACTGCGGCGTCCTCAGGGGTAAGCGATGCAGTATCGATGGTATTGGGTTTGGGGAGACCAATGAGAAGCGAGAGCTCAAACATCACGGAACCCTCCGAGATAGTTTGCGGTATGAAACAAACAGCCAAGGTGGCGCACGAGCTTAAAAGGGGGACAGCCCAGGCGCAAGCCTGCCCCGCACGATCCGCCATAGAAAAGCAGCAGCTAAGTCTGTGTGGGCACTTTCCACTAGCTATGGTGCCATGCGCCTCGAACGATTCAGGTTGTCACACCCGGTCACGGGATTGACCGCGACGGGGCAAAGCGTAAATGTGAAGCTGCGACAACACAAGCATGAGTATCAAGAAGCCCCACATCCGAATGAACAATTGCGGCCAGACGCTGGCGCTCGCCAGTATCCCGTGGGCCTCTGACCCAGGACTCTTTAATACAGATTCCGGCCATGCTGATAGAATTGGACAGGTTATAGATAACTCCCTTCTGAGAAATGGTATGAATACAGAACGGATGGAAGCAGAGATGCGCCAAGCGCTATTCGGTGGATCTGAGCCCCCGGCGCCGGAAATTAAGCCACTGGTACAAGACACCGCGCCGGACGTCGTGGTCGTGCAACCGACAAAGGCAGCTAATAAACAGAAAATCTCAAAAGGATTCACGCCCAGGCTGAGAGTTACACTGCGGGTGGGAAATAAATTCGAAGGCGAGATGCACGAGATTGTGCATGACGCCGATACGCTAAGCTCCCTAATTGCCGAGCAAGAAGCTACAAAGACGGCCAGAAAAAAATTTAGGTTTGTGGAAGTGGTATCGGTCAAGTCAATGTAAATTTGAGTTTTCACTTTACATTAAATCGTTTTCTGTCACACGACTCCGTCGATCGACCAGTTCGTTTCGGCTGAGGCATTAAGCCATAACTTATGGCAATCGTATCGTAGGCTTAAAAAATGATGTTTAACTGACCAATAGCCCTCTTCAGCCATAACCTCAACTTAAACCCACCTTCAAAAATTTATTATTACTCCACAAGCAGAATCGGCTATATAACCAATGATAAAGCCGAATGAACTGAAAACGCGCTTCGTAGATCACCGCTCGGGTCAAGCATATCCTCTAACTCTACTGGCCAAGGCTCACTCAACGCCTTCACTGCGCCCTTCCATTTATTGTTAGCTATATTAGGCAACCCACTCCTGATTCTTACGAACAAGCTTTCCGCATCAACCATCCGAGGGCAAGACATATGGTGTGTGTATACAAAAAGATTCCGCCAGGAATTCAATTTAGTTAAATCACTCGACATTCCATTAAGAGAAAAACCACCATTAGCTAGAGCAGAAAGTAGAGCATCAAACCCAATCCACTCCTTATTTGGAGTGGCCATTCGAGCTCCACTACGGGAGGTAAAGTCAAGCATGTTTTGATCTGCACATTTAGCTGCAAGCAGCCATTCAGCCGCCCTATGCAAGAATAGTAGAGCGAGCACATGATTTTTATTAGCATGATGAATATCCGAGGAAACCGTCATAAACGCTGAGGCCTGCCTGAAAACATCAGACTCCTTCCGTGTAGAGGTCATCTCTAAATGCAAATCTGTGGCTTCCTCTTTAATTGCCTCAATCCAATCTTTAACCTTTTGCAGGCTAGAGGGTATCCCTCCATTTAGAATAGCGGTAAAACGTTGGTTGGACCGCTCTAAAGAGCTAGCCAACGATGAAGGCTCTTTCCACCAGATTCGGTACTTAGGTAATGCATCATCATGAATGAAGAAAGCAGGCAAGCTCCATTCATGTAATGAAGTGCGCCCAAACTCCGATGCAAACTGCGCAAGCTTTACGAGAAGACGCTGTGAACTTGCAGGTAAAACATTAGACATTCCGCTAAAAATTTCTAGGCGCGCAGCGGATGTACATACCGCATTAACATCGAAACGCCTCAACCCAACTACCAGCTCACAAGCAGACTGCACTATATCCCGGACAGATGCTTGCAAGGTACCAATAGCAATAAGAAACCCTGGCGTATCAATTTGTTGCCGGACACAGTCTTTAATCCCCTGCAAGCGTACTAGAGCGTCTATCACATCGACGTGCGCACAACCGGCAGGGAGTACTCTTACAACCTGCTCTACGTTAGGCCAATTACCGCAACTGATGTGCAGACTGGCGTCATCCATATCAATGTGTTTAACGTAAACGATGCGAGCACCGTCTACTGAAGTTCCTTCTGTCCACAGCACATGCTTACTCCACAGGCCAAAGATCAGAAGGATCCTGTTCGAGCTGATTGGCAAACCGAGTTAGCGCCTCCTTAAATTTCTCCATAGCCTTCTCGCCGGTACTTTCCTCAAATGCAGCCGGATCAGTTTTTCTCAAATCTCTGAGAGATCCAGCTTCGGTTTCGCCGAAAAAGTCAGCTAAATTGCGCTTAACATCTCGCGATATTTGATCAAGCATTGTTGAGGAATAACGTAGCGCCGCATCTGTCCCTAAAGCGAACAATCGCCGATCAAAAATCCCCTGTTGCTCTAAATCCATGTCGGTTTTCAGCTGTTCTATTAACGCTTCACGCACGTCTCGACGCAGAAGAGCAGCAAGCTGTACATCGGCCCATGCATCTCTAGCCCACTGCGCGCCAAAATTTATATTATCGTTCTTCCAGAGTACCCGACGAGTATATAATTGATGCTCACTCAAATAATCTAACTGGGAAGACGCTACGAACACATTGGAAGCCGCTACTGCAGCATTCACTATGTGAATATTATCGACCCCCTGGTGAGTTAACTCACGGGCCAGAGTTAACCAAAAGCGCATATAACCTTGTTGGAAGGCTTGTCGCATATAGACAATATCTTTATCTGGAACTTGATTATCTGCCTTGAATACTGCCCAAGCACCCTGAGCGAGCTCGTCATACATCTCACGCTCGTTATAAACAAATCGAGCGAGATAATTAGCCAAACTTGCACTTGCCGGATTCCCAAGATCGGTCTGCTTTTTAACTTTCGCAAACGCTTTACCTAATCGAGACTCAAGTTCTTGATATGGGCGCAGCTTACGTAACAGGATATTGAGCGCTGGAGTAAGGTGGGAGTTAATTTGTTCCCGAATTATTGGATCAATACGCAGCCCTGGAGATTGGTTACGCATCCCCAATGGATCAAATTCAGGTTCGATTTCCTCTAATTTATCCTCACACTCTCCGAGTTTCAGCATCGCAGCTGCCAAACGCGGAACACCGAACAAATAACTCTCAAGTATACCGGCAACTATCGATACAGTGGTGATAGAAAAAGGTCGCAATCTGGCGTCTGTGCTTTGATTTTCGCGGGTATTCCACTCTAACAAATGGAGACGGCTCCAATCATTGTCCTCTATATCATGTTTCCACTGGTTAGCTAAGGAACGCACCGCAGAGGCTGCATTACTAGAGTCATCAAGCAGCAAGATGAAATGCCCACTAACGCGCTGTGGTTCTGAGTTGACAGTAACGAAGATATCGCGCAAGTCTTTGACAATCTGCTCATCCCCCTCCGCAGTAGCTAAGGGCATCCAAACTATACAAACAGGCTGTTCAATATTTGCCACGATCTGTTTGGTTTCCGGCTTACTATTTAGCAGCCGTAGAGCTTGAAGCCTATGTTGCCCGTCTAAAGTTACCAACTTCGTGCGATCTGGATTGACCCCAAGCATAGCCGCGTAGTCATAAAACTCAACAGTCTCGCCAAGCCAATCTATTACGCGCCCACCTTGCCCCTGTGCGGCTTGGTACAAGTCAAGCTTGAAGCCATCACGATCATAGACCGTACTTAAAGTGCCCTCTGAAATCGGTTGCTGAATGACAGAGTCGTAATTAGGTTTAAGATTGTTATCGGCATCCATCACCGCTAGACACACCAACAACGGCGGGAAAAACACCGCCCGCTGGCTCCCCATTTTTAAGTAGCCTTCAGCTATACGGACAACCCTAGAATGATCAATATCCCTCTGGATAAGCTCTTCGAATGCTACACGGCGAATGTTGAATACATCTGCAGCTACGTTGAGCTTTTCAAGCTGACTAATTCGGAGCGTAGTAGACAGATAATTCAACGTATGACTCGAATCGGTTTGAAATCGACCGAATGAGCCACGCAGCTTCAAGCTAAAAACGTCAATATTTCTAGGGCCGGGCGGCATAGCCATATGCTGTCATCCTTTAAAATCTATTAATGGGACTATCTTGCCTTATCACATGATTCGAAGCTAGACGCAAAATCTGCCCTTCAGAGGGCGCACGGCTTTACTTCAGTGCACCGATCACATCCCTGCAACTGAAAGGTTTGATCAGTGAATGTAGCCTGTTTTTTAGCCTGAGGTTGGCGAATGGTTTACGTCTCTGCATCGTCATTGCTATTCATGCAGCTTGTGTACGCTTCTTAGAGTGTCGGCCGCCCCTTACTGAGAACGGCTCGCAAAAAAAACTCTCTTACACAAGGGCAAAGACCAAATCCACCAGCCAACCCGCTCGCTATGCACCTAACACACGTTTTGGTAGAGAGTATCCGCTAGATAGCTATCACTCTTGCCAGCGAGATAAGAGAGCCCTCTGTGCAGATGACTCACACACAGCTTCCTAATGCTTTCAACACTAGCTTCTTTACCATCTTGCTGAAGACGCTGTAGCAAAAGATTAAGATATAGCTCTTCAAATCCGCCTGTAAAGACTCGCCAATCTATCTCAACTCCGCCACTGAAATTGAACTCCTCATCTGGCAGCACAGATGGCTCGGCCAACGACAGGCAAAGTGCATGCCGACATATAGAGTTATAATGTTCCATACCGGTCTTACGCTTTAAAGTAGAAAGCTGAATTTTCGCGGCAGCGGTTAAACGGATTCGGTCAATCATTAGTCATTACCAAGTGGATCTGATGAGCTTTTACCGAAACTAAACTCCGACGACTCTCATCGTCAAAAATCAATTCATACTCTCGACTCAAATGCCGTTCCAAAGCTTCATGCACACTACCTTCCACTTCTTCATCAGTAGATAACACCAACACTTGATGAGAAACTTTGGCGAAGAAGTTATGGATTAAGGCCTCGCGATGCTGGCGATCTAGACGCGCTAACGGGGTATCTACTACTACTGGGAATCGACCTTTGCGCTCTCGAATCAGCGCGCTCAATACGGAAATTGCCAGTATTTGACGCTCACCTGCTGATAAGCGCTCCATTGGCAAGGTATGACCGTTTACATCTTCAATGGAAACCGCGTACGTCTGCGGCTCCACTAAAACACGAGAGATCAGGTTCCGCTTACGAAGCAGCTGCTTAAATTCGGCGGTTATCATTTCCGACAGCCACTTTGCCTTGGAAGCTAATAGGCGATCTCGAAATATGTTCAGCGCTACTTTTGCACGGTCAGCAGCTTCCAAAGCAATAAGCTGGAAGGCCCCCTCTTTTAGCTCGGCTCGATTTCGTGACATTGCAGCGTTGTACCGCTGCTCGAAATGAGATTGTTTACCCCTTAGTTCGCCCAGCTCGCGACTCAGCTCTTGTGACTTCCATTCAGCGATTGACACAGCTTGAGTAAGACTCTGCATAGCCTGAAAAACCGAACCAATTTGTTCATCATCAGGTATCTGCTCGGCTGCTTGCTGAGCTTTCGCCATAATCTGTTGAGTAACCGCAACGTCTTCCTGCGCAGCCTTCAGACGTTGTTTGGCTTGCTCTAGACCCGTTTCTAACTCAAACGGATTCCCCCCTTGCAGAAATACCGGCGAATGCTCCTCGACTGCTCGCAGCTCCTGCAAGTCAGCTGCTAGCAGGTCAGCGACCGCATGTTGAGCATTCGGAGCCCTATCAGCCAATAACTCCAAAATTCGCTTGTCACGATCAGCAAACTCTTCAAGCAGCAAGTTAGCGTGCTTAGCATCACGATCTTTCTGCCACTGAACCTTGTAGCCAGCCCAAAGTGGAGATAACCATGCCAAAGGAAGGAGTGGATCCTCCAGGGCAGCGACTAACGCCATTCGCGCTTGTTCATTTTGCTGCTTGCTAAGCTTAGCTCGAGCCCCTAAATCCGCAGCTTGCTGATAAGCTTTAAGACCACTCCGCTGGGCCTCGACAGAGTACGCCTCTAACTTGCGTTGCGCGTCGTCAAGCTCGTTCCTAGCTTGGGCTTGACGTTGCGACAATATACCAATTTGTCCCTTTAGCTCTTCGAGTTGCAGCTCATAGTCGTCAGCCGGTGGCTCATCGTTGCCCCCCCCAGAAGCATTCTTTTTATTAGTGCGACGCTCAAGCGCTCTCAAATCTCCAGCTAATGCGTCGATGCCGCCGACACCTAAGAAAACCTCAGTCGCTCGACGTAAAAGCTCAGGAAGACGTTCAGGGTTAGCCAACGCCTCGATTTTTTCTCCATCAAAAAGAAAAAGGTGAACCAGCTCCACCGGCATGATGCCGTTGATGAAGTCATCCCAGTCTTCCGCGAGCGCTAAATCCTCAAAATGTCCAGCGAAGACTCGGAAACGCTCGCGATAACCTTTTTCCTTAGGTAGCCACTCACGGCGGATGGTAAGCACCTGTGTGTAGTCGCCGACCTCAATGCCAAGCTGCATCTCTATTCGAGCAGGCCCAGTGGCGTCCGTGCGCTGCAAACCAGTGATTAGTTGATCATATTCTGTGCGCCGAGTTTGGTTAATGGCCTTGTAACCATACAAACCAATCTGCAAAGCAGTGAGAAGCGTGGTTTTACCGCTGCCATTTAGAGCTTTCACCAAGATCACAGGGCGCAGAGCATGCACGCTTAAATCGAAAACCTGCTGCTCACGAAATGGGCCGAGATTTTCGATAGAAATTTGATTAATTGTTAACTTGGCCATGCTTACTTCTCTTCCACTTCTACTACTGCTAGAGGAATTAGTTCTAGCTCGTCGTTAGCACTTGCCTCATCCTGACCTTCGTCTCGATTGCTTTTAGCGAAATCTAAAGCATCAAGCTCTGTACGGAATGCGTTGGCCTTGAGAACTTCCTCCAAACGATCTAAATGGCGAGAGCGTTTTTGGGTCTGCATGGATTGAAACTGGACAGCGAGCAGGTTGCGAGTAAGTTGATAAAGTCGGCCACTAGCCTCCGGATCGAGCTCTGCCGCGATCTCGCTCAATAACGCTAAGTCCTCTGCTTCCAAAGGAACAGGTTCCATCGCCCGCCCTGGGTATTTCTCTAGGAAAACGCGCTCATAGATTTCCGGTACTAAGTCCTCGATTTCGCCCTTCTCCTCAACCCAGATGCGTCGAATGGCATCCAGTTCGTCAAGGGAGATCAATTCGATTTGAACATGTCCTGGAACTTTAGCATCTCGCAACGCGCACTGGGTACGCAGTAGCTCTTCCAGCAGTTTTGCGCGGTAACTCTGCAAGTACGGACCATGTATTAGCTCAGCAGTATCTCCCTTGCCCATTAGTTTCACGCGGCCGTTCATGCGCTTGAAATCCCGGACATCCCAGTCCTGCACGCTTAAATAATTATTGCGAAAATCCAAGATCGGCTTCATCCAGGACTTTTGATCATCGTTCTGAATCATGGCCTGCATGGATTTGTCCTGCGACACCATGGTGCAGACATAGCATCCAAAGCGACTGTCACCGCAGCTCGGGGTCGATTTATCGACCACTACCGGGCACTCAGCGTCAGGAGTTGCTCCTTTGTAGATGCTGAACAGATCCTGATTGTCGACTCCCCAAGGATTTTCATCGGTGAGGACGTACATCCAGACGTCATCGCTAGTCCAGGTTTCTATAGGGAGGTAAACCCAAACTCGAGAAAGTTTGGGATCACGATTACGGCTCAAACGATCGCGAGTACTTCCACTGTAGTTTTCGATCACTTTGTCACGCGCCTGGCTTTCGCCTCGGCGCTGACCGAGCACTAAAATTGCCTCGTTATTGGCCTCAGACAATTCCTGAATAAATTTCGTGGAGGCACTTATCTTCAAGCGATCGGTACACCAACGAAAACGATTTCGCGGAGCGGGATAACCCTTGCCTATCAGATTGACCCAAAAACGGTGTTCGAGGCTGGGGGTAAGCCGGTGAGGATGAATTGGCAGCCCCTGCCGCTCCGCTTCGACCTTCATATTTCGCAGCGATGAATCAACCCAAGCCGCAATAACTGGGTTCTCGACCAAGGTATCAGTACTGATGACATGAATATCTTTGGTGCGTTGCTCGGCAGGGAGAGCCGCGACAGCCTTCCATATTAGCTGCAGTGACGCCGTTGAGTCCTTACCGCCGCTATAACCTACGATCCAGGGCATGGAATCAGAGCGGTAAAGCGACTGAATTTCTTCGATGATAGTTTCGGGAGGCGTGGTCATAATTTTTCCGATGTGAAGCGTAGAGCCTTACTGGCGGGCAGCAGCAAAGGCGCTTTCGATAATTTGCTCTTCAGGGCTTAAAGGAAGTCCGAGTGTGCGTTTGATTTCATTGCACGTGAGCGTGATATTTTGGCTATTTTTCGCCATCCGTCCGCCAATCATGGCGCGACCTTCCCAAGTCGTAATGTTAGATCGAGACCAATCAATCTCACGCAGGTTGCTGAAAACGGTTTTCAGGTTAGGCTGCCCTGCTCCAGCCTTGTAAATGAATTTCCCCACGCGTCCCAAAGCTTGAAGTACGATTGCGTGCGAATGGATAAAATCCTGGCGCACCTCTCCGGCAGTCATACGCCCTTCTCGTACGTATATCCATTCCGGGATTTGGTCGCCAATAACCTCCCAAAACTCATTGCACTTCTTCGATGCAGCAGAGAAATCTTCCAACTCTTGCTCGCTGAGCATCTCTAAAATGGAGAAATGAAGTGCGCTTAGGGTAAACAGCTTGCGGGAACGCTTGGACAGTGACGATCGTTCCGACTCTATCAAGTTCCTGAATACTCGCGAGGTCAAGCCCAGATGCTTAGCCACACTAGCTGCCGCGTTACGGTGATCATAAAGCACACTCAACGAAGCTGAAGGCTTGACGGCGTGCCTATTGAGATCGGCGAACATTTGCTGACAACGCTCTAGCCCACGGTCATGAAAAAACACCACGGCGATGGTTTCATCACCAAGCTCAGGTCGCTCTTCAATAGCCAGCTCGATAGCCGCTCGCCGATGCTGCCCATCGTTGACGATGAATTTAGCGTCCATATCGACCGTCAACGTACCCATACGAAAGTGATTGGTATCGCGTTCGCTCACTGGAGCGAAGCTTAAGTCACCGTCGATGGACGCCGTAATGGCAGAGAATGTATAGCTTCCCGAGTTGGACACGATGTATCGTGCAATTTCAGGAATGCGTGAGCGATTGATCGACCGCTGCGCTCTCAGCTCCGGCATCAACTCCTCATTGTCAAAGACAAATAGCTTCGCCAAAAGCCTAAGGGGGCACATCGAGACGTAGTACTCCCGTCCCGCCTGTACTCCACGGATCGCGGGAAATGTGTAAGAAAAAGGACTAGTCATGGCTGCAAAGCTTACCATGTTTGTTTCCCTACAGACAAACAAGAGCAGTCTTCCAGACATACAGCTAGCTCGCCGACTTCCAAGCCTTGTCAGCATAATTCGGACGACCGGTTTGAGCAGAAAATTCTGCTGTTGACGACATCGACAGGCCCAAAGGGTAAAGCGCCTATATATGGCTCTGATTACATTGGCTATAGCCAACTGCCATCCAGCTCACAATGGGATGCGCCGTCGTATGAGTACGCACATGACGCAGCCACACATCCATCGGTCGCCGTAGCTCAATCTCCCCGCGCAACGCAAAACTCAAGTCCGGTAGTGATTCGAATGGTAGGCTCGAGGCTACCTACGATACCAGGCGACTTAGCTACCTACCGCTCCCCCTTTAGCCCGCATAAGAGCTACACGCCGGCACATCTCTGATGTGCCCAGCTACGGATCCGTTTGTTGCATTTCTTACATCTTCGATGAACGAGCATGTCCCAACTGCACAATAGCTTCGTGCCATCACACAGTTTTTCGGTAATACTCTATGAGCTAGGGATTCGTGGAAGACAAGAAATGGACTTCGCTCGCACCATCACCCAACTTTGGTACGCACCAGTCAAACCTTTCGTGGTCATGATAAGGATTGGCATGGTTGTGGACCAATGGATCAGGCAAAACCGTCGACGATTTCAACCACCCTACTCGGGCCTAATAGCATCACATCAACCCCACCCACTACTACCTTCACAGGATTGTGTCGAAGCTCGGTTGAATTGCATTTATTTATTGAAGCTGACTAAAAATTTGATTTTTCACATAAGAGAAGTTTATAAACGCGCGCATAAATTTACTATATTTCGGACGAAAACACCTACCATCGCACAGCTAGAATTTCGTTAACCTCGCACCGCACTCAACAGCGGCCACTGACAACTCCCGTAAAGTGAAACAGATATGACAGATAAAAACATAATAAAGGCAAATCCTACCAAAGAATTTTTCATCAACATGTTGACCCGTGACATTGCAACTGACCGAGCAATTCTTGATTTAATTGACAACAGCATAGATGCCGCCATTCAAAACAAACTACAAAAACCCGAAATAATAATCACAGCGACAAAAGAAAACTTTCAGATCAAGGACAACTGTGGCGGCTTAGATTTAGAAAAAGCGAAGGGTTACGCCTTCCGCTTCGGCCGCCCCAAAGATGCACCAGACACCCCGAACTCTGTAGGCCAGTTTGGGGTTGGGATGAAGCGCACATTATTTAAGCTAGGAACCGAGTTTGAGGTTGAGTCAAACCAAAATGACACCGCATACAATGTAAGCGTCGACGTAGACAAGTGGGTAAACCTCGACGAGTGGCACTTTTACTTTAAAATACTTGAAAACTCAGACTTGAAAAATGGAGAAACAAGAATAAAAGTAACCAAGCTAAAAGATGAGACGATCGAAAATTTTTCTGAAGAGACTTACCTCAACAACTTAATGAGGGAAATCTCGTCAGCCTACTTCAAACAGATAAACAACGGCTTTAAGATTTACTTCAATAACACCTCAATAAAAAGCAAAGATATAACGATAAAAAACTCAAAAGAATTAAGCCTAATAAAGAAAAAGTTTACATACGAAAATGTAGACATAACTATAACTTGCGGCCTATCAGACCGAAACAAAGATGATAGCGGTTGGTACATAGTATGCAATGGCAGGCTAGTAGCAGAAGCAGATCAAACAGAAAAGACGGGCTGGGGGAAAAATGGAGCAAGTAAGTTCCATACTGACTTTGCCTTTTTTAGAGGTTTAGTTGAATTCGCCTGTGAAGACGCATCAAAACTACCTTGGACTACCACCAAAACGGGCGTGGATGGTGATAGCAAAGTATATAAGTACGCCTTACTTCATATGGGGCAGTGCATGGAGCCGATCTTAAAGTTTCTAAGAGAACGTACTGAGGAAAATTACCATTGCGATCAAGAGTTAATTGAATCAACACCTCTGGCCAATAGCATAGCCACGGCAGACGCTATCAGAATTTTAGACGCGCCGTTTTCCGAAAAATTTATACGCCCTGAAAAAATCATCCCTCCAAAGCCAGACAAAAACCACACCTCAATCACTTACACCATTTCGAATGAAAAACTTGAAATAGCCAAAGAATCTCTCAACGTAAAAACTGCCACCCAAGTTGGCAAGTTAACTTTCGACTACTACTACCAGTACGAGTGCGAAGATGAGTAATAGCGGCAGAAAAATAAATTATTCTATTCGACCAGCCAAAAGCATTGAGCGCAAAATGATGCGAGATGTATTTAGTTGCCTCCGTCACCACGCGCCTCTTAGGGACTATCAATATATCGGTTTTGGATCAAAATACTTCGTAGACTTTTCTCTATTCCATCGTCATTTGGGGATAGAAAACCTAATAAGCATCGAATCCGACACAACTAACATTGAACGATATGAGTTCAACAAGCCATACTCCTCAATTCAAATGAAGTTTGGCAGATCCACAGAAGTACTACCGCAACTTTCCGCCCAACCAGGAAAAAAGATTTATTGGCTTGACTATGACGGAACATTCTCCCCGTACATGCTTGATGATGCTGCAATAATCGCTGGGACCATTGAAAGCGGAAGCATTTACAGCGCTAGCTTCAATTGCTCTCCGTTAATATCCGGCTCGCATCTGAATGACCCATCAGAGGATATAGAGTCTAAACTTGTAAACTTGGTTGGAAAGCCCTATGTCCAGCCAGGCATCGATACCAGAGGTTGGAAACAAAGTAAAAGATTAGCAATCTTTCTAAAAGAATGCTTAAAAAAAGAAATGCAAAAAATAATAACCATTAGAAACACCGCACTACCTCCCGAAGACAGAATAACTATAGAGCAAGTATTATTTTTTCGATATGCCGACGGCTGCGAAATGGCAACAATCGCTTTTACTTTCTATAAAGAAAGCGACAGTCAAATTCACTCCTCTTGCAGGTTCAATGAACTTTATTTTCACAGAAGTGGAGACTCACCCTTTGAGATAAAAACTCCAAACTTAACAATAAAGGAAATCAGACATATCATGGAGACTATGCCTGATAGAGAAAAGCTTTCAAAGAAAATCTTTACAGATAAAGATATTGACGCATTATGGGACAACTATAGATATTTTCCAAACTTCACTGAAATCGAGTCAACATGAATCGTTCAAGGACCATTGTCGAGGCCATTGTAAATATCCTAACCCAAAATAAGGGCGATCTTTCAGCTCAGCAAATCTATGAAAAAATAGAAGAGAAAAAACTTTACAAATTTAATACACAGTCTCCTGTAGGAGTGGTCCGCCAGCAAATCCGCAGGCATTGTGAAGGGTTAGCATTTCCTTCAGCTATGCCACGTAAGTATTTCTTCCAGGCAGAAAGTGGGAAGTATGGACTACTCAAAAATATTGAAAACTCTGTATCACTTACTACCATAAGCAAAGATAAAATTCCGGAAGAACATCTCCAGCAAGCTCATGAAAAGCATATCACCGAGACTAAACAGGAGCTTCTAGGAAAAATAATAACTTTACAACCTAGAGTTTTTGAGTCATTAGTGCTCGACTTATTGTTAAAAATGGGCTACGGAATCAATGGATCAATTAAACACAGTCCTTCCGGTGCAGATGGTGGCATTGATGGTGAAATTCACTTGGATAAATTAGGATTCGATAGAATTTATGTTCAAGTCAAACGCTATGCATACAACCGTACAGTCGAGGCGTCCCAAATAAGGGATTTTGTTGGCGCGATGAAAAATGGTGTTAGAGGGGCTTTTATAACCACATCAAAATTCTCCAAGGCTGCATTCAACTTTGCAGAAAAAGAACAACAGCAAAAAACCTAGCGTTAATTGATGGAAATAACTTGGCACAGCTAATGATAGAGTACGGACTGGGCATTATAGAAACAAAACAGTATTCTACATACAAACTAGACTCTGATTATTTTGGTGAAACATAGCGCTCTTTGCACCCATACTCTAAACAGTTCCATGTCACCAGCTCTGCAAAATCATCTGGCTTTGAAGGCATATTCTCCACCTCTGAGCCACGTCGAGGGAAGGCTACAATATTAGGATATGACATATTAAAAGACATTGAAAAAAATTTGAGGCGCGGTAAGTAATCGTCCATTAGCCACACAAATCGCTGTTAGTGCCATGCCCGAAATAACCGACAGAAACACTCAGCAATTACAGCCGTATCTAGCTAGGAGCCCTGCACGTTAGTTTGTTGCCACTGCACGTCATCCCAGGCAAAACATCCCCAGCCCGGTATATTATCCCCTTGGTTTCCAACCAGATGAAAACGCCGACTTTGATCATGGTCAGTCCGTGTCTTAGGGCCTACTGCCAAAAGGAAATAAGCTGCGGTGCCATTCGCCGGAAGGGCCGTGCTGGTGCAAACAACGAATCGCGTATTCGCCCTTCCACTGAGCATGAAGGCACGTTGGTGCGCCCAACCGCTTGAGTCAATAGCTGGGTCGAGGATAGGTGTGAACACCCAGTCGGGCTGGTATTGAGTGACCAGCTCTTCGGCCATTGTCGTGGCTTCTAGGTCTTGGCAGATCAGCACCAAACAGCGCCCCAGACGATCGATGTCGGCCACTACAACTTCGCTGCCCGAGGCGGTTCGTTCATAACGAAGGCCGTTGTGTTCGCTTTTAAGGCCATAATCAACAGCTCTGGCCGAGTTGATTCCCGCAGGCCACACCTTGCGCTGGTCCCACAACTTGGCACCACGGGCGTTAAGTACTGATGACTGATTCCAGGGCAGCTCGTCCTCTCTTGCTTCGGAAGCGCCGGAGCCCGCGATGATCAGACGGCACTCCACCTTTTGTTCCAAGAGTGCATCTCTAAGTATTTCGACTTCGTGTTCAGGCATCACTAGTTCCGGCGCAATGGCGATGTCGTGCGCCCCCGACTGAGTGAGTGCAGTCAGCAGTCGGGTAGCAGCCCCCACGTCGGCTGATACGTTGTAATCTACTAACCGTTGATGCCCATGAGCATGTTCGGCTAACGTGAGATCCGCCGCGTTTTCAGCGATCGGAGCAGCCATCAACATCTCGCTGCCTGCCGCTCCACCAGGGGGCACTCCATTGGCCCCCGCGGTGCCGATCACCAATGTTTTGACCGCTATGCGGCGACCCGCCTGGCTAACTGTTGAGTGAGCTAGCGCCAATGCCCCAAACCGATCGGCCAACGAATCTGCATAACTGGCATCCATGTGGCGGTGACCACGTGACAGACATCCGTTAGGGATCAGGTTACGGCCGTTGATGCTGAGATAGGTGCCTGTGGTACAACGCACTTCAGAGAAAGTTTCCAGCCACAGGGGAACCGGCTCACGCGCTCCTGGCAAGCTCGTCTGCACCCTGGGATGAACGCGGGCGAATTGCAGGTTGATTGCGTGCAGTACAGCAAGAATCACCCCGCGCTCTAGATGATTGCCCGGCGTACGCGAGATGAACGTCTCCAACACCTGATAGGCCAGCGATCCGCTGTCGGCCTGAACAGCGTTACCAATGGCTCTTGCAACCTCTGCCGGTGGGAGCTCGGCCAAGGTACGTTGAGTAGGCGGCCATTGTTCGGCTATCAGATAGAGTTCGACGAACAGATGGGCCGGGGTCATAGCGGGTGCTCCCGTCGCATCCTTTGCTCCAGCTGCGCGACAACTTCACTCAGAGCGGCCAGCGCTGAGTCTTCCATAAGGTGATGGCGAAAACATTCGATGAGTTGTTTTGCCACGTCGAAAAACTCGGAGATGCCCTCGGCCCGTCCGATATTCCGACCTCTGTGGGCGGCGACATCAATAACGACTTGGGTGACATTGGCCAGTTTTTGAACATTGTCGGCAGTCAGCATCAGTGACGCACCTGTAGGCATCAGCAGCGCAAGAACCCACCGAAGAAATTGCAAGCCGCGAGTGGTGTTATACGCCAAGTGCTTAGCGATCCCGATACCAGTCTTGCCGGAGACCTCCAAGCTGGTGTTCAAGTAACGATTTAACAACGAAGCGTCATTGGCTTCATAGACGGCTTGGCCCAATGCCACGAAGCGCGAGGCGAAACCCACCAGATTGGTGGAAATTTCAACAGCTGCTATCGCATACATCGCACGACCAGTCGGCGTCCCGGTCCTGCCCAGCGCAAGCCTGACCATAAACTCTATTTTGCAGCGGCGCAGTGGTGTCCAGTCTGTCAGCTCAGTAAGTAGATCAATCCTTTCCAATGCCTCAATGTAGAGGGATGCAGCTTCCTCTGGTTTCTCCCGCTGCTCTAGTAGGGCGCCTTCGAGTAACAGCAACGTGAAATCAGCTAACAACAATTCTTTGATTAAGGAACCGGTCAGCTTTTGCGGATCATTCCGCAATTCGTCCATCATCGCTCGAGCCTGCAACACAAGGGGACCAAAGATGCACTCTTGAGACATCTGCCAATAGTGTTCAGCGAGCTGCGTTTTGTATTGAATTCGTTTTAGTCGATGCTCGAAAGAAATTGCCGTTAACAGAACATTGTCCAGCTCTTCAAACAGCGCACAGTCCTCATCAGACAAGTTATAGCGCAGAGTCCGCGCAGTCGAAATTAGTGCTTCCAGCAATTGAATCAGTGTGCTCAGCCAACGTTGTTCTGACTTGTCATAAAGTTTTCTCAGGTAGCCCAGTGCCTTGAATTGCAACTCATATTCGTTTTCGAAATCAACGTCTAGATCGTAGGTCGCCTCGATCAGACGTTGGCTGTATTCTTCGGGCAGTATATTACCCGCCTCTGCATCGGCGATGGCCGTACTCAACAGGGTTTCCAGCTCACTGGCCAGTCGCGCAGGATCACCACTGCGCAATTCATCGAGGTACTCCAAAGTAGTATGCCGCCGCTGTAGACGCTGGCGTACACGAAGGCGCAAAGATGGGCTGATGTCAGGCTCTTTGATATCCTCACCTAGTAGGTGCTTTGCTAGTCTTCGGTAATTGAATGACAGCAGGTCCAGTGAGGGGGATGAAGGAGCGAACGGTGAAAGGATTTCATAAAACGGCACATTTTCAGCTGCCGAAACGGTTAGTTCGTCCATATCACGCTGTATAGCTTCAGTGCTGAAGCCACCTAGACCAGTCAATTCAGTCTGGGTACGGGCTTTGGCATCGGATTCTTCGGCTGTGTCCTGGCGTGCGGTTCGCATCGGCACAGCGCGCAAGCGAATACGCTCTGAGCCATTGGCACGAATGGCGGCGCTGACATTGGCGATACCTTCGATATTTTGCCGATTGAGGATGAAACACAGTGCGACTTCATCTGGGAGTTGCATGGTACAGACACCAGCGGCGTCGGCCAGCCCTGTACGGCTGTCGACCAGAACCAGATCATAGTTTCGTTTGGCCCAGCTACGCCAAGCGTCAATCACCACGCCGCCGCTCGCAGCTTGGAAGAACCCTTGCCAGGAAAAGTCCGAAAGTGCTTGTTCGTATGCTCTTGGCTGCTGCGAATCGATGCTGGGGCTGCCGGCACCGATGTAATCCAGGGCGGAGTGGCTTGGTAGGAAGTCGGCCTCCATGATTGGTCGCACACAAGCGTCAAATACCTCACCACTGTCAAATCGGGTGATCAATGTTTCTAGGGCTTGCGGGGCGGAAGTGGTGGCCTGCTGGCTCCAGTCCCAGAGAACATTCAAGACTCCGGGCGCCTTGCGGATTTCATCATTCTGTTCGGCGTTGATAAAACCGCGGAAATAGTACGCCAGCCCGGGAGCTTCCAGATCCCAATCCATAATCAGTACACGCTTGCCGCTGTAAGCCGCCAGGTAGGCGACATTGGCCAGCGCCATAGTACGGCCAACGCCGCCCTTGAAGGAGTAAAAGGTAATGATGCGACCGTCAGCCATGATGAAATTACCGTCCGGTGGCAAAGGTGGGAATTTCGCTCATGCCCGGCTCAAGCCGTTGGAGGCGACTTTGCAGCACCCCGCTTGGGGTGGACACAGACACTCGCCCCTCTTTGCAGGAAAGTGACGCCACAGCGCGAGCTGCTGGAGTCAGGTGATTGAACACCTGCCGGCCTTCACGCCAAAAATCGGTGATGCCCATTTCGCGCAATAATTGTAATTTACGGCTGATGCTTTCTTCGCTTTCACCTACGGCGGCAGCCAAGTCTTTGCCGTTGAGATCGTGGTGCCAAAGTGCCGTAATCAGTTGTATATATTTGAAATCACTGACCATCGTCAGAAATTCATCAGGAACACGCCGGTCCACTGCCTTAGATGCTAATGCCTGGGCGTAACTCAGTTGGCCAAGGCGATAGGCTTGCAGCACCGACCCTGGTTGCTGATCGCGCAGCGTTTTGCGCGTCTCAAGCGCAGCCTGCTGGTACGTGTATTCGAACGCGTGATCCAATTTAGTAGCCAAGGTACTCAAGGGCTGACGAGAGGCGCCGGTCAAGACCCGCTCCATACGCTCCGACAATGCCACGAAGAAGCTCTCGGGCAGTGCATCCGGTGCAACGCTATGGGGCTGAGCCAAAGAGCTCAATGTAATGACGGGAGCTTCAGTCATGGAATCTCTTCCGAGTCAATTGATGATCAATTATTGATCATTGATCATCAATTGACAATAGAGATAAAACTTCTCTTAATGATCGTCTATTGAAGAAAACGTGGGGCGGCGAGATATTGCCAACCGCTCACCAACGAAGCGCAGGGCTAATAAAGAAGCTCATGCAACACCTGCTAAATGATGGGTTCATTGAGCAAAGGGTTGGCAACCCTTTATACCTGCACGTGAAATTCTGTTTCGCAAGCTCACCCCCTGCTACAGCCAAAAGCACGACAACGATTGCCGTACACCTTGGTCGCAGCCTTGCAGAGGTAGCTCACTCGACGGAAGTACTGGTCTATCTCCGCGGGATCATCCTGCGAGAGGTGAAATTCAGCATTGGTAGGGACATGCACCAAACCATCTGCATCGTCGACAAGAACTTCCTACGCGCTGGCCCATGCCGACTGGATGCGGCGGTATAGGTTCTCTTGTACAGAGTGAAAGCGCCCCGCGGTGTGGTACGTATCCTTGTTAAGAAGCAAGACGAAATGGTAATGCGCTCGACCTCTCGCACAATCTCCCTGACCCAGCACCAACGCACCTGTGTCTGATGTGCAGAGTCATTCAGTCGCTTGGAGCGTTCCCTTGCTTATTGGATTCTGACAGTTAGGGAATCGACTAATCTGGAGATGACAGTGTTGTCTGATTCGAGTGGTAGGTCGTCGCCTGGAAAACGTAGATCGAAACGTACCGCGAATACCCGACGGTGAGTACTGAGCGCTAGCTGAGTGGTTTCATGAAATCGCTCAAGGTATTCGGTAATGAACGGGGCGTGGGACATCATCACGGGTAGCCCCTGAAAGGTGTTCCTGTGATGCAGGTGCAGATTGCTGTTACTGGGGCGAAGCTTGGGCTCGTGAGTCATTGGGATGATCTGCTGAGTAGGTTCATCAAATCAGCGGATTCTGTAAATTTTTACGGTTCAGAAGGTATTCCAAAAGGTATTCCACTAAAAAATAAAACCGAGTATTTTTTTTACAAATCAATATCTTACAGCATCCGTTCAGATTACCCCGGCCCACCAAATACGAAGCAAAACAAAACCCGCCAAGTGCGGGTTTTGTTGCATCTGGGGTTTGGTCATTTTTGCAGGCAGCCTCACCATCCCCGGCAAAAGCAGGCCTGCTCG
>Ga0065714_10064715_pt1 | contig 21860 bp, 13 predicted proteins | sample MisRhiReplicate2_FD_59101 | JGI IMG/M metagenome (GOLD analysis project Ga0065714, IMG submission 59101) | Miscanthus rhizosphere microbial communities from Kellogg Biological Station, MSU, sample Rhizosphere Soil Replicate 2: eDNA_1 v2... | ecosystem: Host-associated > Plants > Roots >...
ACCATCATACCTAAGCAAACCGCAACACCTAGGATAGGGATAAGAGGTACCAACGGTACTTTAAATGCACGAGGTAAATCAGGCATTCTGTTTCTTAAGATAATTATACCAATACATACTAAAATAAATGCAAGCAAGGTTCCAATACTGGTCATCTCGCCAACTACGGTTGCAGGTACAAATGCAGCAAATAAACTCACAAATACCATGAACAATATGTTGCTTTTTGCAGGAGTGCTGTATTTAGGGTGTACTTTAGAGAATACTTTAGGTAATAAACCATCTTTACTCATAGAGAAGAATACCCTTGATTGACCCAATAACATCACCAAGATAACTGAAGCGTAACCACCTAAAATGGCAAGGATAATCAATTTGTTTAACCATGGGTAAGCCGGGGTAACAATACCTGCAGCATTTTTAACACCCATGTTATCAATTGCAACAGCTACCGGAGCAATACCATCCTGACCCTTAAACATGTCAAAATTAGCTACGCCTGTCATAACGTGTGCAAAAAGAATATATAGAATTGTACAAATGAACAAAGAAACAAGAATACCGATAGGCATATCTTTCTTAGGATTTTTTGCCTCCTGAGCGGCTGTAGAAACTGCATCAAAACCGATGTAGGCAAAGAAAACAATTCCGGCGGCTCGGATAACACCTCCCCATCCATGAGTAAACATACTTTCGTGACCTGGTTTATCAGCAGGAATAAAATATGGTGAATAGTTATCCGCATTAATGTATTTCCATCCCAATAAGATAAAAATGAATACGATAACCACTTTAATTGCTACAATAAGACCATTAATAAATGCTGATTCGCTGGTTCCTCTAATCAACACGAAGGACATTAAGACGATAATAAATACAGCAGGTAAGTTGAACATACCAGAAACTACTGTTCCATCAAGTAAGGTTGCTGTTTCAAAAGGCGACATGGTTACCTGCGCGGGTAGATGGATGTCGTAATATGCCAGGAACTTGACCAGATATCGGCTCCAGCTAATAGAAACAGTTGCGGCACCTAAGGCGTATTCCAGTACTAAATCCCAGCCTATTATCCAGGCAATAAATTCGCCCATTGTTGCGTACGAATAGGTGTAAGCACTACCTGCAACCGGGATCATAGATGCAAATTCTGCATAGCATAAACCTGCAAAAGCGCAACCTAAAGCTGCAATAACAAAAGAGATGGTAATGGCAGGCCCTGCGTTGTTGGCAGCCGCGGATCCGGTTATCGAAAATAGTCCCGCTCCGATAATCGCACCAATACCCAAAGCCACTAAATTGACGGGGCCAAGGGTCCGTTTTAAGGTTCCTTCACCACTTTCAGCAGCTTCTTGTGTAAGTAAGTCTATTGACTTTCTAAAATTCATAGTTTAAAGTTTAGTTAAAGTGTATCTATAACTCGTCTAGTTTATATTACAAGTCTCAAACCTAAATAAAATATATCTAAAAATAAAAGGGATTCTTTTTCAAAATCCCTTTTATTTTAATGCTAATGATGTTTAAGGTTGAGCTTTGGTGTCGTCAATTGATTCTTGAAGTTCTTTATTTAGTGAATCTGTCATTTTTGTCATCTCTTTTTGCATTGAATCCATACTTTTTGTCATTTCTCTTTGTACAGATTCCATGTTTTTTGCCATTTCCTCTGCACTTGCGTTCATTCCGTTCGAAACATGGATAGAATTGATAATTTCTGTTTTAGAAGCAGTGCTATCATGAGTTGTGACAGCAATATATGGGGCAATAACCAGCGAAACGATAGACATCAGTTTAATAAGGATGTTCATTGATGGTCCAGACGTATCTTTAAAAGGATCTCCAACGGTATCACCTGTAACCGATGCTTTATGTGGCTCAGATTTTTTATAATGCATCTCGCCATTAATCTCAACGCCTTTTTCAAACGATTTTTTAGCATTATCCCATGCACCACCTGCGTTACTTTGGAAAATTCCCATAAGTACTCCTGATACCGTAACACCAGCCAATAAACCTCCTAATATTTCAGCCGAACTAACCGAAGGGAAAACACCTTTGAAGCCAAAGCCTACTATAATAGGTACTAAAAGTGCAATTGCACCAGGTAACATCATTTCACGGATAGAAGCCTTCGTAGAAATGGCTACACATTTTTCATATTCCGGTTTTGCTTTATATTCCATAATACCAGGAATCTCGCGGAACTGGCGACGAACCTCTTGTACCATATCCATTGCGGCTTTACCAACTGCAGCAATACATAATGCAGAGAAAATGAAAGGAATCATTGCCCCAACAAACAAGCCCGCCAAAACCGGCGCTTTATAAATATCGATAGCAGAGATACCAGCTACACCAACAAAGGCCGCAAATAAAGCAAGAGAAGTTAATGCTGCCGAAGCAATTGCAAATCCTTTTCCTGTAGCAGCAGTGGTGTTTCCAACAGCATCCAGATTATCGGTGCGTTCACGTACTTCCGGAGGTAATTGACTCATTTCGGCGATACCACCTGCATTGTCAGCAATTGGCCCAAAAGCATCAATTGCCAACTGCATGGCCGTAGTTGCCATCATACCAGCTGCAGCAATTGCCACACCATATAAACCTGCAAAAGCATAAGAGAAAATGATACCCCCAGCTAAAACTAAAATAGGTGCAACAGTAGATTTCATACCTACCGACAAACCACCAATAATGTTTGTAGCGTGTCCGGTACCGGATTGTTGGATAATTGAATTAACAGGCCCTTTTCCCATAGCGGTATAATACTCAGTAATGATACTCATCAAAGTACCAACTACAAGACCGACTATGATGGCGAAAAATACATCCATGCTGGTAAAACTCACGCCGCGCAAGTGTAAATGTTCAGGTAACATAGCCATTACTACAAAATATGATGCAATTGCGGTAATTACAATTGAACCCCAGTTGCCTAAATTTAATGCTGTTTGTACATTCGAATCTTCACCTTTAATGCGAACGAACCAGGTCCCAACGATAGAAAACAAAATACCAAGACCACATATTACCATTGGTAACAATACCGGAGAGAATCCGTTTAGATTGTCGACGGCAATACCATTTATTTTTTCTACAACAATTTCTTGTCCTAATACCATTGTAGCAAGGATAGTTGCCACATAAGAACCAAATAAATCTGCTCCCATACCAGCCACATCACCAACATTGTCACCAACGTTATCAGCAATGGTTGCCGGATTACGCACATCATCTTCAGGAATACCAGCTTCAACTTTACCAACTAAATCGGCACCAACATCGGCTGCCTTGGTGTAGATACCACCACCAACACGTGCAAAAAGCGCAATTGATTCTGCACCTAATGAAAATCCGGTTAGTACCTCTATCGCCGTTTTCATTTCAGTGCTGTTTGGCTCAACAACATTGAAAATCTTAAGGAAAACAATAAACAAACCTCCTAAACCCAAAATAGCTAATCCCGCAACACCTAATCCCATTACAGTACCACCGGTAAATGAAACCTTTAAAGCTTGTTTTAAACTAGTTCTTGCAGCCTGAGTAGTACGTACGTTTGCTTTTGTTGCTGCTTTCATTCCGATGTACCCTGCGGTTGCAGAAAATACAGCCCCAATAATAAAAGCAATAGATATAATCCAGCTAGAGTGTAATGCTACACCGTTAACTTCATGTATGGTTCCAGAGTAGGCAAGCAAAGCTGCCGTAAATACAACAAAAATACTAAGTACCCTCCACTCAGCTTTTAAAAATGCCATTGCACCATCTGCAATGTAGCCAGCCAGTTCCTGCATGTTCTTATCACCTGCATCCTGTTTGTTTACCCATGCGCTTTTAATTGCCATCACAATGATGCCAATTAAACCCAATGCGGGAATAAAATAGATTAAATTGTTCTGTAAAAACTCCATACTTTGATCTGTTGTTTAGTTTATTTTTGGTTGTTAGTTGGCGACTTTAGTTACTCACAGAAGGGCCAAAGTCATTTGTTTGTAGCTGGCTGGTTACCCTTTTTCGCCATTACCTTAAAGCACTTAAGTCATTTAATCAGCAAGACCGGGCTTTACAAAAATAAGCGTGTTTCTGAAATTACCAAATTTTTAATGAATTGATTACTAACCTTTTTTAGGAACTCCGGATTTATGCCATTGATTGCTTTTAATCGGGTTTTTTAGTCGGAGGGTTATATTCTTATTCAGCTCGTTTAGAATGGGAAATTGAATGCAATTCGTTAAATGGCAAATAGCATGTCTTCACATGATTCACACTTTCTACACACATCCTTCACAAAAAAGTACCTGTTTGTGGGTTTGCTGTGAAGGATGTGTGTAGAAAGTGTGAAGAATGAGGTATTTTAAATATATTAGCAGAGCAATATCGCATATAACCACTATTGAATCAATGTGTTTGATTTTGCGCAAAAAAAACAACCAACCAAACCAACCATATGGATAAAGAAAATCAAGACGGTTCCTTTAAGAGAGAACTGGGACTGTTAGATGGCACTATGCTCGTAGTCGGCTCAATGATAGGGTCGGGAATATTTATAGTAAGTGCCGATATAGCACGACAAGTCGGTTCTGCCGGGTGGCTTATTCTTATCTGGGTTGTTACCGCCATAATTACCATTATTGCTGCAGTGAGTTACGGAGAATTAAGTGCAATGTTTCCAAAAGCAGGCGGACAATACGTCTACCTAAAAGAAGCTTACAATAAATTGATTGCCTTTTTATATGGGTGGAGTCTATTTTCGGTAATACAAACAGGTACTATTGCTGCGGTAGGGGTTGCTTTTTCTAAGTTTGCAGCTTATTTGTATGAACCTTTTAGCGAGAACAATGTTCTTTGGCAAATTCAAACCGGGGTGAGCGACAAGGGAGTGCCGGAACATTACGCAATTAGCGCCGCGCAATTGGTGTCTATTGTAACCATTGTTTTCCTAACGTTTGTAAATAGTCGTGGTGTTAAAGACAGTAAAATTCTGCAAACCGTTTTAACTATTATAAAAATCCTTTCGCTTTTTGGCTTAATCATTTTTGGATTTACACTTGCTGCAAAGGCTGAAGTTTGGAACGCAAACTGGGCCAATACCTGGGAAACACGTTCTTTCAGTTTAGAAACAATGACCTGGAGTCCTATTAGCGGAAGCTTGTTGCTTTCAGGAATTTCTGCAGCTATGGTTGGTTCTTTGTTTTCGAGTGATGCCTGGGCTGGGGTAACCTTCATAGCAGGTGAGATTAAAAACCCTCAACGTAATGTTGGATTAAGTCTATTTTTAGGGACTTTAATTGTGAGCATTATTTATATTCTGGCCAATCTGATGTATGTGGCGGTATTACCATTAGATCAGATTACTACCGCGAAATCTGATAGGGTAGCGGTTGTTGCAGCTCAATATATTTTTGGACAAGCCGGTACTATTATTATTGCTGTAATGATTATGATTTCTACGTTTGCTTGTAATAATGGTTTAATTATGGCAGGTGCCCGTGTGTATTATACTATGGCAAAGGATGGCCTGTTTTTTAAAAAGGCGGCTACTTTAAATAAAGCAGATGTGCCAGGATGGGCGTTATGGGTGCAAGGAGCGTGGGCATCTGCATTGTGTTTAACAGGAAGATATGGTGCTCTTTTGGATTTTGTAGTGATCATTGTTTTGATATTCTACATCCTTACCATTTATGGGATATTCATTTTAAGAAGAAAAATGCCTGATGCAGAACGGCCTTACCGCGCTTTTGGTTATCCGGTTCTGCCAATGCTTTATATCATAGTCGCATCTGCCCTTAGTATTGCTTTGCTAATCTATAAAACGGATACTTGTGGTTGGGGGGTGTTAATTATGCTGATAGGGATACCAGTGTATTATTTAACAAAAAAAGCTGAAGGAGTAAAGGAATAGATAGATTGTAAAATAATCGCCACCCTGAATTTATTTCGGGGTGGCGATAAAAAAGAGCGTGTTGTAATTATTGGTTCCCTAAACGGCTGGTGAAATCAGAAATAACATTTTGATATTTTCTTAATACACGATCCCAATCGTGAAACTGTTCATCTGCCTTTACACTTGTTAAAGGAGCGCCTGAAAATTCACTTACAAGTTTAACTTTATAGGTAAGCGGTTCACTTTTGGATAGCTTAATAATTAATCTTGTCCTGATCGTATTTTGCTGGAAACTTTGAATACTCCATGATGTACGTAAATAAGATGTTTCTTTATCCGCAACTTCAATGGCATCAAAATAATCCGTTACAACTTGATTTGCACGTTTCCAAACTTCACCAGCATCTTGACCTTTATTGACTTCAATTGAAAAGTCGATGTTAGCCTGGTCAGTTTTAATTGAAGCTTCTTCAGCATCATCCTTCTTCATATCAAAAAACTGTTTCTTTGGTGGTTCGGCCATTCCCTTCTTATTACAGAAAGTTTGTTCGTACTTTAAAAATCCAGATTTTTGAACTTTTACATTAACGCAAGAATTTTTCGGGACTTTGATTTTTGCATTTCCGGTACCTAAGATTTGGCCATCTACAATAATTTTCGCATCAGCTTCTGATGCTGAAATTTGGATGGTTTGGGCTTTAATTGCAAAAGGAGCAACTAAAAACATGGAGGCGATTAATAGAGATTTTAGTTTCATAACGAAGTTTAATTTGTGAAAATTATCCACCACAAATTAAACGCTATAGTACCACTAAAAAAATACCCATTAATGGGTATTATTTATGTGATACTAATTGTTATATTATATGCCAGTATTTTGGAATCCCGAATAGTTATCCATTAAAAATGGTTGCTTATAAAAAAGGAACAGGGATAAGCAATGAAGCTATCCCTGTTTTAAGATGGTTGATCCACCACAGATCAACCTAAACCAAACAAACCACTAGTATAACGTATGATATTGTGAAAAAGTTTCTTTATTTGAAAATAAATTTTAAATATTTCCTTTTCAGAGGGTTATCTCTTGGTTTTACCTGACAAAAAATCTATTTTTAGTAAAATTAAATACCTCATGTTTAATGCTGATTACCTGTTTTTGATCTAATTTCTATTGGAAATACTGTTTCTTCTGGAAATTTAGAGATTGTTTGTGAGTGGAGATTGTTAAGGTGCTATTAAAATTATATTTATAATCATGTAACCAAAATCGTCAAATGACAGAAAACAAAGGTTTAAAAAAAACACTCACCCCGTTTATGCTCTGGGGACTTGGAGTAGGGTATGTCATTTCGGGTATGTATTTTGGATGGAACCTCGGCCTGGAAAAGGGCGGGACCGGGGGGATGGCTATAGCTACTATAGTCATCATGGTGATGTATGTGACTTTTACATTTAGTTATGCAGAGCTTGCTTGTGCAATACCCAAAGCCGGTGGGGTATTTGATTATGCAAACAAAGCAATGGGCAAAAATATTGGCTTTATAGCCGGTATAGCTCAGATTGTAGAGTTTATACTTGCTCCACCTGCCATCGCATTTGCAATTGGCGCGTATTTCAATGCATTTTTTCCTGAAGTCCCCATACTCACCAGCGCCATAGCGATTTACTTTGTATTTACAGGGCTCAACGTGTACGGTGTTAAAGCAGCTGCCTCTTTTGAGGTAATCATTACTGTGCTTGCGGTAGGAGAACTGCTTTTATTTTCTGGCATTGCTTTACCAAAATTCGAAGTGGCAAATCTTACGCATAATGCAATGCCTAATGGGTGGGGAGGCGTATTTGCAGCTATTCCTTTTGCCATCTGGTTTTTTTTGGGGATTGAAGGGATTGCCAACGTGGCCGAAGAAACTAAGAATCCTCAGAAAGATATAAGCAAAGGGTTTGGATGGGCCATATTTACACTGGCGATACTGTGCATCCTAATATTTATTGCGGCTACGGGCATTGCCGGTTGGGAAGCAATAGTGTATAAAAACGGAGTAAGCGGAGAAACATCTGATTCTCCACTTCCTTTGGCGCTGGCAAAAATAACAGGTAGTAATCACCTCATGTACCATTTGTTGATTACCGTTGGATTGTTTGGATTGGTTGCTTCTTTTCATGGATTGATACTTGCAGCAGGAAGATCAACTTATGAAATGGGTAGGGTTCATAATATTCCATCGTTTTTGGGCAAAATATCTCCACGTTTCCATACCCCTGCAAATGCACTGATAGGAAATATGGTAATCGGTATTTTAGCATTGCTTTCTGGTAAAACTGCAGAGATCATTATCGTTTCAGTTTTTGGAGCACTTACCTTGTATATCATTTCCATGATTTCTATTATTATTTTGAGAAAACAGGAACCGGAACTTCCAAGACCTTTTCGTGCTCCCTTTTATCCAGCATTTCCAATTATCTCATTAATTATTGCAACAGTATCCATTGTTGCCATGTTCATTTTCAATTTCAAACTGGGACTTATTTATTTCTCCATATTGATAGTAACCTTTTTGCTGTACAGAATCTTTAAACCATCTAATGCATGACAACACAAGAAATATTAGCATATGTAAAAGAGCATCCATCAGGTAAAGTAAAACTCGCTGTTGCCGATATCGACGGTGTTTTAAGGGGCAAGTACATCTCCGCAGAAAAGTTTACCTCTGTAGCTGAAGGTAGACTAGGATTTTGCGATGTTACTTTTGGATGGGATATGGGTGATGTTGCTTACGATAACGTGAAATTTACAGGCTGGCATACCGGCTATCCGGATGCATTGGTGAAGCTTGACCTAAGCACTTTTCGTAAAATTCCATGGGAAAATGATATTCCTTTTTTTCTAGGCGATTTTGTGGATGACAATGAAAAGCCAGGTTATACTTGTCCGCGACAATTGTTGCGTAAGGTATTGGCAGATACAGAACAAAGTGGTTTTCTTCCATATTTCTCGCAGGAATTTGAATGGTTCAATTTTGCTGAAACACCTGAAACGGCCCATCAAAAAGGGTATCAAAACCTTACACCCCTAACTCCGGGAATGTTTGGCTACTCTATTTTACGTAGCACATTAAAAAATGAATACATGACAGATCTTTTTGATCTGCTCTGCAAATTTGGAATACCTATAGAGGGCTTGCATACGGAAACCGGACCGGGGGTTTATGAGGCTGCCATTAAGTATGCTCCGGTTTTACAAGCAGCCGATCAGGCAGTGTTGTTTAAAACCGCGGTAAAAGAAATTGCTTATAAACATGGTGTTCTGGCTACTTTCATGGCAAAAATTACTGAGAATTTACCGGGTTGTAGTGGTCATGTACATCAAAGTTTGTGGGACAAGGATGCTAAAAAGAATCTGTTTTACGATGAAAAGGATCCTCATAAAATGAGTGATTTGATGAAAAGCTATATAGCTGGTCAATTACACTGTTTGCCACAAATACTGCCAATGATCGCACCTACCATTAACAGTTACAAGCGACTGGTAGAAGGAGCATGGGCACCCACTACTTTAACCTGGGGTATTGATAATAGAACAGTTGCCTTAAGGGCTTTACCTTGTAATGCAAAAGCCACACGCTTAGAAACAAGAGTTGTAGGTTCAGATACCAATCCTTATTTGGCCTTGGCAGCTTGTCTTGCAGCAGGTTTATATGGGGTTAAAAATAACATGAAACTAGAAAAGGAGGCCACAGAAGGGAACGGCTACAAAGATCTTTCAAATGGTGTGTTACCTGCCAACCTTCATGAGGCTACTCAAAAAATGAAACAATCAGCGGTAGCAAAAGAGCTGTTTGGCGATCAGTTTGTTGAGCATTTTACGTTAACAAGAGAGTGGGAATGGAAGCAGTATGCCAAAGTAGTAACAGACTGGGAGCTTAAACGCTATTTTGAAATTATTTAACCTCAGGTATTAAATTGATTATTAAGTAATAATAGATATGACATTCGATAAAGTATATCAGTATAATTTTCCAACTACCATTCGTTTTGGAGCCGGAGCCATAAAGGAGTTACCAGCCTATTTACAAAAGAATGGATTAAAGCGACCAATGATCGTTACTGATCCAACAATAGCTTCATTGCCATTTTTTAAGGCTATTGTAAACGACTTGCAAGCACATCATATTTCTGTAGAGGTGTTTAACGATATTCATAAAAACCCTGTTAAAAGTGATGTGTATAAGGGTGGCGATGTGTGGGATAATACCTCTAGAGATAGTATCATTGGTATTGGGGGTGGCGCAGCTTTGGATGTAGCCAGAGCAATTGTATTAAGAGTAAATCACCGCGAGGATCTATTTAAGTACGATGATTTGATTGGTGGCGATGTATATGTCACCAATGAGGTTCCTCATTTCATAACCATTCCAACCACCTCAGGAACCGGTAGTGAAGTAGGGAGGAGCGCTATTATTGCTGATGATGAAACGCATCAAAAAAAGATTCTGTTCTCGCCAAAGTTGATGGCACAGATTGTATTCGCTGATCCGGTACTTACAATGGATTTACCTCCATTTATTACTGCTGCAACAGGGATGGATGCACTTACGCATAATATGGAGGCCTTTTTGGCAAAAAATCCACATCCTTTGTGCGATGGAATAGCGCTTGAGGGCATCTCGTTAATAAAAGATTCACTTGAAAGGGCAACAAACAAACCTGATATAGAAAGCAGAAGTAAAATGCTGATGGCTTCTATGATGGGGGCTATTGCTTTTCAAAAAGGGTTGGGCGTGGTGCATTCTCTTGCGCACCCACTTTCTTCACTGCTTGATACACATCACGGTTTGGCCAACGCGGTTAACATCCCTTACGGAATGGAGTTTAATATTGCCGGTTTTGAAGATAAATTCCGCAGAATAGCTAGAACCCTGGAGTTAAAAGATGAAACGGGTGAAGCTGTAGTGAAATATCTTTTCGAACTCAATACCAAAATAAATATTCCGCATCATTTAAGAGATATTGGCGTAAAACCTGAACATATAGAAACACTTGCAGATCTGGCTCTGGCCGATTTTGCACATCCAAATAATCCTAAGCCGGTAGGCAGGGAAGATTTTAAACAACTGTATTTAAAGGCGCTATAATATGGAATTCTAATGAAAAAGAAGATTGGAATAAGCTATACTGAGACTAATTTTCAGAACTATTGGAATTGGTTTACGCCAGAGGAATTAGGTGATGATATTGAACTCATTGAGCTTTCTTTTCTAAAAGACAACACCGCAGATTTTGAGCAATGTGATGGTTTTGTATTAACCGGGGGTATAGATGTAGTGCCTGAACTGTATGGGGGGGCTCAGGATTATCCCCATAAACCAGATGCATTTTTACCTGAAAGAGATCAGTTTGAGTTGCAGATTTATACCTATTCTCAATTGCAGCGTGTACCTGTTTTAGGGATTTGCAGAGGGATGCAGTATGTTAATATCCTTGAGGGAGGAAAAGTATTTGAGGATAATGGGGAAGAGAAAAATGAGATTCATAAAAAGGGTGTTGAGGATAAAGTTCATGGCATAAGGGTTGAACGAAACAGTTTGTTGTATAGCGTAACAGGCGTAGAAAAGGGAGAGGTAAATAGCGCCCATCATCAAGGAGTTAATCCTTATTATTTGGGTGATAATTTAATGGTTAGTGCTTATTCAGATACCTCAGATGGTATTATTGAAGCCTTGGAATTTAAAGATAAAACAGATAAAGCATTTATGCTTGGGGTACAATGGCATCCAGAAAGGATGAAAGAAAAAGAGTCGAACCCACTCTCTCAAAAAGTTAAAGAACAGTTTATTGAAGCAGTAAAAAATCATAAAAGATGAATGTTGTAAATCCGGCTACAGAAGAAATTATCACCATATTAATAGAAAACGACAGACCATCGTTAGATAAGAAATATAACCTGCTTAAGGCTGCTCAAAAGCATTGGGCACAGCAATCATTAAAAGAACGTATTGCGGTTATCCAAAGGTTCTATGAACTGTTGGATCTTGAAAAAGAAAGACTTGCTGCCATACTTACTTCTGAAGTCGGCAAACCTTTACAGCAGTCGCGGAATGAGCTTAACGGAGCTAGAACAAGGATTCAATGGATGATTAATAATGCCGAAAAATACCTTTCGGACGAATGGGTTACTGATTCTGATGAACTTAAAGAAAAGATTTCTTACGACCCGCTTGGTGTAATATGTAATATATCTGCCTGGAACTATCCTTATCTGGTGGGTGTAAATGTTTTTGTACCTGCATTGCTTGCCGGAAACGCTGTTATGTATAAACCTTCGGAGTACGCATCTTTAACGGGGTTGGAAATTGAAGGGTTGCTTAAAAAAGCAGGCGTACCTGAAAACGTTTTTCAGATAGCTATTGGTGCTAAAGAAACAGGCATGGACTTGTTGGATATGGATTTTGATGGTTATTTCTTTACCGGATCTTATAAAACAGGAAAGTATATTTATGAAAAGGTAGCAAAAAAGATGGTGCCTTGTCAGCTGGAACTTGGTGGTAAGGATCCTCTCTATGTTGCAGATGATGTAAAAGATATTGCTTCAGTAGCTGCAGGAACTGCCGATGGTGCTTTCTATAACAATGGGCAAAGCTGCTGTGCTGTTGAGCGTATTTATGTACATGAAAACGTATATGATGATTATGTAAGTGCTTTTGTAAAAGAAGTAAAGTCATGGAAATCAGGCCCTCCTACCGAAGAAGGGGTTTACATCGGTGCACTTACAAGAAAGGAACAGATTACTGTACTGAAACATCAGGTTGAGGACGCGTTAGGAAAAGGAGCCACTTTGTTACAAGGTGGTAAACGCAATGGAAATAAGGGGCATTATTTTGAACCGACAGTTTTAACCGATGTCACTAATGATATGAAAGTGATGCAGGAAGAGAGCTTCGGACCCATAATAGGAATCATGAAAGTGAGGGATGATGAAGAAGCTTTAGAGATGATGAAGGATACAGCTTATGGATTAACCGCTGCGGTTTATTCTGATAACAGGGACAGAGCTGAACATATCCTTGAGCAAATTGATTCCGGTACAGGATATTGGAATTGCTGTGATAGAGTAAGTGCGGGTGTACCCTGGAGTGGTAGAAAACATTCGGGGATCGGGGCTACCTTATCTCATCAGGGTTTACGTGCTTTTACAAAACCTAAGGCCTGGCATTTGAGAAGTTAGGCTCATTCAGATTCTTTTCTTATTCTATTGAGAATTTTGCCATAATGTTAAGCGATTTTGGCAAATTCAAAATTATTTGATATAAACTGTTTAGTTTTAAGTAATTGAACCAGATATATCTATATGCCTAACCAATCATCAAATAGAAGAGATTTTATTAAAAAAGCCGCCTTGCTTACGGCTAGCCTGGCAGCTGTACAATTCCCTGTATGGGGTAAAAGTATTTTTGCGCTGGATTACCCACTTCACAACATCCCCGAAAATAAAGGGTTAGATGCTAAATGGGTAAAATTGCTTTACACCAGAGGAGAAGAAACCGCCTATTTTAAAAGTAAAAATGAATTTAAATATATTGGAATGCCAGTCGGCGGCCTCCATGCCGGAACAGTTTATGTCGGTGGCGATGGCAGATTATGGTTGTGGCAAATCTATAATGAAACTTTTGAAGGTGCTCAGGAAGGTATAGATCCTAAAACTGTGAACTGGAATGATGGTACCGAAGTTAAAAAAATCCGGGCCAGAGATGGTTCTGCGTATATTGAGCCTGCTATCGCCAACAATAAGCGAGTTTTAGAGCAGGGCTTCGCTGTAAAAGCTGTAGTTAATGGCAAAACGTTTATTAAAGAATTAAGTGAAGAGCATTGGGATGAGATAGTTTTTACACCTGCTTATCCAATGGCCACCATAAAATACATCAGCAAGGATTTTCCTGTTGCAGTGCAGCTAAAGGTTTATTCTCCATTTATTCCCTTAGATGCGCAGAATTCGGCCTTACCAGCAACCATTTTACGTGTAGAAATAAAGAATACCACCACTAGTAATATTAGTGTTTCGGTTTTAGGTTGGATGGAGAATGGAGCCAATAAGTTAACCGGAAAGGTAAATACAGGAAAAAGAAAGAACGAAGCTTTAACTACTGACAACTCAAACAGCATTTTCTCGTCATTTGAAGCAGCTAATGATGAGGTTAAAAATGCGCAAGATAGCGGAACCATGTGTTTTAGCCTGCACAAAGCAAAGGGGAAAACCTATGCTGCAATTGAACCCTGGCCAATTACAGACAAACATTTCAATGCTGCGGTTACCAGTTCGGGATCTGAGGATGCACCAGGGAAATTGGTTGGAGGAATTGGAATTACAGAAATGCTTAGCCCTGGAAAGTCATTTAAGGCTGATTATTCAATCAGCTGGCATTTTAATAATGCCAATGTTAACCTGAAAAAAATAGTTAAGGATGCAGAAGGTGGATTTCATTATGCCACCAGATTTAAAGATGCTGCGGCAGTAAGTGTCTATCTGCAATCGAATTTTGAAAAATTAACAAAAACAACGGAGTTGTGGAGCACCACATGGAACGACTCTACGCTGCCATACTGGTTTCTGGAACGTACTTTTATTAATATTGATACGCTGGCAACGGCAAATACTTATCGGTTCGCTGACGGCAGATTTTGGAGTTGGGAAGGAGTAGGAGCATGTGCAGGAACTTGTACGCACGTGTGGCAGTATGCACAAGCTGTAGCCAGAATATTCCCTGAATTGGAACGCGACTTAAGGCATCGTGTAGATTTGGGCGTTGGGTTTAAGGAAGATAGCGGAGCGATTATATTTCGAGCTGAAAACGAAAGCAGACCGGCAATTGACGGACAGGCAGGTACTGTTCTTAGGTTTTACCGTGAGCATCAGATGAGTGGCGACAATACTTTTCTGCAAACCAACTGGCCAAAAATTAAAAAAGCAACACAGTTTATGCTTGACCAGGATAAGAATGGGGACGGGATGACTGATACACCAATGGAGAATACATTGGATGCGGTTTGGGAAGGTGAGATTGCATGGATTGTGGGACTTTGCATTGCGGGAGCAAGAGCTGGTCAGGCAATGGCAGAAGAAATGAACGATACTTCATTTGCTAAAACCTGCGAAACTTATGTGGCCAATGGTCGCAAGAATATGGAAAAGGAACTGTTTAACGGCGAGTATTTTATCCATAGACCAGATAAGGTTCAGGGGCGTAAAAACCTGGGTTCTTATAATACCTGTCATATAGATCAGGTTTATGGTCAAAGCTGGGCATTTCAGGTAGGGTTGCCAAGGGTGTTGGATAAAGATAAGACAGTTGCAGCACTAAAAGCTTTATGGAAGTATAACTTTACTCCCGATGTAGGCGCGTATATAAAAACCCATGTCGGTGGCAGGCCATATGCATTGCCGGGTGAGGGTGGGATGATAATGAATACCAATCCGCACAATGAAGCTAAACCCTTTGGCGAAAATGTAACCTGGCAATTGGGGTATTTTCATGAGTGTATGAGTGGATTTGAACATCAGGTAGCTGCACATTTGATGGCAGAAGGTATGGTTGAAGAAAGCCTGGTATTAACGAGGTCAATTCACGATAGATATCATGCAGCTAAAAGAAATCCATTTAATGAGATTGAATGTAGTGATCATTACGCAAGGGCTATGGCAAGCTATGGTACTTTTATTAGCGCGTGCGGGTTTGAGTATCATGGTCCAAAAGGGTACATTAAGTTTTCACCGGCCTGGAACGCGGAGAACTTTAAAGCTCCCTTTACTTCGGCTAATGGCTGGGGTAGTTATGTACAGAAAAGGATTGGAACTAAACAGCTGCACACCATAAATTTAAAATATGGCGAGTTACAATTGCAGGAACTAGCCTTTAATAAAATTGGTTCAGGCGGTGTTAAATCGGTTTCAGTAATGTTAGGTGCTCAAAATATCCCTGTTCAATTAAAACAGAATGGCACTGAATTAAGGATTACCAGTAGCAAAAAGATCAGTGTTAAGGCGAATGAAAGCTTAAATGTTACGTTTTCCTAATGGGTAGCTACCTTATCCTTATTTGTAAATACAATTCGAGGCGGTTTTTGAACACTTCATTGTGTATTTTGTCTACCTCATCACTTTTTTGAGGTGGAAAACGAGTTAATATGATAGTTTTGTGCTGTTAATTATTAAAACAGCATGAAACTATTTCTCTTTTTTCTATTATTCTCAATCACTTCTGCTCCATTTCTTTTATCAGCGCAACAACGTTTTGCTATAAGCGGTACAGTGAGGGATGCATCAACCGGAGAAACATTAATTGGGGCTACTGTTAAATTGCAAAGTACTGCTCAAAATTCTGGTATAGCTACAAACGCGTATGGGTTTTATTCCCTTACGGCTACAGAAGGAGAGTATACTCTGATTGTAACTTATAGCGGTTATCAGAGTAACACCCAAAAAATTGCCCTAAACAAAGCGCTAAAGATTAACATCGACCTTATTTCAGGTTCAGATTTGCAGGAGGTGGTAATAAGCGCTGCAGAAAGGAAAGATGAAAATGTAAAAAGCCCTCAAATGGGCTTGAATAAGATCAATATGAATGATCTGGACAATGTACCCGTGCTGCTAGGGGAAAAAGACGTTTTAAAAACCATACAACTCCTGCCGGGAGTAAAGGCTGGTGGAGAAGGCAATACTGGCTTTTTTGTTCGAGGCGGAGCAGCAGATCAGAACCTGATACTTTTAGACGAAGCTACAGTTTACAACTCCTCACACCTGTTAGGGTTCTTTTCGACCTTCAATGCAGATGCGATAAAGGATGTGAGCTTGTACAAAGGAGGGATGCCATCTCAGTATGGCGGCAGGTTATCCTCTGTTCTTGATGTTAAAATGCAGGATGGCAATGATAAGGAATATGGACTGGAAGGTGGGCTAGGACTTATCGCCTCAAGGATAAAAGCCGAGGGACCGATCGTTAAAAATAAAAGTTCTTTTATGTTTAGTGCCCGCCGTACCTATGTAGATCTTTTGCTTAAAGCTTCGGGCGATTCATCATTAAAAAATAATACACTGAACTTTTATGACATTAATGCCAAAGTGAATTATAAGTTTGATGATAAAAATACACTGTTTCTTTCAGGTTATTTTGGACAGGATAACATTGGAATTAAAGACCTTTTTGCCAACGATTGGGGCAATACAACAGCAACAATCCGCTTAAACCATGTGTTTAACAACAGATTATTCTCAAATACCTCATTGATTTACAATAAGTACAGTTATGCCATCCAACTACTCGACGAAAGTAGTAGTGCCGAGGTAAAATCCCTGATCAGAGACTTCAATTTTAAAGAAGACCTTCAATATTACAGTAGTAATCACATTCTAAGATTCGGATTGCAAGCAACGCACCATAGAATTGCCCCCTCCGATATTACTACATCGGCTAATTCAAGCTTTAATCCACTTTCAATAGAGAACAGATATGGTTTGGAGTTTGCTGTTTACATATCGGATGAATGGACAATCAGCGATAAATTTAATCTATTGTATGGCTTAAGACTGAGCCAGTTTTCATTGCTAGGGCCTGGCACAATTAATACATATAACGGTTCAGGTGAGGTTAGCTCTTCTTCGACTTATAAAAGTGGTGAGTTTGTTAAAAACTACTTTAATTTAGAACCACGCCTTTCAGCTAGTTATAGCTTAAACGAGAAGAACTCGATAAAGGCTTCTTACAATCGCAATACACAAAATATTCACATCCTTACTAACTCGAGCACTAGTTCTCCAACAGATCAGTACGTGATGAGTAGTAACAATATTAAACCGGAGATTGCAGATCAGGTAGCACTAGGGTTTTTCAAAAATAGCGAAAGCAATATATTTGAGTTTTCTGCTGAGGTTTATTATAAATGGCTGCAAAATCAAATAGACTATAAAGATGCTGCTGAACTAACTGCAAATAAAGATGTTGAATCTGAATTGTTGTATGGACAAGGTAGGGCATATGGGTTAGAGCTTTATGGTAAAAAAAATAAAGGCAGACTTACTGGTTGGCTTAGCTATACGCTGTCAAAAACAGAACGACAATTTGATAAGATCAATAACGGTAAGTATTTTAATGCAAAGCAAGATCGTACTCATGACCTGGCCTTAGTTGCCATGTATAACCTTAGTCGCCGTTGGTCGCTATCAGCCAATTACATTTATAGCACAGGAAATGCAGTTACTTATCCTGCCGGGAAATATAATGTGGGTGGGCTGACCACCTATTATTATACAGAAAGAAATGCCAACAGAATGCCATATACTTCCCGTTTGGATATTGGAGCTACATTAAAGGCTAAGGAAACTAAGAAATTCAAGTCAAGCTGGACATTTAGTGTATATAATGCCTTGAACCGTAAAAATCCTTACTCTATTCAATTCAGAGATAAAGAAAATGATCCAACACGTACTGAAGCCGTGCAAACCAGTCTTTTTGGAATAATCCCTTCGGTAACTTATAACTTCAAATTTTAATAGTGATGCTAAAGCAAGTAAAATATTTAAGCCTATTAATTGCCATATCATTTGTCATGAGCTCATGCGAAAAAGTGATAGATGTTAAGCTTAATACTTCTGCAAACCAATTGGTGATAGAAGGTAATATAACCAATCAATTGGGGCAACAAACCATAAAAATAAACCAGTCGGTACCTTATACAGAAAGTAATACTTACCCCCCGGTTAAGGGCGCTGTTGTAAATGTAACTGACGACAATGGCAGCTCATGGGTTTTTGCTGAAAGCTCTCCCGGAAGCTATACTTTTGGTCCGTTAAAAGGGGAGCCTGGCCGCACCTATACGCTTAAAGTAAATATAAGTAATAGCCTTTATACGGCTTCTTCAACCATGCCTGATTCTGTAGTGATTGAGTCTTTAGATGTTAAGGTGTTTGCGTTTGGAAGCGAAAAACAGAAACAGACTCAAGTACACTATAAAGATCCTGCCGGAGTTGCCAATCAGTACAGATTTGTGTTAAACGTTAATGGCAATTTATCAAAGCGTGTTTATGCCGAAAATGATCGCTTTACCGATGGGAATGATGTACCTAGCGTTTTGTTTTACGCCGGGAAGAATGATGATGATAATGAGTTAAAAACAGGTGATCATGTAGGTGTTGAAATGCAGTGTATCGATAAAAATGTGTTTACCTATTGGAATACGTTAAGTCAGCAAACGCAAAACGGCCCCGGCGGTGGTGTTACGCCGGGAAATCCACCTTCAAATATTAGCGGTAATGTTTTGGGTTACTTTAGTGCACATACGGTTAGCAAAAAGCAAATGGTGGTTAAGTAGTTAACTGTTTATATATTTGATACTACCAAATGAGTATGATCAGATTAAAACTAACTACATTACTATTTATGCTTTTTGCGGCGCATGCATTTGCCCAAAAAGCTAAACTAAATAAGCAACCAAATATCATTTACATTTATGCAGATGATTTAGGCTATGGTGAAACCGGGCCTTATGGACAGAAACTGATTAAAACCCCTAATTTGAATAAATTGGCTAGAGAAGGGATGAAGTTTACCCAGCATTACACTTCGACACCTGTTTGTGCACCAGCCAGGTGTATGCTAATGACCGGTAAACATGGCGGGCATTCTTACATCAGAGGTAATTATGAAATGGGTGGTTTTACTGATGCTGCTGAAGGAGGGCAAATGCCGCTTCCCGAAGGAACTTTTACCATACCTAAAATGCTAAAAGAAGCCGGTTATGTAACCGGTATGAGTGGTAAATGGGGATTGGGAATGCACAATACCACCGGATCTCCGAACAAACAAGGGTTCGATTATGCTTATGGCTTTTTGGATCAGAAGCAATCTCATAACTTTTACCCAACCCATCTTTGGGAAAATGGTAAATGGGATACCTTGGCAAACAGCTATGTTGTTTTGCATAAGCAATTAGATTCAACAAAGGCAACGGATAAGGATTTTGAAGCATTTATTGGTAAAGATTATGCTGCGGCAAGAATGACGGAGAAAGCGCTTACGTTTATTGATAACAATAAACAAAAACCATTTTTTCTATATCTGCCTTATACCATCCCGCATGTAGGATTACAAGTTCCTAATGACTGTTTAAAAGAATACATCGGTAAGTTCGAAGGTGAAAAACCATACTACGGCGAGAATGGCTATAATCCGTCAAAATATCCATTGTCTACCTATGCAGCAATGATTACTTATCTGGATGCCCAGGTGGGTGTTATTATGAAAAAAATTAAAGACCTCGGGCTGGACAATAATACCATAATTATGTTTAGCAGTGATAATGGTGCTACATTTAATGGTGGGGTACAGGCTAAGTATTTTAATAGTGTTGCAGGGTTAAGAGGATTAAAGATGGATTTGTTTGAAGGAGGGATTAGAGAGCCTTTTATTGCACGCTGGCCAGGTAAAATTCCTGCCAATACAACCAGTGATCTCATCTCGGCCCAGTTTGATATGATGGCGACTTTTGCTGCTATCGCCGGCACTAAAACCAATAATACAGATGGACTTTCTCTTTTGCCTACTTTGCTGGGAAATAACAAAGCTCAGAAAAAGCACGAGTATATTTATTTTGAGTACCCTGAAAAGGGTGGGCAGGTAGCTATACGCATGGGCGACTGGAAAGGTGTTCGTATTAACGTTCGCAAGGATATTAATGCTCCCTGGATGATCTTCAATCTTAAAACGGATAGGTCTGAATCCACCGATGTATCCTCAGAACACCCTGAGCTGATCACAAGATTTAATGAGATCATGACGAAGGAACATCAAAATTCCCACCTTAACGAATGGGAATTTTTGAATAGCAAAATGTAATTATTTTAAACTGTTTATCCAATCTCTGATTAGCCGTATACCTTCTTTATGAGGTAGGGTTCTGGCCAGTTCAGGCATTGCTGTGCCCGGCTCTGTGCTGTTCATTCTATAAGCTAAAATAGAATGAGTAGCATCACCTGGTATGATGTCATAATCTAATCCACCTGCGCCACCACCGGCGGAAACAGGAGCCTTTCTTATCCCTAAATGATTTGGATTGGTCTGCTCATACTCCAAAAACAGACCTGTGTTGTATGCGTCGCCTCCCTTGGTATGGCAATGTGCGCAGTTTATGTCAAGATAGGCTCTTGCTCGCTGATCCAAACTATAGTGCTTCGTATCAAACGAGTTTGGTAACGCTGCTACCACTCCTGTATCAGGTAATCCTTTTAGCACTCCTTTTGCTGCCCATGCCTTAAGTTGATTGGTATTTTGGCCGGCAACGGTAATGTTAAGGTTTCTTGCCTTTGGGCCAATTGGAATCAACACATCATTTTTAATGTGGCAGCGCTTACAATCATTGGTGTTTGGTACCTGGTAATTTGTTAAGAGCTTATTGCCATCATTATCCAATAGTGTAATCGGGATTTTAGCTCCTGTAATGTGTTTCACTGCTTCTGTTTGTTCCTTATTCCATAAGTAATTCATCACCTTCCAGTTCTTATCTGTAGGATCTTTAACCAACAACCTGGTTTCAATCATTATCTTTTCATGATTAACATTGGTATAGGCAAAGTTTTTTACAATGATGGTAGAGTCTGGAAAATCCAATGCTCCTTCTTTGGTATATTTTATTGCAGTGCCTTTTGGTAAAACAATGAAGCGGTCTTTCACAGCATAATCAGTAAAGAGAGCCGTGCTGATGTCGTAGTGCAAAACCCCTTCATTGGGATTAAGATCCTTTAGTTTGTTTTTAAAGAAGCCATAATCAGATAATTTCTCTTTGAACACAAAGCCATTGTTCTGTATAGCCTGACCAGTATTGTTTTTGCATCCCTGTCCGCTTAAAATTGAAAGTGAAATACTGAAAAGGAGAATAGACCCTAGAAGATAAGTTTTACGCATCGATACTAATATTACTTGCAGATATAAGGGTTAATGTT
>Ga0065714_10064716_pt1 | contig 21856 bp, 22 predicted proteins | sample MisRhiReplicate2_FD_59101 | JGI IMG/M metagenome (GOLD analysis project Ga0065714, IMG submission 59101) | Miscanthus rhizosphere microbial communities from Kellogg Biological Station, MSU, sample Rhizosphere Soil Replicate 2: eDNA_1 v2... | ecosystem: Host-associated > Plants > Roots >...
ACAAGCCCGGTTTTTGCTCCACTAGCCAGTGGGCGGCGCGCATAGCGCCGTTAGCAAAGGTCATACGACTCGAGGCTTTATGGGTGATCTCTAAACGCTCACCGATATCGGCAAACATCGCCGTATGTTCACCGACTAAGTCACCAGCACGAATAGTCGCAAAACCTATGGTTTCACGATCACGTTCACCCGTGATCCCCTCGCGGCCATACACGGCACATTTCTCAAGATCGCGACCTAAGGTCTTAGCAATCACTTCACCCATTTTCAGGGCTGTACCCGACGGCGCATCTTTTTTGTGTCTGTGGTGACCTTCGATAATTTCGATATCAGTGTAATCACCCATGACTTCGGCAGCCAGTTCGAGCAATTTCCACATCAGGTTGACACCCACAGACATATTCGGCGCCATCACTACCGGCGTTTGCTCGGCAAAGGCATTGATCTGTTCTTTTTGAGCATGATTGAAACCGGTTGTGCCGATCACCATGGCTTTCTTATGGCGCACACACCAATCTAAATGGACAATACTGGCGTCTGGCGCAGTGAAATCAATCAAGACATCAAAATCATCGGTCGCGTAATCCAGCGAATCCATGATCATGACCTTTAATTTACCCACACCAGCTAGCTCACCCGCATCCACGCCCACTAAACTAGAGCCAGCGCGCTCAATAGCGGCACCCAGCAATATATGGTCGTGATTGTAAGCCGCTTCAATAAGAGTGCGTCCCATACGACCACCGGCACCGACGATTGCCACTCTCACTTGTCCACTCATTTCAATCTCCTCAATCTTTCTTTGTCTTCCATAAGAAAACGCCTAAGACAGGCTTAGGCGTTTTATCAATATTAGATGATATCTAATAATTCAACTTCGAATACCAAAGTTGAATAAGGAGGAATCGATGCCCCCGCGCCACGCTCACCGTAAGCTAGGTGATGTGGAACAAATAATTTCAACTTAGTGCCTACTGGCATCAGTTGCAGTGCTTCAGTCCAGCCAGCGATAACGCCAGATACTGGGAACTCAGCTGGTTGGCCACGAACTACAGAGCTATCGAACACATCACCATTGATGAAAGAACCATGGTAGTGAGTACGCACTGTATCTTCGTAAGTTGGAGTAGCACCGTCACCTTGGACTAATACTTCGAACTGCAGACCAGAGTCAGTCACAGTCACGCCATCACGCTTAGCATTTTCAGCTAAGAAGGCATCGCCTTCAGCAGACGCAGCAGCAGCAGCTTGCTCTTGAGCAGCTTGAATACGACCGCTGATTTCAGTGAAAGCAACTTGCAGATCTTGCATAGACACAGCACTTTCTAAACCGGCAAACGCATCGGCTAAACCCGCTTGAACGGCTGGAATATCCACACCATCAAAAGAATTGGCGGCCAGTTGCTCACCCATTTGACGGCCTACACCGTAGCTTGCTTGCTGTTCAACAGTACTGAATTTATCAGACATAATTAACGACTCTCAATTTATCAGTGGAATTTTGCGCGCCAGTTTACCATAGTTCAGCGAGCTATGCTGATAAACTGACTGCTTATTTAACTAAGGCGGCTTTTTTACACACTTATTGCGTATTTATCCAAAAGCGTAAATAGGCTAAGGACGAACATCGGCCAGAAAACAACCGCTAACACTCAGCTAAGTGGCACTTCGCTATGCAGCGTGTAGCTTATTTCGGCGCCACACATTGATTCTTCACTTGAGTTTTAGCACTGGCATAGAGTGGCTGCATCTGCCCTTGCAGTTGTTGCAACTGAGCGATGCGATTACTGTTCGATGGATGGGTTGATAATAATTCCGGCCCCTGACTGCCACCCACCTTCGACATGTTCTGCCATAAGGTCACACTTTGTGCCGGATCGAAACCGGCTCTCGCCATCAGCTCTAAGCCCATCACATCGGCTTCGCTCTCTTGAGCGCGGCCAAAGGGCAGAATGACCCCAACCTGAGCACCGAGTCCTAACGCCGACATATATAAGTCGCGATTCGACACGCCACTCGCCCCCAACGCCGCATCGGCTATTTGCATACCGACGCCCGTTAACTGTCCGCGAGAAACCTGCTCGTTACCATGTTGCGCCAATACGTGCGCCACTTCGTGACCAAGCACAGTGGCAAGCTGATCAGGACCATTGGCGACCTTAAGTAAACCGCTATAGACACCAATATGGCCACCTGGCAGTGCAAAGGCGTTAACTTGTTCAGAGTCAAACAAGACGACATCCCAGCGCTGAGTTTGATCCGGCAGCACTGCCGTCACCCGATTGGCGACACAATTCACGTATTGCGTCAGCTTTTTATCGCTAATCACCTTTTGCTGCTTTTTCATCTCTTCAAAAGAAGCATCACCCATCTGCTGCATCTGCGCCGCTGAAAAGAGCAAAGTCTGCCCTCGCCCCGTTGGCGATTGCGTGGTCGCGCAGGCCGATAATCCGAGCACGACCGCCAAACCCACTAAGCCTAAACGCATTGATTTCATGTGGCACTCCTTAAATCCCATGACGGGCGTGAAGATCCTTGAGCCAAACTGGCTCAACTAATGGAAAGATTTTACTGAGATAGATAAGATAAGCCAAATAGAGAAACACTGGCGGCGCGCGTTAGCGATACTTTGCACCTAAAGGGAATTAATACTCTTCTTTTAACAAGGCATAGTGATACTCATCGCCCCACGCGCCCTTAAAGAAGATGTTTTTCACATAATGGGCTTCGCGCCTAAAATGGAGTTTTTCGAGTAAGCGACAGCTGGCAAGATTTTGTGCGTCTGTGATCGCAATAACGCGATGCTTATTTAATTCAATGAAGAGGTAATCCAGCAATGCGCTGACGGCCTCAAAAGCGACCTGTTTACCTTGATGCTCAGGCGCAATCGTAAAACCGATTTCTACCTGCTGCTCATCAATAAAGTGCAGCGCCAGATCGCCAACGAGCGCGGTCGGTGTTACTCCCGACGCGGCAGTGACAATCGCAAGTTGAAACCATGTATCCGCCGCACCAAATTGTGCGTAATCCATATTGTCGAACAGCGCGACTGCATCGCTATAGCGGTAATCCGTCCAGCTTTGATATTGGGCGACCTTAGGGTCGGCTCGATAGGCGGTAAAAGCCTCAAGATCCGCTCGCTGGAATGGCCTAAGTACAAAGTGCTCAGTCGTTAAACCGTTATTCACCACTTTATGAAGTGCTTTGCTTAACGCCAATGTCGATGCCATAACTTAGCTCCCTTAATGTCAATAATTCACTACGTTACACCCAGAGCGAAAGCGTTAACAGCAGCCAATGCGCTTTATTCTGTTATCGGTTTAGTGATAGCTGCGCGCCAAGCTTGGATGCTATGAATAGCTTCAAGCTCAGCGCTTACCTTTAAACTCTTTGGCGCTATGCTTATTGATGCTACGGCGGTTCGCCTGTTTATCACGCGGTGGTCGCTTACGCTCAACCTTGCTATCTGCGGTGCCATCACGGGTATTTTCACTCGGCTTATCCGTTACCGGAAAGTCAGCCAATAATGCCAGCGGTAACTCCCGCGCGGTCAAACTGCGGATCGCCCTTAAGGTCGCCATTTCACCGTGGCACACGAGGGAAATCGCCAGCCCTTTTTCGCCAGCACGGGCGGTGCGGCCAATGCGGTGCACGTACACAGGCGCACTCATGGGCAAATCCAAATTGATAACGACTGGCAAGGCATCAACATGAATGCCGCGCGCCATCAAGTCAGTCGCCACTAATACTTGAATGCGATTGGCTTTAAAGTCGGCCAAGGTTTGGCTGCGCACGCTTTGATCTTTTTCACCGTGCAGCGCGGCGACTTTCATCCCCGCTTTGGCGAGCCGTTTAGCGACGGCATCGGCATCATCACGGGCGCTGATAAACACCAGCACCTGCGGCCATTGATACTGTTTTAACAGCGCAATCAGTGCCTGTGCTTTACTGCCCTTGTTGACTAAATAGAGTTGTTCTTCGATTTCAGCAGCCACTGAATTCACTTTGTGGGCTTCGACCCGTAGCGGCTGATTCACCAGCAGCTTGCCCGCTAATGTATCCAACGCCTCGGGCAAAGTGGCAGAAAACAACGAGGTTTGCTTAAGTTTAGGCATGAACGCCATCAGCTTTTGCACATCAGGCCAAAATCCCATTTCCAGTAGGCGGTCAGCTTCATCCAGCACAAGATGTTTTATCGAATCTAGGCTGACGTGGGACTGTTTGCATAAATCCAGTAAACGCCCAGGGGTTGCCACTAATACCTGCGGCTTGGCTGCTAGTTCGGCTAATTGGTCTTCCAAGGGGACGCCGCCACACAGAAGCTGAATGTTCAACGAAGCCGATAACTGACTTGCCACCGCTTGCAACGCTTCAGTCACTTGCAGCGCTAATTCCCGCGTAGGCACCAGCACTAACGCCAGCGCATTTGAGGGCGGCACAGACTTAGCACCCTGTAACTCTGTTTGCTGTTGCAATAAAAGTTGTTGTAGAAGTGGCAAACCAAAAGCTAAGGTTTTCCCGCTACCGGTTTGTGCTAAGGCTAACAAATCCCGTCCCGCTAGAATGGCCGGAATCGCGAGTTGCTGCACCTTTGTCGGATGCGCCAACGTTGCAGGCAAGGCCTTAAGTAAAGCCGAATTTAAGCCAAGCTCAGCAAAAGTTAACGACTCAGGGGAAGAAGAAAGCTCGGGAAAGGTCATCACAGCACCGGATCAAAACATGGGAGCGAAAGTTTACTGAGAGTTGGCAGTGAATACCAATGTTGTTTCGGCTTTTACGCAAGCCTTGGTACAGTTTGCGACGATACAGTTTCGGCATTTGCGTTAGTTATACAGCGAACAAAGCCTAAGTTTTAAACTTCGTTTGAATTTCTAAATCCAAGATCAAATCAAAATCGACATCAAAGTCGTGGGGCTTCATCCCCTGATGTTAAATCAAGAACCGACCAAAGAGGGATCAACAGCAATCCCCTTTTGGATCTCCCTTGCCAACAAGGTCCATATCTAACGGCCAGTTCGCAGGAATGGATGTATTCCTGTCGCTTAGGTGTTCGTGGTGTATCTTAAAAGAGACTCCTGCCGCATCTTTCTTATGTGCGCAAAGTTAACGCAGGTGATGGGATGGTAGATTTTAATCCCACAGCTTTCGTGAGCGCTTATGGTAGAATCCCGCCCAATCAGCTTTATGAATGTGCAACACAACTCATTTGTTTAACTGAGCGTAGTGGAACACTACCGTGATTAACTAAATGAGGAGAACAGATTATGAGTAAGTTAAATGCCGAAGAACGTAAAGCCCGCGATAACGCCCGTTTTTCACAACGCGTCGATGAACGCCGCACAAAAGGTGAAGACGTGGTCGCCTACGTGCTAGGCAACAAGCTCGCGTTTAAGTTTCTGACTAAACCAGAGAGACACGAATTTAAACATAGAGAAGCGGCACTTGAAGAAGAAGCCAAGCTTAAAAAGCAGCAAGCGTTTCAGCTTAAAACCGAGCAAGAGTTAGAGAAAGCCGAAGCCGCATTTACTGTTCCAGAAGAGTAACCTCTCAAAAGAGCCATTGATTATCATTGATGGCTCACGCTCAAATACCTATTGTTATAAACCAGAGTCTATGACGATAGGTATTTGAAGCTAGTTATATTCCCCAATTTTAGCCAAACCGTTCTTGACGACTTACCCAATAGACACCTAAAAAGATCAATCCTGCAATAGGATTTAAGAGTGGGAACATCTGAAGAATAGCAATGACGGCTAACTGCTTGGTTTTTCTTTTACAAACAGCAAAATGTATCCAAAATGAAAACAGATTTAAAAACACAATAATGACGATTAAATTCACTAAAGGATAATTAAGTTCATCTTGCATTATGTGAGGGAAAAACGTCCAAATAATTCCACCTAGAATAAAAATGACAGCAAAAATCCATACTATACCTAGCAATATTTTTCTAAAAATACCTAAACTTGAAAATGTAAAACGGCTTTCATCAATAGTGTTATTCCCTAACATTCGGTCTTATTCCATTAGTTAAATTAAAATGTCTATTCATGCGGAATTATATATTAACTTATCAAACAGCTGTATAGCTGAACACTTTAAAGCACTGCAAAGTTCTCGCTGCAAATAACTGCACCTATCCGCTGTTTTACATAAGCGGAAACCAGAATCGAATCCGTCGCACATTTGTCGACTTGAAAGTAACCACCGCTACTAGATAGTTGACGAACACTCAAACTATCTGACTTGAGTTTATCAAACCAATATGGCGCCAAAGAGCACTGTGCAGAGCCCGTTGCTAAATCTTCAGGAATACCTATTTTCGGAGCGAAATACCTCAACACATACTCTGTTGGTCCACTTTGAGCAGTGACAATAAATGCATGATAGTCCTCAATCTGCATTAATCTCCCGAAGTCAGGTTCAAAATGTCTGACCGCTTCTTCTGAATCCAGCACAATCACAAGATCTCTGGTCGTAAATTGATCCTTAACAGAATGGTTCAAACCAAATGGAGTGATGTTTAACTCGCTTAACTTCACATCCCACGATGGCAGCGCGATTTGATAAAATTCGTTCTGCTTTGAAATAACGACATTTCCATATTGACTCTGCAGTATCACTAACTGACGACCAAAATGCTCTGCAATTACCGCGCCCGCACCTAAGCTGCCATGACCGCAAAGATTGATTTCGCAGGAAAGTGAAAACCAACGGATCCAATATCCCTGTGCATTTTCAACGACAAAGGATGTCACTGGCTGAGCCAGTTCATTGGTTAACGCCAATAATTCACTGTCAGTTAGCCATTCATCTAAAATGACAACACCACAAGGGTTTCCAACTGCACTCTCGTCACAAAAGACGTCGTAAATATATGATTGTATATCCTTATCTCCCTTTAACCATTTCGTTTTACAGTCCCATAATAACGAATTAGCGTTAGTATGGAAGCGATCTTTGGAAACAGAAATGACCGTTATTGTACTGTTAAATACTGACGACAAAACAACTATGAAGCTAAAGGAATCCCCCTACCCTAGGAGTTGCCGGATAAAGATCAGACAGGCATAGCTTTTATACCTTAATAATTTACCGTTCATATCAGAATCTAAGGAATACACCAGCCCTTCGGAGTTGCCGCAATTGCGTGAGTCCAGCCATGGATGGCTGGCTAGCTTTCGCAGGGGCAGGGGCGAATGAGAATCAGTGATTTTCGCGCTTATGAGCGAGAGGCAGGGATTGCCGAACTGGAGTGCTTTACATGGATGTAAAGTGAGGACTTCGAAAACGATAGCGAATTTGGCAATGAGCACAAGGGGTTTTCAACTCCGTTAGGGACGTCTTGGCTGCTTGTGAAAACAATAGCAAGGAGGATAGGACGAGCAGTCCTCCTTGGTCGACTCTTTATTAAAAATCAGGGGGTGAAGCCCCACGACTTTCTCGGCCGTAAGACCGCCTCCCCAACAAAAAAACAGACATAAAAAAGCCCTGCAAGGTTAACCATTGCAGGGCTTTTTTCTTCTAGTGCGCTGCTAACATAACAGCAGCGCCACTAGACCAAGTTAGCTATTCAGATCTTGAAAGAACTTCTTCACGCCATCGAAAAAGCCCTCAGCCTTTGGGCTGTGTTTTTTCGACTCACCAGTTAAGGTGGCTTCAAATTCGCGTAACAGTTCTTTTTGACGATCGTTTAAGTTAACTGGGGTTTCCATAACCACTTTGCAGAGCAAATCGCCTACCGCATGGCTGCGAACCGACTTGACGCCTTTGCCACGTAAACGGAACATACGACCCGTTTGCGTTTCGGCTGGGATCTTCAGGCTGACTTTACCATCCAGTGTTGGTACTTCAATCTCACCGCCTAGGGCCGCTTTACTGAAGGATATCGGCACTTCGCAGTAAAGGTTGTTGCCATCACGGACGAAAATCGCATGCTCACGCACACTGACCTGAACGTATAAATCCCCTGGAGGCGCGCCAAACTCACCCGCTTCGCCTTCACCCGCTAAACGAATACGGTCGCCCGTATCGACGCCGGCTGGGATCTTAACCGATAAGGTTTTGCTCTTTTCAACACGGCCATCGCCATGACACTTAGTGCAAGGATCTTTGATGATCTTGCCGCGGCCATGACAGGTTGGACAAGGCTGTTGCACCGCAAAGAAACCTTGGCGCATTTGCACTTGGCCTTGACCATGACAGGTGCCACAGGTGGTTGCAGAGGTGCCTTTTTTCGCGCCGCTGCCTTCACACAGATCGCAAGTCGCCAGCGTTGGAATCCGCAGTTCTTTGGTTAAGCCTTTAACGGCTTCTTCCAGTGATAACTCTAGGTTGTAACGTAAATCTGAGCCGCGGGCCGCTTGGCGTTGACCGCCACGACGTCCACCGCCGAAAATATCGCCAAAGACATCACCGAAAATATCGCCGAAATCGCCTTGACCACCACCGTAACCACCGCCACCGCGATTAGGATCCACACCCGCATGACCAAATTGGTCGTAGGCCGCTTTTTTGTCGGCGTCGGTTAGGATCTCGTAGGCTTCTTTAATTTCTTTAAAGTTAGCTTCTGCGGTTTTGTCGCCTGGGTTGCGATCTGGGTGAAATTTCATGGCCAGACGTTTGTAGGCCTTTTTAATTTCACGTTCGCTAGTGTCACGACTGACACCTAATACTTCGTAATAATCTCGCTTTGACATAATCTCATGCTTCTCAGCTGGTGTTGAACAAACGGGCGTTAGGGTTGCCCCGTAACGCCCGCCTAGAAATTAACGCTTTGAAATCAATCTATTGGATTGAAAACAAGTCATTATTTCTTGTCGTCTTTCACTTCTTCGAATTCAGCATCGACAACGTCATCGGCAGTAGCGTTAGCCTGTTTGCCCGCGTCGGCATTGTCGCCGCCTTGAGCTTGAGACTTAGCTTGAGCGATTTCCATCAGCTTAGCAGATGCTTCGATCAGTTCTTGAGTTGCCTTTTCAATGGCTTCTTTGTCATTGCCTTTGATAGCAGTGTCAACAGCATCCATCGCAGCTTGGATTTTCTCTTTATCTTCGCTTGGCAGTGCATCGCCCGCTTCTTCAACTTGTTTCTTAGTTGCGTGAACTAAGCCGTCAGCTTGGTTGCGTGATTGCACTAACTCTTCAAACTTCTTGTCTTCATCTGCGTGAGCTTCTGCATCACGTACCATTTGTGCCACTTCTTCTTCGCTTAAGCCAGAAGATGCTTTGATGGTGATGTTTTGTTTCTTGCCGGTTTTCTTGTCTGTAGCAGACACATGCAGAATACCGTCGGCATCGATATCGAACATCACTTCAATTTGTGGCTGGCCACGTTGTGCTGGCTCAATACCATCTAAGTTGAACTGGCCTAATGACTTGTTCGCGCTCGCTTGCTTACGCTCACCTTGCAGTACGTGAATGGTCACTGCACTTTGGTTGTCATCGGCTGTTGAGAACACTTGCTGCGCCTTAGTAGGAATAGTGGTGTTCTTCTCAATCAACTTAGTCATCACGCTGCCCATGGTTTCGATACCAAGAGACAGTGGTGTTACGTCTAACAGTAATACGTCTTTCACGTCGCCTGACAGAACGCCCGCTTGAATTGCAGCACCTACGGCTACCGCTTCGTCTGGGTTCACGTCTTTACGAGGTTCTTTGCCGAAGAAGTTTGTCACTGCTTCTTGAACCTTAGGCATACGTGTTTGACCACCCACTAGAATCACTTCGTTGATGTCTGTTACAGATAAATCTGCATCAGCCAGGGCAACTTTCAGTGGCTCTAATGTACGGAGAATCAAGTCTTCAACCAGTGATTCCAATTTAGCACGAGTGATTTTAATCACTAAATGCTTAGGACCTGTTGCGTCTGCCGTGATGTATGGCAGGTTCACTTCAGTGTGGTTGGTGCTTGAAAGTTCAATTTTCGCTTTTTCTGCTGCTTCTTTCAGACGTTGCATTGCTAATGGATCTTTACGCAGATCTAAGCCTTGCTCTTTCTTGAATTCATCAGCTAAGTAGTTGATCAAACGGTTGTCAAAGTCTTCACCACCTAAGTGGGTGTCACCGTTGGTTGCCAACACTTCAAATGTTTGGTCGCCATCGTTGCTGTCGATTTCGATGATAGAGATATCGAATGTACCACCACCTAAATCGTATACCGCAACAATGTTGTCGCCTTGTTTCTTATCAATACCGTAGGCTAATGCTGCTGCCGTTGGTTCGTTGATAATACGTTTAACATCAAGACCTGCGATACGACCCGCATCTTTAGTCGCTTGACGTTGTGAATCGTTAAAGTAAGCAGGAACAGTAATAACCGCTTCTGTTACTTCTTCACCTAAAAAGTCTTCTGCGGTTTTCTTCATCTTTTTCAAGATTTCTGCAGAAACTTGTGGTGGAGCCATCTTGTTGCCACGCGATTCAACCCATGCGTCACCGTTGTCGGCTGCAATGATTTTGAATGGCATGATGTTCACGTCACGTTGGACTTCGTCATCTTTAAAGCGACGACCGATCAAACGCTTAATCGCGAAGAATGTGTTAGTCGGGTTAGTCACAGCTTGACGTTTTGCTGGCGAACCGACAATGGTTTCATCATCTGTATAAGCGATGATTGACGGGGTTGTGCGATCGCCTTCAGCGTTTTCTAACACACGTGCTTTGCCACCATCGAGGACAGCTACACAAGAGTTTGTTGTGCCTAAGTCGATACCAATAATTTTACCCATGAGGTCCTCCGAAAAATTTCATTCAATCTAAATTTGTTTAGTTGGTTTTGATATGGGGCTAGATGGTTGAAATATCAAGTCCATCGTTGGCCACCTTCTCTGCCTTGATACCTATATTGGGACAGGGAATTTAATTACAAGGGCGAACAAAAAAATTTTCTGATTTATCTTTCTCACATCTACCGCGGGATAAAATATCCAAGCACATAAAATAGTCTTGCTTATCAACCCAAGCTGTTATTCAATCTGCCCACATTTGTCGGATGTTTATCCAGGTAAGGTAGCAGAGTGAAGTCTTCGAATTTAGCGTACGTGTATGGCATGGCGGCGGTCTTCCTCTGGTCTACAGTAGCCACGGCCTTTAAGATTGCCTTGAGTTACTACACGCCACTGCAACTGGTGTTTGTTGCCGTACTCACGTCGATTATTGCCCTTGCCGGTATCCTGGCTTGGCAAAAAAAGCTTTCCTTACTCAAGCAACAGTTTTTACGCCGCCCTGCATTTTATTTAGTTACAGGGCTCATCAATCCCTTCCTTTACTATGTGGTGCTGTTTAAGGCGTATTCCTTATTACCAGCGCAGCAAGCCTTGTCACTGAATTACACTTGGGCGGTATTGCTGCCGTTACTTGCTGCGCCTTTATTAAAACAACATTTGCGTAAGAGCGACATTACTGCAGCGCTGATTGCCTACACTGGGGTGTTTATCATTGCCACCGGCGGCGATATCAGCGGCTTTAGCTTTGATAGCCCGCTCGGGATCGGCCTTGCCCTCACCAGCACCTTACTCTGGTGCCTATATTGGATCGTCAACACCAAAGATCAAGGCGATCCCGTGGTGAGTTTATTATTGAGTTTTCTTATCGGCTTACCTTTTATTGCCGTCACCTTAGTACTGACAGATACCCTGCCCAGCTTTAGTCTTAAGGCGATATTTGCAGGTGTGTATGTGGGCTTATTTGAGATGGGCATTACCTTCGTGCTCTGGTTAATGGCGCTGAAAACCGCCACTCGTACCGCGAACATCAGCACTATGGTGTTTTTATCCCCTGTGATGTCGATTGGTTTTATCGCGTGGATTTTGCAAGAAACAATTGCGATGGCGACCTATCTCGGCCTAGCGTTTATTTTATCAGGGATGATGTTGCAACAACTTTGGCCCCGTTATACCGAGCGCAAAAGTAAGATAAGCCCAAAGCCAAAGCTCGCTGAATGATGGTTAAGAGATAGCTGAGTGATAATTGAGAAATAGTTGAGTTGAATGATGGCAGAGTCATCACTGAATCGTCGCCTGAAATAAACTTGGCTCACTGCAATGAGCCAATTAAAGAACGTAAAAACCGAAGTGGCTAACGTTTTACATCAAAATTAAGCGCTAATATCACCCATTTTGTGAAGGAGTATAGAATGACCCCGGCCGTTCGATTGGCGAAAAAAGCCAAAATTGCGTTTGATATCCTAGAGTACAGTCATGATCCACACTGCGCCGCCTACGGCGAAGAAGCTGCCAACACCTTAGGGCTTGAACCCGCACAAGTGTTTAAAACCCTTTTAGTCGCCATCGACAAAGCCCATGCGCCAATTGCCGTCGCCCTCGTACCAGTCGATCATCAGCTTAATCTAAAAGCCGTGGCAAAATGTCTAGGACAAAAGAAACTGCAAATGGCCGATGCCGAACTCGCGCAAAAATCATCGGGCTATCTGGTTGGCGGCATTAGCCCGCTAGCGCAGAAAAAACAGTTACCGACCTTAATTGATGACAGCGCTCAAGGCTTCGAGAGGATTTATGTCAGCGCGGGCAGACGCGGTTTGGAGATAAGCTTAGCGGCCACTGACTTAGCCCAGCTTTGCAAAGGCGAATTTGCCGATATCAAGACGCTTTAAGCCACATCGACCACATTAAGCACAAGTCATTCGACGTTAAGTAATCCACTGCATTAAATAGCACGCGCTCATGTTGGATAACTCGCAAACAAGACCCTAGCAACAACACAATTGGCCTCTGCGTACTGGGTCTATAATAGAAAGCGTTTGATAATGCCTAGACTTGCGTCTATAAATTGTACTGAGGTACAAATCGACTAAGGATAGTCAGATGGAAAAATCAACCCAATGGGCCCCAGAAAATAGCATCAGCCCGCTAAGCTGGTGCGCTATGCTACTCTGCATCGCCTTATTTATTTATGAGCATTTCTGGGGAAACAGTTTTACCACTATGGTGGTCATGCTCTATTGCAGTTTTATGCTGCCCTCGGTATTACTCACCCGCAGAGTGCAGGAAAAGTACTTTATTTATACCTTGGAATACATCAAAGCCTTTCGTAAATTCACTACCGTCATGTCGACGCTATTCTTCTGTATCTGGTTACTTGCCACCTATACGCCGCTTCTCCATTGAAGCACTGCCATAAATAGACTCTGCAAATTGGCACTTACAATCAAACATTGCGAACAAAAAAGCCGTCAACACAGTGTGTTAACGGCTTTAATTTTATGGTTTTTAACCGCTAAACACGGCTAGTGTAATCACCCCATGCTAACCACTTGTAAGTGGTTAATGCCTCAAGCCCCATTGGGCCGCGAGCATGGAGTTTTTGCGTGCTCACAGCCACTTCGGCGCCAAGGCCAAACTGACCGCCATCGGTAAAACGCGTGCTGGCATTGACATACACAGCCGCTGAGTTCACTTCGTTCATAAAGTGCGCCGCAGCGTGAATGTCATCGGTCAAAATCGCTTCCGAATGGCCGCTAGAATATTGGCGAATATGGCTAACGGCGGCATCGATATCGCTCACCACTTTAATGCCTAAGGTTAACGACAACCATTCGATGCCAAAATCCTCAGCCTTGGCGAGCGTCACATCAAACCCTAAACCATCAAGCAGACTAAAGCTTGTCTCACAAACGGAAAAACGCACGCCTAAACGATGCAGATACTCGGCAATTTGCGGCACAAATGTGCTCGCCACACGCTCATCCACCAGCAAGGTATCAAGCGCATTACATACAGTTGGACGCTGCACTTTGGCGTTAGCTATCACGGCCAAGGCGCGCTCAAGATTGGCATTTTTATCAACATATAAATGACAAATACCAATGCCGCCTAAAATCACCGGAATCGTCGCCTGCTCAGCACATAAGCGCTGCAGTGCTTGACCGCCGCGGGGCACTATCATGTCGACATATTGATCGAGCTTAAGTAAACCTGTCACTAAAGCTCTGTCTGAAGAATCAATAAATTGCACCGCATCTATCGGTAAACCTTGAGCGACAATCGCGCCGCGGATCACGTCACTAATAAGCTTATTCGATTCAAGGGTTTCTTTACCGCCACGGAGGATCACCGCATTACCGGTTTTAAGGGCAAGTACCGCGATATCAACAGTCACATTGGGCCGAGCTTCGTAAATCACCCCGATAACCCCAAGTGGTACTCGGCGGCGAGTCAGCCTTAAACCGTTATCTAATAATTTACTGCCAAATTCTTCGCCTACCGGGTCAGCAAGGCGGATCACATCGCTAATATCGCCAATAATGCCCGCCAGACGCGCATCATCGAGCAACAATCTGTCGATCATCGCATCCGTTAATCCATCGGCCTTAGCGGCGGCAACATCCTTAGCATTCGCGGCTAAAATGGCGGCGGCGTTTTCTGTCAGCGCATCGGCGATGGCTTCAAGCAAACCGGCCTTTTGGCTCGCCGTTAAGTTAGCTAAGGCATAACTTGCCTGTTTGGCATTATTACCAAGTTGCTGTAAATACTGATCTTGATTAATTTGACTCAAAACAGACCTCGCTTATAAGACAACCATGTCGTTGCGGTGCACGATTGCGTCACCATAATCGTAACCGAGTAAAGACTCGATCTCGTCAGAATGTTTGCCCGCGATCAAACTGAGGGCTTGGCCGCAGTATCGTGTCATCCCTTTAGCAATCACTTTACCCTGTTGATCAACTAATTGCAGCGTTGCGCCGCGCTCAAACTGGCCTGTAACGCCGACGATACCTTTGGACAATAGGCTGCGGCCCTTGTCTGTCACGGCTTTGACCGCACCCGCATCGAGCACTAAAGAACCTTGAGTCGCAGGGCCGGCTAAAATCCACTGTTTACGGCTTTCGAGCGGGTTTTCGATGGCACTAAAATGTGTCCCAACCGATTCCTTGCTCACCACTTTTTTGATCACATCGGGGTGATGGCCAGAAGCGATAACCACTTCGATGCCTGCACGGCGAGCAATATCCGCCGCTTCCAATTTAGTCGACATTCCGCCCGTACCTAAACCCGATACAGATCCGCCCGCCAACATACGTAGGCTGTCGTCAATCTTAACGACTTGGGAGATCAACTTAGCATTCGGGTTCGTGCGCGGATCGGCATCGAATAAGCCCTTTTGATCCGTCAATAAAATCAATAAATCGGCATCACACAGCAGTGCGGCACGGGCCGACAGATTGTCGTTATCACCGACTTTGATTTCATTAGTGGCAACGGCATCGTTTTCATTGATGATCGGCACAATATTATTCGCCAGCAAGGCATTGAGCGTGTCACGGGCGTTGAGGTAACGCTCCCTATCCTGCAAATCGGCACGGGTCAGCAGCAATTGGCCGACATGCAGCCCATAAATACTAAAAAGTTGTGACCAAGCGAGGATCAACTGACTTTGCCCGACAGCGGCTAACAATTGCTTATTGGCCATAGTGTCGGGCAGTGTCGGGTATTGCAGATGTTCACGCCCAGCGGCAATGGCCCCTGAGGTGCATAATACGACTTCGACCCCTGACTTCATCAGTGCGGCCATTTGACGAGCAAGCTCAACCATGTGGGCTTTATCTAGCTGTTTACTGCCAGAGGTCAGCACACTCGTCCCCAATTTCACTACTACGCGGCGATACGCAATCTCACTTAAGTTCATTATTCATTTGTAAAAAATAACCGAACAATCCTTATACCTAATCCGCTGGGTAATTGGTAGCAAGGAGTTATTAACTCGAGATAAATTTTCGATTTTGCTTAGAATCGCGCATTAAAAAGGGCCATCGATGAGATGACCCTCAAAAAATATTGTCTATTGTAGACAATCTACGTTGTGAGCTCGCACTACACTAGTCACTAATCGACAGCCTTAGCCATAGATAAACTTAGCTACAAACAATGCGGCTAAGACGACAATGCCCACATTGAGATCGCTAAAACGACCTGTGAGTAATTTGATTGCGGCGTAAGAGATCATCCCAAAGGCGATGCCTGTCGCGATGGAAAACGTCAGCGGCATTAAAATACACACAACGACTACCGGTGCGGCTTCAGTCAAATCTTCCCATTCGACATGCACGAGTCCTGACATCATCAGAATCGCCACATAAAACAGTGTACCCGCCGTCGCATACGCTGGGATCATGCCCGCCAATGGCGACAGGAATAAGGCAGCAATAAAGAGTAATCCCACGACAACTGCCGTCAAACCAGTACGACCACCCGCGCTCACACCCGCCGTACTTTCGATATAACTTGTTGTCGTCGATGTACCAAAAGCCGCGCCCGCAATGGTCGCTAAACTGTCAGCAGTTAAGGCACGGTTTAATCGCGGTAAACGGCCCTTCTCATCGAGGAAACCACCGCGCTGCGCAACCGCAACTAAAGTGCCAGAGGTATCGAAAAGATCGACAAATAAGAAAGCAAACACCACAGATAACATGCTGACTTCAAAGACTTGGGATAAATCCATCTTCAAAAATGTCGGCATGATCGACGGCGGCATAGACACAATGCCGTGATACTGCACATCGCCAAACACTAATCCCAGCCCTGTGATAATCAAGATACTTAGGATAACCGCCGACTTCATTCCACGTTGCACCATAGCAATGATCAGGAAAAAGCCTAACACAGCCATCACCGCCGGAAATGCAGTGATATCGCCTAAGGTCACTAAGGTTGCAGGGCTTGCCACCACAATACCGGCACTCTTAAGGCCAATCAGCGCAAGGAACAGACCAATACCAGCGGCAATACCAATACGCAGCGACATGGGAATGCTATTTACAATCCACTCTCGAATGCGCACTAAAGATAAGATTAAAAAGCAAATACCCGACAGGAATACCGCGCCAAGTGCTGTCTCCCAGCTGTAACCCATTTCGCCCACAACTGTGTAGGTAAAGAAGGCGTTCAGCCCCATCCCAGGTGCAAGTGCGATAGGATAATTCGCCATCAAGCCCATAACTAAACAGCCGACAGCCGCAGCCAAACAAGTCGCCACGAATACAGCCCCATGGTCCATGCCCGCATCGGCTAACATCATTGGATTCACAAAAATGATGTAGGCCATGGTCATAAATGTTGTCAAACCTGCTACCGCTTCCTGCTTGAGGCTCGTTTGATTTTGTTTCAGTTTGAACAGTTTTTCTAACATGGAACAAGGTTCCTTTTTATTTTAAGTATGTAGGGTAGTTAGATGTAAACACTATGTAACGTGATGACATTTGCAGCCGATTATAGGGAGTTTAGGCTGGTCAGGCCAGAAAATTGGCAAGGGGAATAGTGAAGGGAAATTCTCATCCATCAATGCAAACGAATACAATCTCCTCGGGTGAGACTCGCGTTGAAGGTTAAGTCTAAAAAACGAACACGTTATGAACAACATGATTCACTAGTTAGCTACCAATGCTGATTTATAGCCATAAATAGCCTACATAAAGAGCTACAAAGATATAGACAGCAGAAATAACTAAATTCAACTCCCACAGACTCAACCAAAAACTACCTTTAAAATAAGTACGCAGCCTTACTTCTGATTTGCATAATACTAAAGAAGAAGGAACCAACATTAACGCAGAACAGCCAAAGATTGGTAATACTATAAGAATCATACTTAAGCCCGCAGCACCAGCAGAAGCTTCAGATGTTTGACCGTCAATAGATGCTAGCGTTATATATCCCCAAATGACGCCTGCGATTGCAAGAATAAAACCTAAAAGTTGAAGTGTTCTCAAATTCGTCCTTGGTAACTAATAGCGTTTAAATTGACTTCTCGTAAAATCCTATCAGATCGGCGATTTCACTTAGATGGGTATCAACCCAAGCGCTGCTGATTGGGCCCCACGTCACTATGCGGTAATACCCAGCATTGTTACGGCTGCCTTCCTGCACAAACTCGACCCGAATACCTATATCCTCAAATGCGGCGATGGCATCCTGTAAGGTGCGGCGCGGCATTCCAGTTAACTTATTGAGTGATAAAAGGTTATGGCGGTCATCATCCATTAAGTGCGCTAAATAGAGCTTACGTAAAAACGCCTTATGTTGCTTTGAAATCTGTTGGGATACTGGCATAGAAGATGACATAGAATGACCTGCCTGGAGACAAAAGTAATTATCATCAAAACTACTTTATATTCAGGCAATAAGGCAATAGCCAACACTAAATACTTCCGCTGAGCGACCAATTATTCAGATAACCAATCTCCCCCTAAATCAAGCGAAACGACTTGTCATCCTCCCCCAACAACTGTTATTTGTAATGTCACTCACCACCTATGAGGGAACGCTAAGATGAGCCAGACAATTACAGCCGATCAAATACTGACATTTTGGTTTGAAGAAATTGAGCCAAAGCTTTGGTGGATTAAAGATGTTGAATTTGATGAACAAATCAAACAGCGCTTTGGAGACATATTAGCTCAAGCTAAACGTGGTGAGCTTTCCCATTGGCGAGTCACACCCCAAGGTCGATTAGCGGAGATCATAGTGCTCGACCAATTCTCCCGTAATATTTACCGTGATACGCCTGCCGCTTTCGAAGCCGATGCCATCGCCTTAGTGCTAGCCCAAGAAGCCGTTGCCCAACAGGTTGATTTAGCACTTAAACCTAAACAAGTGCCGTTTCTCTTTATGCCCTATATGCACAGCGAGTCGCCCATGATCCATCAAGTCGCGGTTAAACTGTTTAATCGCGAAGCGGCGATGGCCAACTTAGCGTTTGAACTGCGGCATAAGGCAATTATCGACAGATTTGGTCGCTATCCACATAGAAACGCCATCTTAGGCAGAGAATCGACAGCAGAGGAAATTGCCTTTCTGCGTGAACCTGGCTCATCCTTTTAATTTGCTCATTCTTTAGCGTATTTGAATAAATAAAGCCGTGCTGAGTTCACAGACACACTACACTTACTCAATCGAGTCATGGAAAGACTGGCGAGTATCAAACACAGTTGCAAGTGTGTACCGCGGAGGTATTGGTAACTTATGGCGCAAAATCTAAATAAGCCAAATAGCTCAGTGGCTCGTCGTAACCGCTATAAATTGATGGGGTTACTCACCTTATGCGGCGCTCAGCTCGGCCAAGCGGCAGAAATTAAGATAGGCGTCAGCCTGTCTATTCCCCCTTATGTTATCCAAGCAACCAATAGCGGACTCGAACTCGAATTACTGAACCAAGCCCTCGCCGTTAAAGGTCATACCGCTTCTATCCACTACTTACCACTGGCGCGCACTTTCCATGAACTCAGGGAAGGTAAACTCGATGGCATCATCAACATTAAAGATGGCATGCTCGACAACGTATTTTACTCCAATGTTGCGATAACCTACCAAAACTGCGCCATTAGTCTCGAAGCTAATCACTTTAATATCAATAATATAGACGATTTAAAAAACAAGCAAGTCGTCTCCTTTCAGCGCGCATCATCGTTACTGGGGGAAGAGTTTGCCAAAATGGTTAAGGCCAATAGCGGCTACCAAGAACAAGCGAGGCAAGTGCAGCAAGTTTATATGCTGATGAAACACAGGGCCGATGTCGTAGTGATGGATAAAAATATCTTCAAATACTACTTAAAACAGGCCTATCTTGAGGGAAAGCTAACTGAAAAAGATTTAAAACAACAGGCCATTTGCCACCAAATATTCCCACCAACGGAGTATAAGTTTGCGTTTCTCAGTGAACAAATTCGAGATGATTTTAATGCAGGACTCAAACAAATTACCCAAGATGGGAGCTTAGTGGCCTTGCAGGAAAAATATCGACGCCTGATGTCATTAGAAAATGAAGCTGAGGCGTCAACCAAGCTAACAGAACCTAAAATAATAAAAAACGATTCCTACTAGGTTTTCTCGAGGAGCTTTATTTATAGCTCTTTATTTAAGGCTCTTTACCCAAAAGTTTTACTTCACCACTAGCACAGGGCATTTCGCATACTTAACAATATCTTGTGTGACATGGGGCTTTAAAAAATCCGCTAAACCACTGCTGCCGTGACTGGCAATCACCACCATGCCGACATCAACGGCTTCCGCTAAAATCTCATCGATAGCATCACCATGGCGCACCACTAGCTTAATATTGAGTCCCTCGTTGAGATCTTGCTGCATTTCCTGCTGCAAACTTTGCATTTTTGCATCGACAAAGGCTTGAAGTTCATTTTCCAATGTGGCTGGAATATCGACCGCAATACCATAGCAATGGGCGCCACGGGCTGGGCTTGTCACATGCAATAATCGAATATCGACATGATAAAGATTAGCCATTTCAACCGCATATTTGAGCGCATGGGCTGCGGTGGATGAAAAATCCGTAGGGCATAACACTTCTTGAGTACGCATAAGCTTATCCATCATTTGAGTTTTAATCAGGCTATCTATTAAAGTCAAAATACCACTATTTTATAGCAGTTAGCTATGCTTCTTGCGTACCCATTTCAATTAATTATTCTTTATCAATCAAAAAGAAAGGACGCAATAAGCGTCCTTTGGATTTATTGAGTCAAGCCACTAACTCACTTACTTCACCACCAGCACAGGACAAGCCGCACCGTTAGCTACCGCTTCTGCGACATTGGTGTGTAAAAAATGCGAAATCCCCGTTCGGCCATGGCTCGCTATCACTACCATGCCAATATCTTTACTGTTGGCCTCTTCTAAAATCTGGTACACAGGATCGCCGCGGCGGATCAAGGTCGTGATGGAAAGTTCAGTGTTTAACCCTTCTAACAGCGCCTGCATCTTGGTTGCTGCCGCTTCCTCCATACTCTTAGCCAGCTCTTCTGGAGTGATCGATAGAATCATAAAGTTTTCATCGCCGAGCGGCTGTTCAACCACGTGTAAAATTTTTAGTCCTACATGGTATAGATTAGCTATTTCAATGGCATAACTCAGTGCATGGGCCGCAGTTTCCGAAAAATCTGTGGGCCATAGTATTTGACCTGTACGCATAATCTTTCCTCCTTCTATGGCGCTAATGGATTGCTGAGCAACTAGTCTTTTAACCAAGCAACGGCGTCGCCATTATCAACAAAAAACCTGACCTCAGCAGGCGTAAACCAGTTTGCCAATTTAGCCAGCACTTCCTGCAGAGTCGTCTTACCGACTATGGCAATCTTCTCGAAATGACGAATATGCTTCACCCCAAGTTTGAGATCATCCCAAGCGGCCTGTAATTCCAAGCCATTTAACTCAGTCACATCCACTAAAGCGAAGATATCGGGATCTTTTACGCCCGTCAGTGCCGACTCCAACACAGGCACCATCATCTCGTAGTCGTGATGAGTTAAGGTACCGATAGCTTTAAAGGCAACGAAAAAATCATCATCACCATAGCGTTCAATACCAATCGAAATTCCGTGCTTTAACAATGCCATACATACTCCTTATGTAACAACCCTTGATTTAGTGTAAAAGCTAACGCCACAACAAGCCGTGATCTTGCTCAAAAATACACCAGATATCTTGCACCATCTCACTAAGCAAGCTAGGATAAACCGACTAATCAGTCGGTACTTATTTATCTGTCTTTGTTTAATAGCAGGTTCAATCGTTAAGATTAAAGCTTAACTAAAGTGCCGAATAAGACTCAGCCTATAATCTCGCTTGGAGCAATCACAATGAATATGGCCACCGAACACCTTAATGCCTCGCCACTGACTCAGTTGCTCCAACGCCAACGCAGCAGTTATTTAGCGGCGCCGAATCCTAATTACGCTACGCGAGTGGAGCAATTAACTCGACTTAAAGCGGCCATACTGCAATTTAAAACGCCCTTAGTCGAAGCCTTAAGCCAAGACTATGGTCATAGATCGATTGATGACAGCCTGATCTCAGACATTATGCCTGTCATCAACAACATCAATTACA
>Ga0065714_10064717_pt1 | contig 21818 bp, 18 predicted proteins | sample MisRhiReplicate2_FD_59101 | JGI IMG/M metagenome (GOLD analysis project Ga0065714, IMG submission 59101) | Miscanthus rhizosphere microbial communities from Kellogg Biological Station, MSU, sample Rhizosphere Soil Replicate 2: eDNA_1 v2... | ecosystem: Host-associated > Plants > Roots >...
TTCAGGAATGTTTAACATCTTCGAAATTTCATCGTGGGCAAAGCCCTCAATTTCATATAAGTTAAATACCAGTCTCTGCGTATCTGGTAAGTGATTTAGTAAATTCAAAATATCATTAACGTGTAGTTCTGAAGCAATCGAAACCTGGGTAGCCGGATGTTCACTTTCTGCTAAATCATCAACGTAGAACTGAACTTTAGCGCTCCGGATCTTATCTATCGCCGTCCGCGAAGCAATCTGGGCAATCCAACCTTTAAACGATCTTTGTAACTCTTCCGGATGCTTTGGTGCTTTGAAGCCACCAACATGTTTGAAAATCTTGATAAAACTATCATTTACAAGCTCTTCACTATCTGAAGTATTCTTGGTATACCTTAAAATTATGCCCATTAAATAGCCGTAAAATGATTTGTACATCATTTCTTTACAGCTATTGTCGTTTTTTACACAGCCTTTTAAAATTTCCTCAAAACTGAGTATTTTTTTTATCACCCTGTAAAGGACTATTTATTAGAGGTTTATCATGATTAATTGTTGCAAATTTAAGAAAAATAACACCACCCAATTTTTGGGCGGTGTCAATTTTCGTTTTCACAGGTAGCGTGAAATATTTTATTTGTTCGTCATCACTGATAAGCCAACTCCGGTACTATCGGTTTTGCTTGATAAGCCTTTAGCCCAGATGGTATAAATTTTGCCTTTTTCGATTTTAACGGCTGGCAAGCTCACTTTAACTGTTCCGCCTTGTTTTAATTCAAAAGTGTAGCTGTCATTTGGTGCAATATTGCTAAAAGTAGTGAATTCTTTAAATGCTTTTGCAGTGAATAATGGTGCATCTGTACCTGCAATCGCTAAATCAAAGGGTGCAGAACCTGGACTTAAGTTCACAAAACGAACTTTAGCCTTATCGGTTTCAGGGGCTTTTAAATCATCCTCAAGGATCAGAAGTTTTGTAGATTTTAAAGTATCTACTACGAAAACCGAATAAAATGATCCTGATTTTAAGGTAGCGTTAGCAGTAGTCAAATATTTTAAAGTATCCTTTTTTGCAACACCTACCAATCTTATTCCGGGATAAGCAGCATAATAGCCAAGATCTTTAGTGTAAGTAAAGCTGTTTATTTTTTGATTATCCAATATAAAATCAAGCGCAGCTGTTCCTGGTGATGCATGAACAAAGCCAATACCTGCAGCTTCTATCGGATCATTGTTAAAATCCTTTTTGCAGGCAGTTATAGTCAAAGTTATAGCAAGGAGAGAGAGTATAATTTTTGTCGTAGTGCTAAAATTTTTCAAATCCGTTTTCATTTTTATGTTTTAAATCAATCTTTAAACAAAATTGGTTAATGGCCATTAACGCTTTTTCTTGTAAAACGATTAATGGAATGAAAACGCTACACTTGTGTTGATTTTTTATAAAAGAAAAGCCACATGGTGTGCATGTGGCTTCAAAACAGTATTTTAATTGTGAAATTAAGCGTACATTTCTTCCCTTAATTTTGCAACATCGCTGCTGTTGATATATTCATCATAAGTCATCAACTTATCAATAGTACCTTTTGGTGTGATTTCGATAATGCGGTTGGCAACAGTTTCTGTTAACTGGTGATCTCGTGAGGTAAATAATATGGCACCCTTAAAATCTTTCATACCATTATTCAGTGCCTCGATAGATTCGAGGTCCAGGTGATTGGTTGGCTCATCAAACATTAACAAGTTAGCCTGTTGTAACATCATTCTGGAGAACATACAACGCATTTTCTCACCTCCAGATAGCACTTTTACGTTTTTAAGCACTTCTTCGCCTGAAAATAACATTCGACCTAAAAAGCTGCGTACAAATTGTTCATCGGCATCGGTACCAGAGTACTCGCGCAACCAATCTACCAGGTTTTCATCTTTACCTGCAAAATATTCAGAGTTATCATTCGGAATATCTGCCGTACTAATGGTAACCCCCCATTTAAATTCGCCTCTATGATCTGTATCTCTGCCGGTTAAAACATCATAAAATGCTGCGGTAGCCAAACTGTTCTGAGATAATACGGCAATTTTATCGCCCTTGTTAACCATAAAGGTAACTTTATCGAACAATACACCATCATTTCCATTTTTACCCAGATTTTCAACCTGTAAAATCTGGTCGCCAGCCTCGCGACCGGTATTATTGAATATAATGGCTGGATATTTTCTGCTCGATGCTTTAATTTCGGTAATATCAATTTTATCTAAGGCTTTTTTACGTGAAGTAGCCTGTTTTGATTTGGAAGCATTTGCGCTAAACCTGCGGATAAATTCCTGAAGTTCCTTCACCTTATCTTCCATTTTCTTATTCTGGTCGCTGCGTTGTTTTAAGGCCAGCTGACTTGATTCGTACCAGAAGGTATAGTTACCGGTATAAATACTCATTTTAGCGAAGTCGATATCCACAATGTGGGTACAAACGGCATCTAAAAAGTGCCTGTCGTGCGATACAACCAATACAATATTCTGATAATCGGCCAGGAAGTTCTCTAACCAGGCAATGGTTTCGATGTCCAAATCGTTTGTAGGCTCATCCAGTAACAAAATATCAGGATTACCGAAAAGTGCCTGTGCCAATAACACCCGCACTTTTTGTGTATTATCCAGTTCCTTTAACAATTTATAGTGATTATCTTCAGTAATGCCCAGGTTGCTCAGCATGGTTGCGGCGTTGCTTTCCATGTTCCAGCCATCCATTTCTGCAAAAAGATTTTCTAGTTCTCCGGCGCGTTCTCCATCTTTCTCCGAGAAATCTTCTTTCATATAAATGGCATCTTTCTCTTTCATGATGGCATAAAGTTCTTTATGACCGATCATAACCGTTTCCAATACCGAAAACTCATCAAATTCGTAGTGATTTTGTTTTAAAACCGCCATTCTCTCGCCTGGGGTAAAAGCTACGCTACCAGAGGTTTGACTTACTTCTCCTGATAAAATTTTAAGAAAAGTAGATTTACCTGCGCCGTTAGCCCCAATTACGCCATAGCAGTTGCCTTGGGTAAATTTTAGGTTAACATCTTCAAATAATGTGCGTTTGCCGTACCGTAAAGATAAATTAGAAACTGAAATCATGCTATAATTGAAATAAGCCGCAAAGATAGGGAAAAAGGTTGAGGGTGGGAAAGTGTTTTAATGGTTTGATTGTTTTATTGTTGAAAGGTTTGGCGGTTGGAAAGTTCAAAAGTTGGAAAGTGATTGAATGTTTAAGTTTGGAAAGTTTTATGGATTTGGAAATGGAGGGTTCCGTAATTAGTGGCTCAGGCAGCCCCGTTATTCGCTTTACTCCGTTGCACTCCGTGTTCGCTGCTACCGGGTTTAGTTCACCGCGGGGAGAAGCTTTTGGCCGTTTGATTAGAACACAAAACCTCGAATTAAAAGGATTAATAGATGCCTATTCAGTCTTTCTCTCAATAATTTTCATATTTTAGTGTCACACACAAAATGAAATCAATATGAAAAAACTTACACTAGGCATTATCATGTCTACTATTTCCGTTATGGCTTACGGCCAAAGTTCCCAGTATAAATATAAAGTAGATTTTTTTGGTGATACCATTCTGGTCGATTCCAAAGATAATACCATCGGTAAACAGAAGAAAGACTTTTTTGGTAATACCATTGTAGTGGATAAGGATGGTAAAACGATAGCCAAGCAAAAGCAGGATTTTTTTGGGAATACGATTTTAGAAAATGAAGCCGGAAAAACTGTAGCTAAACAAAAGAAAGATTTTTCAGGTAATACCATTTTAGAAACCGAAAACGGTGAAAGATTGGTGCCAAAACCTTTAAATGGCTTAGTACCTGGAGATGGGATAACAGAAGTTAAGATCAAGCAAAAAACTGATATTTTTGGGAACACCGTTACTGAAGATGAACATGGACAAAAGATAAATGTATATAAAACTGATATCTCAGGCAACATTATTATAGAAGATGGTAATGGCAAAACAATAGGCAAACAGAAAAAGAATTCTTTTGGAGAAACGATTGTTGAAGATGACCGCGGAAATGTATTAGCTAAATATAAAGAAGATGTGTTTGGCAATACTGTTGTAGAAGATGCTATTGGTAAGAAGATTGGGATTTTCAGAACAGATATTTTTGGAAATAAATCTTTTGTTCCGGAACATTAAAATGAACAAACCTCTCAGGTTTCGCAAAGCTGCGAGGTTTATTGATTGGATTTATTTTAGGCAGTGGGTTTTGCGTTAGGGATTGTAAGGGTTTCGTACCGATCCTTCATCGGTACCGGAGCGAAGCGCAGCCCTGAAAAGCCCGCCCCTTGCGTAGCTTGGGTAACGCCCAAAACAGTTTGCAGTTAATGGTTTTTTAACGGCTCAGGTTCCAAAAAAGAGATGTTTTATTTGTTAAAATATTTATTTTAGCTCCATGCTTAACCATTCCTTGCTCGAAACTATAAAAACCACTCTTCAAAAAAGCAAAGTAGAAAAATTAGCCGCCATCGCTTCAGCAGAAACTTTTTCGGTGAAAGACCTGATCGATTTAAGTTTTTATGATGATCAACAGATCGGATTTCGGGCGGCATGGATTTTAGAAAACGTATTTACTAGCCATCAGCAGCGATTTTTGCCATATGCACTTTATTTTTTAGAAAAATTTCCGCAACAGAACAATTTATCGGCGTTAAGGCATTATGTTAAAATACTGGCCCTTATGACTAAGAAAAATGCTTCCGGAGAGATTAAAAAGATTATTGCCGGTTACGATACCGATCATTTGGTAGCAGTTGTTTTTGCTTGGTTGATTGATGAAAAAATTCCCGTGGCTGTAAAATCACATTGTCTTAATATTTTGGCCAATTTAACTGTTAAACATAGCTGGATTAAGGAAGAATTGCTGCAAACCATGGATTTTTTGGTAGATAAAGAAAGCATTGGCTTTTTTGCAAAGGTGAAACAGATCAGGAAACAATTATCGGTTCGAAGTTGACGGTTTTCAGTTTGCTATTTGCAGTTATCAGTTGGCAATTGCCAATAAACTAATAACCAATCAGCTACTGACCAATGACCATTACTAATTTTCAGTTTGCTATTTGCAGTTATCAGTTAATAATTACCAATCACCTAATGACTAATTTTCAGTTGGCGCAAAGTCAAATCTTGGTGATTTTAGCCCTAAACCCTACACCTTCAACCTTCCACCTTATAAAATCTTCCACCTTTTAGCTATTTTTACAGCATGAGTGCAACATACGATATCATATCAAAAGTTATAAAAGAACGTCGCAGTATTTTTCCTGCTAGCTATATCAAAAAAGAAATTCCGGTTGAGGTGATTAACCAGATTTTAGAAACAGCCAATTATGCACCAACACATAAGTTAACCCAGCCCTGGCGCTTTGTCGTAATCAGAAAAGCTGGATTAGCCAGGTTAGGGGAGGAACTTGGTAAACTATATAAAGCGTTGGTTTCCCCTCAACAATTTCTTCAGAAAAAGTATGATAGTTTTGCAGAAAAAACGAGTCAGGCTGATTGTATTATCGCTATTAATATGCAGGTGAGCGGTAAGATACCTGAGTGGGAAGAACTGGCTGCAGTTTCCTGCGCAGTACAAAATATGGCGTTAACTGCAGAAAGTTTGCAAGTTGGCGCTTACTGGAGCTCTCCTCCTTTAATTGACGATTTAGGCGATTTCTTAAGCCTGGCCGAAAATGAAAAGTGCATCGGCTTATTTTACATGGGCTATCATAATGAAAAACCATGGGAACCAAACCGGACTCCGATGGAAGAAAAGGTGAGGTGGATAGAAGAATAGTTCATTTGCTAATTATTCAATGGTTAATTGGTAGATGCGATTAATCGGTTAATCGACTTCAGTCTAGGGAATATCTCATCTAACATCATCTAATATTATGCTAAGTCCGTTAGAGAACTATTTCGAACAAAAAGATGAGCCGATTAAAAGTTGCCTTCAATATTTAAGGTCGCTTTTAATCGGCTATGCTGATATCACAGAGCATTGGAAATACGGAATGCCTTTTTATTACCATAAAGGAAAAATGTTCTGCTATCTTTGGATACATAAAAAGCTCCACCAGCCTTACATTGGTTTGGTTGATGGAAATAAAATTGAACACGAAGATTTGTTGCAGGAGAAAAGAGCCAGAATGAAAATTTTATTGGTCAACCACCTTCAAGATATTCCTAAAAAGAAAATCGAATCTGTTTTAAAACAGGCTTTTATCTTAAGGAAATAGTTTATCCTCCAATTTAATACATCCGTTTTATACTTTCCATTATTATATGTCTGCTTTAAAATCTAAACTTTATCAGCTTTGTTTGACTTTTATCCAAAACAGGATTGAAAATATTGAATATTCGTTGCAACAGGCCAGGCAGGCATCAAACGAAGATACCAAAAGCAGCGCTGGTGATAAATATGAAACTACGCGCGAAATGATGCAGCAGGAGATGGATCGCAACAATAAATTATTATACGAAGCAGGGCAACAGAAAATTGCTTTACAGCAGGTTGAAAATGTAGCATCAGATCAGGTTGTTAAAAACGGGAGCGTTGTATTAACCTCCGAAGGTAATTTCTATATTAGTATTAGTGCGGGGGAGTTAAATACCGATGGAAAGAAATTCTTTGCCGTATCACAAGCTTCGCCTATTGGCAGGTTTTTGATCGGAAAGGCTGTAAATGAAAGCTTTAAGTTTAACGGGAAAGATTATTTTGTGAAAGAGATACTGTAAAAGTTTTCAGTTGGCAATGCACAGTTAACCAGTTTAAACAATTACCGATTAACCAATAAGTTCCCGCAGATTTAAGATGATTAACGCAGTATGGGTTGGCGGTTATCCATTCACAGTTAACCAGTTTAAACAATTAACCATTATTTTGATGATCAACTGTTAACTCATAACTGGAAACTGCAAACTACTTTATGCCCATTCGCTGTGCAAAAGCTGGCACCAAGTAAACCTTTATGTCTGAATAAGGGATGAATATTACAATTTGCCCTTGTGCATAACTGGCAACTTCGTATGGATTATACATAAAAGCGATCCCATTGGCATTGAAATAAAAGTTTTTATTGGGTTTAATAAAATCATCAAAGAGAACGGTGCTTAATGCATCCTGAGCCTTAATGTTATATTCTTTACGGAGATTGCGTTCTAAAATGCTTGCTAAAGTATTCGAATCTATTTTAATGATATCGTTTAGCACCAATTGTTTTTTGTTCTGCACATCTAAACAAAACATGCTGCTGCTGTAATTGCCATGTGCACCACCTGTGTAAGCATCAGCAAGAAAATCGATCACCACATAGCCATTATCATTATAGTTAATTGTTTGCTGACTATTATTGGTATAATTCATCCAGGCCTCAAAATCATCTCCACGGCCATTTTTTGATTGTTCAGCAACCTGCAGTTTATAATCTTTAAAATAGTCAGAAGCAATATTTCTGAATCCGGTTGAGCGATCTACCTGTGCCAGACCGAAGATTTTTTTAAGTTCTGCGTCCAGCCATTTGCCCTTTTCATCCTTGCTTTTACTTTCCAGGTATTCGAAACTGATTTCGGCCGCAGGTGATTTTGGACGATCAGCAAATGCTTTAGCTGAATCTTGGTAAATTCCGGCACTGAACGGATAGCTGCCTTCCGGATATTTTTCCATCAAAGCTACTGGATATTTTTTTGTTTTATCGCCACTTTCCCATATCCCATCAAAACCATTCCCGTTCCATTTTAATTTTAAAAGTGGTGATTTTGAATCTTGCGTAAAGTATGATTCATAAAAACTATACTCTGCAAGTATAATGCTATCTTTCCCGATTAGCGTATCAGTTGAGAGGTTAAGCCATGATCCGTCGTAATAATAAGATCCGCTCACATCATCACCATCATCTACTTTTTGCAGATGCATGACAACCTTTTTGCCTGCAATGGTACCTTCTAATCTCTTGTAAAAACTCCCGGTAAGTTCTTTTTTAACAGTAGCGTTGCCATCTGTAGTTTCACTATTATTGTTTCCGTTTTTAGGGCTGTTACAAGCTGATGTTATCGCTAATCCGAAGAGAAAAAGAAGAAAAGAATACTTCATAAGGCAATGATTAAAGGTTTTAATGTTGAAAGGTTATCATGCAGGATTTCATTTTCCGATCTTTAACCTTTCAACGCTTAATTTTTATTCATTAACCCCTCTACTAAGATTTTGTTTTATTAAAACTCTTATTGATGCTGTAATAAAGGTTTTTTGCCGTGTATCTTCCGGGGTCAATAATCCTTCTGATGGTGTAAAGCGGATAATTTTCGTCACGTGCCGTAGATAAAATAAAAGCGGCCTTAAATCCGTGCGCTTTCAGTTTATGTAGATTTGCCGCTTTGTATACCCCGTAAGGATAGGCGAAATACTGAACTTTTTTTCCGGTAATTTCTTCCAGTTTCTTTGTGGGTTCATCAATCTGGGTTTTCCAGTCCGAGTCGGTAAACTGCGCGAAATTTTTATGATCATAGGTATGGCTGGCAATTGTATTTCCCTCGTCAGACAGTTGTTTAATCTGCTCTTTGGTCATATAATTGATGCGCCCTTTTCTGTCGATGGATACCGTCATGATAAAATACACACCTTTAAAACCATGTTTTTTCAATGTGGTATTCCCAACTGTAAATTGATCTTCATCGGTATCATCAAAAGTAATCATAATTGGCTTTTCGGGTAACTGAGCACCATATACCAGGTAATTATACAATTGATCAGGCAGAATAGAATGGTAACCACTATCAGCCAGCATTTTTATGTGCTCCTTAAATTTATCAGGGGCAATAATGTCGTCGTGAGCTCTTTTACTGTCACTGGAAATATTGTTTCTAATTTGGTGGTAACACAGAACGGGCACTTCCCTACGGCCCATAATGGTTTTGGCATCAGCTGGTTTGGCGTTTGTCGAATCTATTTTAATTTCTTCTGTGGCGACTTTTGCAGTAGTTTTTCCTTTTGAAGCATCTGATGATTGGCACGAGGCTAAAAACAATGTAGAAACAGCTCCGTAGAGCAGAAAACTTTTCATATTCATTTAATAACTTTGTACACCAAATTAAAAGCTATTTTTAATGCTGTTGCTTAAAGTTTTAGGCGACCAATAACCACTGGCTATAATTCTACGGATGGTAAACAAGGGATCCTTTTCATCACGTTTAGTTGATAGTTGATAAGCCATTCTAAAGCCACGTTTTTTAAGCTCAGGGATACCTTCTGCATTCCATAAACCGAATGGATAAGCAAATTCGGTCATTTTTTTGCCGGTAATTTCTTCCAGTTTTTTAGTTGGTTTGTCTAGTTGTTCTTCCCAATCCTTACCGGCATATTTTTTAAAATTTTTATGGTCGTAAGTATGGCTGCCGATAACATTTCCTTCGTCTGAAAGTTGTTTAATCTGCTCTTTCGTCATGTAATCCACAAACTTGCCTTTTCTGCCGATCGAAACCGTCATGATAAAATAAACAGCTTTGTAGCCCAGTTTTTCTAAAGTTGGGCGTACAACGGTAAACTGATCCATGTCGGTATCATCAAAAGTTAACATAATCGGTTTGCTTGGTAGGGCAGCACCAGTATTTAAGTAAGCGTAAAGCTGATCTGGTAAAATAGTATGATAACCGCTGTCGGACAGCATTTTCATTTGGTCTTTAAAGTTCTGGATTTCTACAATATAGTCTTTGCCTACTTTGCCATCAGTTGGTTTCCAGTTTCTTACCTGGTGGTAACATAAAATTGGAACTTGTTTTCTGGCTAAAATGGTTTTAGCATCAGCAACTTTAATTTTCGAAACGTCAACTGGTGTTCCGGTATTTGCTGAAGTTTTAATGCTTTGTGAAGCTGAATCTTTAGTGGCAGAATTTTCTGTTTGAGATTTGGATTGGCAGCTGGCAAATAAGATAACTCCGGCTGTTATTAAGGTTAAAAAGCTGTATTTCATTGTTAGAATATATAAATACAAAACTATAAAATCCCTCAATTATTTATCCATCAAAATAAATTGTGTTAATAATTAATTTTAGTTGTACGAAATTATGCTAACTATCGCATTTATTACATATTAAAGCCTGTTTAATATGCTTTAATTAAATAATTTAGCAGCTCAAACAAATTTTGATGAATAAACTTTATAAACTCTTACTGGGCGCGCAGTTTTTATCCTTAGCTGTTGCTGCACAAAATAAAACATTTACCATAACCGAAAATATCCAGCCACAGCCTAAAGCAAACTATCAACTTGCATCGCGTTTTTCGCCCAATAAGTTAAAAAAAATGGTTTATTCTACAGCTGTAGATCCACACTGGCTAAAATTGAGCAACCGTTTCTGGTACACTTTCGAAAGTCCAAAAGGAAAATTTTGGTACCTGGTAGATCCTGCATCAAAAAGTAAAAAACTGATGTTTGATAATGCTAAACTGGCGGCAGATATTACCCTTATTGTTCGGGATCCATTTGATGCCGAACATTTACCCCTCGAAAATTTAAAATTTGCTGCCGATGAGAAAAGTATTTCTTTCGAAATCAAAAGCACTGTTGATGAGTTGAAAAAAGATAGAAAAGATAAAAAAGCTGCAGACTCAATGCAGAAAAAAATATTTTCTTTCAAATACGAACTCGCAAGTGCAAAATTAACTGAGGTGCCAAATTTCAGTAAACCAAAGCCTAAACCATCTTGGGGATCGGTAGCGCCAGATTCGTCGGCCATTATTTTCTCTCGTAATTACAATTTGTATTGGATGGATAAAGACAACTACAAAAAAGCGGTTAAAAATGAAGATGATAGTACCATTGTAGAACATCAGCTTACTAAAGACGGGGTTAAATTCTATTCCTATGGAAGTGATGGCGATGGCGAAAACAATGTGGAGAACGAAAAAAATAATAAAAAACGCCGAGGTGCTTATGTGCTCTGGTCGCCGAATTCGAAATATTTTGTATTAGACCGGACCGATTCGCGAAAGGTAAAAGATCTTTGGGTAATTAATAGCGTTACACCGGGCCGCCCTACTTTAGAAACTTACAAATACCAGATGCCAGGTGAAGCAGAGGCACTTCAGGATGAAATTTTATTGTTCGATTTTGCTGCAAAATCTTATAAAAAACTAAATGTTTCTGCATTTAAAGATCAAAGCGTGTCAGTTTGGAGCAAACCAGCCTTAAATAAAGACCGTGATAACGAATTCCGTCCATCCATTTGGCTGGGGAACAACAGCAGGTTCTATTTTTCGCGCACCAGTCGCGATTTAAAACGTATCGATATCGGTACGGTTGATATTGCCACAGGTAAGGTTACACCACTAATTGATGAACGTTTTAATACTTATGTTGAAGTTAACCGCCCGGGTTTAGTTAACGACGGTAAAGAGCTGATTCACTGGAGCGAGCGTGATGGCTGGGCACATTTTTATCTTTTTGATGAAAGTGGGAAACTGAAAAATCAGATTACCAAAGGTGCTTTTCACTGCGAGAGTATTGTAAACATTGATGAGAAAAAACGCACTCTTTATTTTACGGCAAATGGCAGGGAAGGTAAAGAAGATCCTTACTATTTACATTTATACAGCATCAATTTCGATGGTTCGAATATGAAATTGTTAAATGCCGGCGATTTTGATCACCTGGCGAATATGAATGATAACAATACTTTTTTTGTTGATAATTACTCGAGGGTAAATACTGCGCCAAAAGCTACACTTTACGATGGAACTGGCAAAAAAGTAATGGATCTTGAGACAACAGATCTTTCATTGCTGATGGCCGCAGGCTACAAATTCCCTGAGACTTTCAAAGTAAAAGCAGATGACGGTATAACGGATCTGTACGGTGTAATGTATAAACCTTTTGATTTCGATCCCAATAAAAAGTATCCGATTATCGAGTATGTTTACCCAGGACCGCAAACCGAAGCGGTAAACAAAGCGTTTAGCAAAAGTATGGACCGTACTGAACGTTTAGCCCAATTTGGTTACATCGTAATTACGGTAGGGAACCGTGGTGGAAATCCTTCGCGTTCTAAATGGTACCATACATATGGTTACGGCAATCTGCGTGATTATGGTTTGGCAGATAAGAAAACGGCTATTGAGCAATTGGCTGCCAAATATTCGTATATAGACGAGTCTAAGGTGGGGATTACCGGTCACTCCGGTGGTGGTTTTATGTCTACAGCGGCCATGTTGGTTTATCCGGATTTTTTTAAAGCAGCAGTTTCGAATGCCGGAAATCATGATAATAGTATTTACAACCGCTGGTGGAGTGAGAAACACCATGGTGTAAAGGAAACAATCTCTTTAAAGGGCGATACTTCATTTAAATACAGTATTGATAAAAACCCCGATTTAGCAAAAAACCTGAAAGGACATTTATTATTGATGCACGGTGATGTGGATAATAATGTACACCCTGCAAATTCTATCCGTGTAGCCAATGCACTAATGAAAGCTGGTAAACGTTTCGATTTTTTAATTATTCCAGGGCAGCGCCATGGTTTTGGTGATATGACAGAATATGCTTTCTGGAAACTGGCCGATCATTTTAACAAATATTTAATTGGCGATTTTTCTGAACCGAGCGATGTTGATCTGGTAGAAATGGACAGAGCTATCGAACAGAACGGAAAATAGTTTTATTACAATAGTTTATTTTGATGGCCTATGGAAACGTAGGCCATTTTTATAACGATAAAAACGTCATTATAAGGCTAATTTTAATCGTAGCGTCACCCTGAATTTATTTCAGGGTCTATTTCAATATGAGTCGTCATTGAGAGGCTAATCCTATTAGCCGTGTCAATCTACCCGATTAGTATTAGGAATGGAATAGGTGCTCATGCAACCTCAAAAATGAAATGCTGCCTTGGCCACCTAGCCCCGGTTGAAGTGTTACCCTGCAGCAACGAGGTACGAGGCAGCGAAGCGTATAAATGTAAAACGGGGAGAGACTAGATGTTTTGCACAGGTATTGCGCTCCAAAAAAAACTTGTGACTGTTGAGACTAACCTCCATTACTGTAGCGATCTACCCAATTAGTGCTTGTTTCTGGTGTTAGATAGCTTTCTGGAAAGCAGGCTCCGGTAGTTCTTCGGTTATTTTAGGCCTGCTATTGCCTATAGTCCCGATTTGATTTTTCTTAAATGCAATATTTTCTTAAATCGGGAGCTATTTGGCGCTATCAGGTTTAGAAACAAAGTAGATGCTCATGCAGCCTCAAAAATGGAATGCTGCCTTGCCCACCTAGCCCCGGTTGAAGTGTTACCCTGCAGCAACGAGGTACGAGGCAACGAAGCGTATAAACGTAAAACGGGACCAGCTAAATGTTTTGCATAGGTATTGTGCTCCAAAAAAACAGGTCACTGCTGAGACTACCTCTTGGAAGTATGCTTTCCGGCACTTCATACGAGCGAAACAATTAAAGGACATGGCTGTTGTTTATATTATGAATTATAAAAGCACAATTTTGGCAGCATTTCTCTTAGTTGGGGGGATTGCCAGTAGTAGCGCTCAAGATATAGATCAAAAAGATGTTCCATCAGTTATTAAAACAGTATTTAATAAAGCTTATCCAAAAGCAACAGATGTAGATTGGGAAAAGAAAGGCGCAAATTATGAAGTTGATTTTAATTTAGGCAGGGTTGACCACAAAGCTACATATTCCGTTTCAGGCAAATCACTTTCTTTTGAAAAGGATATTCCAAATACCCAATTGCCAGCAGTAATTGCTAAAAATATTAAATCAAAATATCCAAAAGGCAGAATTGATGATGTAGATTGGATTAATACTGCCGGAAAAATAACCTACAAAATCGATATTGAGGGTACACCTGATGTAAATGTTTGGTATGACGCCAGCGGAAAGTTTATTAAAGAGGTAGCCGATTAAATTTTAAACTTGATTGTGATGGCTTGTTTCCCCACAAACCATTTTATGGTTAATTATAACTTGTTTAATAAGAGTTAAACAAAAAAGCCCCGAAATTTTCGGGGCTTCTGATCTGTTAAGGTAATCCGTTAATGTTTTTATTTGTAAAGGTAATTTACAGCAATCACATCATTTGCATTGAAAGTACGGTTGCCGCCGTTAGAACAAGCTAACATGAATGATGCTGCATCGGGATTAGAAGGAGTTCCTGGTATCCTTACAGCACCGACATTTGATGCGCCTTCGTTGCCTGCACCACTTGCACCACAGCTAAAAGCACGGTTCATGTAATCGGTATGACGGAAACCAATGCAATGGCCAACTTCATGCTGGATCACAGAGGCCAGGTACAATAAATTAGGATTGGAACCATAAGCAGCTGCATTGGTATTCATTCTGATCTGGTTAAAAGGCTGGCCTGATGAAGTAGGGAAACCGGCAGAACCTAAAGTAATAAAACCACCGCTCGGACCTTCGTTAAAACCTACCACGTTAATGTTTCCAGTGGTTCCGGCGCTGGCCCTCTGGAAAGTGATACGTAAACCCAACGAGTTGTACCTCGAAATCATAGTGTTTACAGCATCGCTATATACAGTAGGAAGGTTGGTTACCGATACTGTAATTACACGTGGTAACGATTTTACAATGTTTGTGGTTCGGTACTGTTCAGTTTCGGCAATATTTAAATTAGCACCCGTAGAAGGTTCAGCTAAATTGTCGTCTGTTAAAAGAATATCGCCTTCTACCAAATAACCTTCATCTATCTTACGGATATTGTCTGTACTAAAACCTAGAGATTTGATCTGTGATAATTTGCTTGCAGAAATTTCAGTCTTGCTCTCTACTGCATTTTCTGTATTATTACTTTTACAAGAATATAAATTAGTGAGTAGTAGACATGCCGCTGCAAGCGATAAAAAGTGAGTTGTTTTCATCTTAGTTAGAATTAAATGAGTTTAGGTTGAATAAGTTAGTTAATAATGTTTGTGGATTACCTTATAAATCCTAATTTAGGGAACATAAATCATGTAACCAAAATTTTATAATAAAATAATTTTTGAAAGTCACTACTGTATTTTTAGTTTTATATTTTTGTCTGTCTGTATTGAGTTTAAACGCACAGGTACAACCTGGTGGAATAGATAAAAAAAATGAAAAATATATTTCAAAAACGGGTAATGCATTAACGTTAAGTAACGATCAGTCTGTTTTGGTGAGGTTCAACCGTAGGTTAACAGCAGCCGAAATACAATTATTAAAACCCCAAAAAAGTCTTTCCGGCGATTATTTTATTGTCGAAAAATCAAATATTTCCAACTTTTCTAATAGCATAATTTACCAGGAACAAGCCAATGGACTTTGGAAGGTTAGTGATAGATTGATGAAAGTGCTGAGTAAAAGCGATAAAAGGAACGATTCTATCCTGGTCCGACTAGCCTTCAAAAATATAAATGCATTACCAAAAACTGTTGCAAGTTTAAAGATAAAATCAACCGATAATATAAATCACATTTGTACTGTTTACCTATCATCAAGCGATTTAATGTTGCTGTTGGAGCTTAATGATATCTTATACGCGGATGTTTTGCCCGTTGCCAAAGAGGAGGGGGTCATCAATGGACTTGACCTGGCGTTAAACCAGATCTCTAATGCCCGAAATCTTTTTCCAGGCATTGATGGTACGGGTATCAATGTTTCTTTTAAAGAAGGGATGTACGATGCTACTGATCTTGATTTATTGGGGAAAACCGTTAGCGGAGCTACTATTGGTAAAACGCCAACCACTCATGCTACCGATATGGCAACTTTAGCTTTAGGAAATGGTAATTCCTTTGTCCGTGGTTTAGGCGCAGCACCAAAGGCCAAACTTGCCTATTCTGATTTCACTAACCTAATGCCTGACTTGATTACCGATTTAAATAAACTTCAGGTTAGCATTCAAAATCATTCTTATGGTACAGATATCGACAACGATTACGGAATAGAGGCTGCTGCATACGATAAACAGATCTTCGAAACCGATACTTTGATCCATGTTTTTTCAGCGGGAAATAAAGGAACTACCACACCTTCAGTAGGGTTTTATCAAGGTATTACTGCCCGTGCCAATTTAACGGGTAATTTCAAGCAGGCGAAAAATCTGTTGGTGATAGGAGGGATCAACAGAGAAAATATTTCTGAAAATCTGAGCAGCAAAGGCCCTGCCTATGATGGCCGTGTAAAGCCAGAACTTGTTGCTTTGGGCGAAGACGGAACATCAGGCGCTGCAGCGATTACCAGTGGATCGATTGCTTTGTTGGAACAATTTTATCAGTGGAAATATAAAAAAGGAGCACCCGCTTCACTGGTTAGGGCAACAGTTATTAATTCTGCCGATGATTTAGGTACGCCGCATGTTGACTTTGTGTACGGCTATGGAAAACTCAATCTAAGCCAATCGTTAAAAACTTTAGATGAAAATAGGGCATTACTGTATGAAGTGGCTAAAAATCAGGATCTGATTATTCCTTTGGCTATTCCTGCTAATGTAGCGGAAGTGAAACTGACAATTGCCTGGAACGATCCTCCTGCTGTTGTAAATGCAGCACAGAGTTTGGTTAACGGATTAGATTTAAGCCTCGAAACTCCCGCAGGGAGCCAAATCCTGCCTTGGGTATTAAGCAGTTTTCCCAATTTAGATTCCCTCTCAAAGCCGGCGGTGCGTAAGGCCGATATGATCAATAATGTTCAGCAGATTACCCTTGATTATCCATCCGCTGGTGCTTATACTATTCATGTTAAAGGTAATAGAATCAAACAAGGCAATAACCAGTCTTTTGGATTGGCTTATCTTTATACATTCAAAAACACTTTTTCCTTCATTAGTCCCGTAAAAAATGAATACTTTTTTGCCAATGAAGATAACTACATCCGCTGGGAGAATACTTATACAAGCAAAACGGGGAGCTTGTTGGTGAGTTATGACGGAGGTAATACTTGGAAATCAATTGCTTCTGACATTGATTTGAGTAAAGGCTTTTACCATTGGAATCCACCAGATTTGTTTGTTAAAGCCATGATAAAAATGGAAGTGGAAGGAAATGTAATATTGAGCCAGCCATTTGTTATTTCTAGTCCAAGGATATTAGGGGTAGGCTATGTTTGTAAAGATGTTGTGGTGCTTAATTGGAACCCACAACCTGGTGCAAAAAACTATACTTTGTACAATATTGTAGATAATATTCTGTCTCCGGTTTTAACCCTTGCAGATACCGTAGTTAAGCTTGATGCAAGCAAGATTAATAGCAAATATTTTGCTGTGGCGGCAAACGGTATTGATTTTACGGGTATAAAAAGTTATACGATCGATTATACGCAGCAGGGTGTTGCCTGTTATATAAGAAGTTTATTTGCATCAGTAACCGATGATCAGCGAGTAAGAATTGACCTGAACATTGGCAGTACTTTGGATTTGAAGAACATCATCTGGGAAAAACAGACAGGTTCAAATACTTTTAGTGTTTTACAGCAGACCAAACCCATTTCAAATCTGCTCGATTATGCCATTTTTGATGAAAAGCCGAAAGCTGGAATCCAGTTTTATCGTGTTACTTTCGAAACGGCCAACGGTCAGACACAGAGCGATCTGGTATCGGTGGTGTACCTGAAGGAGAATGAATTTTCTTTCTTTCCTAACCCTGTAGCTGATTATTTAACCATTCTGAGCGGATCATTTGAAGATTATAGCCTATCTATTTTTAACATATTAGGACAGAAAGTTTTCGAAGAAAAAGCCACAAGTTCGAATAAGTTTGCGCTTAATGCTTTATCTACAGGGGTATATGTGGGGGTGATTAATAAAAATGGGCAGCAATTGAAGAAATTTAAGTTGATTAAGAAGTAAATAATAAAACTTGTTTTCTGTAAATAGTAACAATCTGGATATTACAAAACTAAGAAGCGCGAGGCTAAGCTGTTAGCTAAACAGATGAAAATCTTGGTCTAAATGGGTTCTGATATTTTTTACTACATTAGTGATAGCTAAATTATCGTTCTTAATGACTATCCAAATCAAATTCGTAGTAATAGTAGCTCTTTCCTGCTTCCTTGGCATCAATGGTTATTCACAGTCGCCTCAAACCGCTCAAAGTATAATATCGGCTTCAAAAAATACAATTAAAACCTATAATAAGGAAACACCGAAGGCCAATAATGTAGTTAAGGTAGTATACTTTTATGGCAAAGGCCAAAAGCGATCAGCTGACTGGGAAGAGCGCTTAAACCGCGTTTTAAACGCTGTTTGTGATTTTTACAGAGACGAGTTCCAACGATATGGAATAAAATCCGATGGCGTAAATTTCGATAAATCCGGCAATAAATATATCATCACCGCAGTTGAAGGAGATTTTGATTCAAAAAGCTATAATGTCAATTCAGCCAATCAGCTGCAAGCGGAAATAGCGAATAAAGCAGGTGGCAAAATAGATTTTTCCAAAGATCATGTGCTGATAATAACCGGGTTATATTATATGAAAGATAGTACAACCTATGTGTTTGACTCGCCCTATATGGGCATTGGTTCATCAGTTAGCGGAGTAAGCTTTGCTGCAGATTGCCCACTGCTCGATCCAAAGTTACTTACGGATAAGGTGGATCGGATTAAGTACGCTGAACCAGGCAGGGCCGACAGGGAATGCAGTGTCGCTGAGTTTAACAGCTGGTACATCGGCGGCATCGCTCACGAAATGGGACACATGTTCGGCTTACATCACGATTTTGGTAACCCGTCCGAATTGAAGCCGTCATCAATATCCTTAATGGGAGAGTACGGAAGCCGCCATTTTAAGGGCAGTGTTTGGGGCGATACCCAAACTTCTTATATTTCAGCGGCCGGAATATTGCAGCTACTCAGCCACCCGGTGTTCACTGGATATGCTAAATACAATAAGACTGATACACAACTGTCATTAAATAACACTTCTTGCAGCAATACCGAAAATGGCATCCTATTGAAAGCTGATATTGCCGGCAATTTATCTCCATATGCCCTTTCAGTCCTGATTAGTCCCTTGAATGAAACAGAATATTTCAATGAAAGCACTATTTACTCCATTAACAGTACTGGATCGATCTCTGTACCGTTAAAAAAATGGAAAGAAGGGAACTACCGGATGTATTTAATCTTTATGCTTCCTAATGGAATGGTGTATCCGTTTTATAAACTTTTTGTGGTGGGGCATAACAATGCACAGGTCATGGAAATTCAGTCAGGAAAGGCATTAGACATTAAGGAACTTTATAGCCGTTTGTCGGCAATGGAGAAGACTGACGAAATAAAGAAAAAGCTTAGCATACTGGAGCGTGTTATTAATCCCATCCCACCTGCCGATCCTGTGACATATAGAGGTGACAGTCTTTACCTTTCGGAGGCCAAGTGGGAAATGGCCAGCGTTGGCTGGGAAAAACCTGCCCGTAATTATTTTTCTACAGAGTCGGAAGATGTTTTTTTTCTTGCCAATCAGGGTAAAATCTATGAAAGGGGATTATTTGCGCATTCGCCATCTATCTATTCGTTTCTGTTAAATAAGAAATGGAAACGTTTTTCTGCTATTATCGGTTTGAGAGATTATGCTCACCAACAAGGGTCGGCAAGATTTACGTTAATCGGCGATGGCAAAGTGCTTTATCAATCGCCGGCATTGAGGGTAGGGCAGCAAAGCCGGGTGGATATCAGTGTTGAGCATGTAAATAAAATCGAACTCAGAGCTGAAGGAACAGAAGGACATAACCACAATTCCTGGGCGATCTGGCTTAATCCATTGCTTAGCCGATAGGCAGTTATTATGGTTCAACTTGCGGGCAGGGGAGCATCATCATCTTCAAACCTGATGAAGCAGTAATTTATGATATTACTTCCAATCAGTTTCATCTATTCCTACTCCGAGTAATTTCAGAACAAAACTATTTCAGGATGGTTTCTCCAAAGTTTTGGTTTGGCATTAGGTATCCTGCAATGATGCATTTGATCATCAAGTTTTTTTGATCAATGGCATGAATTTGAAAATAATCAACCTAGCTGCCATTAAGGCTTTACGTTTTAACCTATCTGATTCTGTAGTTATAACGCTTAAAAATCTTGTCGCCGCCGCATCAGCAAAAATGAAGCTTATTATAACAAATGGTATCACAAGAAAAAGGCGCCTCACTTACTCAGGAGACGCCTATTTTCAAAAAAAAGTCATTTTATAATTTTCTCCCAGAGGAGAATGAATTAAAAGTAGAACTGCACACCTAATCTTGGTGCAAAAGTATCAGCATTTAAACCGAAAGTGTTTGTTTTAACTTTAGCGCCAGTTCCTTCAGCTTTAACAGTATAATTGTCATAGCTTAAACCTTTAACTGAAAGTTCGATACCAATTTTTTTGGTTGGGAAGAAAGCAAAACCTGGAGCAAGTTCTACACCGATATTAGTAGTAGTGCCTAATTTAACGGCGTTATCGCCATTAACATCAGTTGCTTTTAACTGACCGAAAGCCAATGGCACAGATAATTGTCCGAAGAATTTAAATTGATCTGATAAACCAACATAGTAACGTCCGAAAGGAGCAACTTTAAATGCACCATTCTCAGTTCTCTTGCTTACTGTTTTATCGTATTCGTAACCAACGCCCGTACCAATTGCAAAATTATTGCTGATAAAATAACCAGCACTTGGTAATACGCTGAAGTTGAAATCAGCTTTCGGAGCACCGTCAACTTTTGTAGAGTTTACACCTACATTACCACCTAACATAAAATTTCCTTTTTCAGTTTGTGCTTGTGCACCATAAGCCAAACCTGCTACTGCTACTAAAGATAATAATAGTTTTTTCATCTTTTTTATTATTTATTTGTGATTAAAATATAGTCAATTTTTACTATTTTAATTTCTGACTATATTTGCCTAAAAGTCAACACTTGTGCCAAAAAACTTTGTTTACGTCATCAAAAAATCAGTTTTTGGTCAACTGCTTCATGCACAAACAGATGTGAATTTAATGTTAATTCAATATTATTTTCGCGTGACCAAAAATCAATCGATTGATTGATTTTTCAGGTATGACAAATTGACAATCTGACTTTTTTTGTATAAATGTCAGATTTTACAGGAGCAGAAATGGCAGGTTTTGGAAAAATCCTGAGAACCGTTTTAATTAGACTTTAAAAGCCGAAATGAGATTTTCTATTTTCTTTTGGATAATGGAGATGGTTTTTTCGTCAGTTAAATTTCCCTCGGCATCAAACTTATTTTGTGCCTGTGCAACTAGAACTTCAGGTTGTAAAACCGGATTCATATTTAAGAAGGTAAAAACAGGTAAAAATGCATTTTGCATTCTAACTGTTCCCCACATGCCCTGTGTTGCGCCCATTATGGCTACCGGTTTATGCATCAACGGCGAATCCTTTCCACGGCTTGCCCAATCTATAGCATTTTTTAATCCACCGGGAATAGAATAATTATATTCGGGAGAAACAATGATAAAAGCATCTGCAGTAGCTAAAGCAGCTCTAAATTTCTCTACACTTGCCGGTCTTTCTTCAACTTCGGGTAAATCATAATCTGCGTTATAGGTCGGAACGTCATCAAAATCAACTGTTTCAAAGTAGATATCTTTGGGAATTAAACTGCCTGCAACTTTAAGCAACATTGCATTGTACGATCCTTTTCTCAAACTTCCGCATAAGCCAACAATTTTTCTGTTCTTTTCCATGATTATAAAACCGAAACTTTATCAAAATGTTTGGTTTTTGCAAGGACATATCGTATAGTTTAAAAATTTATAATCGCTATTTTTGACGGTATAATCTACCGTCATGACTGAGAATACTACTACCACATCCATTATTGAAAAAA
>Ga0065714_10064718_pt1 | contig 21801 bp, 20 predicted proteins | sample MisRhiReplicate2_FD_59101 | JGI IMG/M metagenome (GOLD analysis project Ga0065714, IMG submission 59101) | Miscanthus rhizosphere microbial communities from Kellogg Biological Station, MSU, sample Rhizosphere Soil Replicate 2: eDNA_1 v2... | ecosystem: Host-associated > Plants > Roots >...
CCACTTGAGCCGGTTTTTTTGTGTCTGGCTATCTACCTCTGTATCCCCTTATCCGTTGTATCCCTGTATCCCTGCTTGTATCCTGAGAAAAATACCGAACTTTGGGATACAAGGATGAAGCGCGCAGATATCAAGCGCCGCCCTCTCGCAGACACAACGCTTGCGGGGCTGGAGCCAGAATCAAAGGAATACCGGGAGCTGGACGGAAACGGCCTCTACTTCAGGGTCAAACCTGATGGAGGCAAGTCTTGGCAGCTTCGCTACAAACGTCCGGCGGGCAATTGGGCTTGGATGGGGCTTGGGGGTTACCCGGAAGTAAGCGGTGCATTGGCACGGGACAAAGCGGCCGATCTACGCAAAATCGTCAGTAGCGGTGCCGATCCTCTCGAACAGAAGAGATCTGCCAAAGCAGCCATTAACGCTGCCAAGACTCGAACCTTTCGAGCGGCTGCTGAAGCTTGGCTGAAGGCCAAAGAAGAAAAGGGCCTCGCTACCTCCACCCTTAACAAAATCCGCACCTACCTCGACAAAGACATACTCCCAGCATTGGGAGATAAGCCCCTCGATGAAATCACCCGTACAGACTGCGCGAATCTTCAGGCATCCCTCGAAGCCCGAAACGCACACAACGTGGCGGAAAAGTGTCGCACCTGGGTCAACCAGATCTTCGGCCGTGCTATCGGCTTAGGACTTACTGAAAACGATCCGGGCAGCCGCCTTCGTGACATTGCAGCGCAGGCCCCTAAGACTCAGCAACACCCACACTTGCTGGAACCTGAACTGGCTGAATTCCTTCACGCCCTCAAAAACACTCCGAGCAGACTGACAGCCCGCACAGCTGCATGGCTTTGTTTATGGACAGCATCGCGCCCGGGAATGGTTCGCCTGGCTGAATGGAAAGAGTTCGACCTTGAGAAAGCCATGTGGACTACGCCTGCCGCCAAGATGAAGATGCGTCGGGATTTTGTGTGCCCCTTGCCCCACCAAGCTGTTACTGTCCTTAAGGAACTGCACTGCCTAACAGGACGGAGTCGCTGGCTTTTCCCCGGAGTAGGAGCCAAGAACCCGACCATCAGTGAAAACACTATAAACAAAGTCTTCGCGACCATCGGCTACAAAGGTCGCCTCGTTGGGCATGGTACTCGACACACAGCGAGCACGTTACTTCGAGAACATGGCTGGCCGAAGGAGCATGTTGAAGCGCAGCTAGCACACAAGGAAGAAGGTATTTCAGGGGTCTATAACAAAGCTCAATACTTAGAGCAGCGCGTAACGATGATGCAGTGGTATGCCGATCATCTTGATGGACTTGCAGTTGGCAATGTGGTGCAAGGCCAGTTTGGAAAGGCAATATGACTTCCCTTCCTAGCACCCACTGCAAAACCAGTGTAACGCGTGTTACAGGTGTAACGAATAACGCTAACCAACTGTTTTTATTGAATTATTTTCTAGTTACACGCTGCACAATACTGACCCCTTCTATGTGTAACATCACTGAGTCGTGTAACAGGATTCAATCCCCTTCAGTCCCGCTGGCGGCTTCTCCATATGACGTGCGCCGCTGCGACAACACACCGTTTTCGGGGCGACGGGGGAGCCAGAATGGATATTGAACTGGACGCTGAATTAGCGGAGCTGGAAATTGCAGGAGTCGACGTCGAATGCCTAATTAGGGACATGGACGATATCGAAACTGCAGTTCTAGAGTTAGCGCTGTACCCGCAGTTCACCGACTATTTTCGACAAGCATTCGATCTTATCAACGCCGCCACTTCATTCTGGCTTGAAGATGGCGCCTACGCGCTGTGTGCCGAGCGCGTCACAGGAACCTTGTTTCGACTCCGTGACGTAATCGATGACCATGCTAGTGCTATGGAAGCCGGCTCATTGCCAAATGTCATTCGACACCTCCCAGGCTTCAATCATCAAGCGACGGACTCGCAACTGGTCGCGGCCTTTGCCCTAGTGCTCGGTACCCAAGCAGTGGAGGTCCTCGCGAATTGGCTATTCGAGCTTGAGCTTGCGACTTACGACATCGATGCCGACCTAATAGAGCAACTGAGAAATGAATCGCCGCGCCATTACCTCGCCCTCATCGAGAAAGAACGATACCGACGTAGCGGACTTGAAATTCAAGCACGAGAGCAATTCGCTGTTTTTATGGGAGAGGCTAATCAGACGCTGTTAATGGCAAATTTTTATCAACAAGTGGAGCACATGGATGTATCCAAAAATGGTTTCAACACATCAAGTCTAATGCACCGAATACTCGACGAAGCTTTCTCAGCGAAAGCAACGAGGCGTGGCCAAGAAGCAGGTAAAGGCAACCTAGACCCCAGCTCAAAAATACAAACGGAAGCCATGGATCGACGGTCAAAAATCAAGGCTGCCGCAGAAACGATTATTGATGGACGCAAGATTGAGAAGCGAAGCCTCAGCGATGCGGAGCTAACCAACCTTCTTTTCGATCAAACAGTACATGGCACAAAAAAAACCATTCGAGAGCATTTGACCGCCCTAGGCCTCAGACCCTTGAAATAAAAAAGGGAACAGACACAGTCCGTTCCCTCTCCCCTCCGTAGCGTATGACCTGTTGTCTCTATTCACACAGGTTTAGATCGCTATGACTACTCAACTAAAAACCATCGCCTCGCACGACCCCGCTACGACGCTCATTCGTATGCCGGAGGTCATCTCAATCGTAGGGCTCGCACGCCCGACCATCTACAAGCTCATGCGCCAACCTGAGAGCGGATTCCCGCTGCCAGTGAAGCTGAGTAACAGCAACGCCCGAAGTGCTCCAGTTGCATGGGTATTGGGAGAGGTACAGGCGTGGACACGAGCGCGTATCGCCGCCCGTGATCTGGTGGCAGCATGAAGCGCAACTACTGCCCATCCAACGGACCGTTTCTCGACTCGTACAGCATCGGATTCCGCCTCTATCAGCCCGGCGCGATCAACTGGCGTCATCGCACCATCGCGGGCGTGAGCTGGAACGGCGAAGAGCAGGAAGCGTTCTTTTTCACCCCTGACGGTCTCGTGCTTCCACTCAAAGCCAACCCTTGGGAGCTGCCAGAACTGATCCGCAAAAATGCGGTGCGCAGAGAGTTTTCAAGCGTCCACGGCACCGGCCATTTCGCGATGAGCCAAAGCCGCCTCGCTTCACTGAAAACGCGAGGCATGACCGACTGGGTCACCTACTGGCTGGTGGATCAATCGGCTGGGTACGCGAACGATCCGGCGGTATGGCAACACATCACGGATGAGGATCTCGCCGTGGAAAAGACCGCTACAGAGAGTCTTCACAAAAGCATGCGCTTGACCTCGGATCTGACCGAGTACGTGGATGAGTGCCTTGCACAGCGTCGCGATGTGATGGCCATCGAATACCGCCGACGTTGCGCCGAAGACAGCAAGATCTTGGCTTGGCTCAAAGGCGAAACACCACCGCCGCTGTTTGCCTTCGCGCAGGAGGCAGCATGAGCCGGAAGATCGCTGATAACGCTTTGATGCATCCGTTTTCGGTGCTGCGCCGAATTGGCTTTTCGCCCCGCCTCATGCAGCGCCTCGAGCGCTACCGCAGCCAGCAGGACAAGCAAGGTCGCGTGGTCAGCGTGCTCAGCTGGGCCGACGGCACCTGGTGCGCCCTCTCCCTACACTGCGAAAAAATCGGAGCAGTGATCGCCGACGAAGGCCAGCAAACGCAAGCCTACGAAGACGCCCGCTCCATGCTCAGCGGTGGCTTCCTGCCCCTCCTTTCCCTGCGCTGGGAAGCCCATGCCTGAAATGAAAACGCCTCCGGAGGCGATCCGGAGGCGTTGAGGTCAATCTACATGCACGAACAATTTATGCCGCTCCAGAAAAATCCGCAAGCCGTCAACGCAGTTGCACTTTCTAAAAACGGACGTTACTCTTTTGCCGTCGCTGCAAAATCAGCGAACGGGTTTGGCGACTCGAGTAACAATAGGCGCACAGGCGCCCCCATTACGATTGCAGGCGCTTTTTTTGTGCCCGCATCTCCGTTTTATGGTGGCTGTGCGTGGGAGACCCTCGGGTCTGCCGGGTTCCTATTGTCCCGGTTCGCCAACCTGCGCACAGCTGCCACCCTAATTCGTTTGGCGACGAAGTGTGGCAGCTCCTCAACAATAGGAGCTTTGCCAAATGACCAATCTCAATCCGTCCAAAATTCGCGCCGCTGCACACCGTGCAATGGCTCTCGCAGCTTTACACGCCAACTCCAGCCTCGCTACACGTCTCTCCCGCTACAACAGCCACATGGCCAAAGCCCGCGCACTCGAAACCGCAGGCGGTGCTCAATGAACCACGCCCTAAGCTTCTCCCTGCCCGAAGATCTGCTTTGCGTTCCAAAAAGTGCCGAAGCCGGTGTGCCAATTGACGCTATCACCTGTGCCTTGGATCGGGCCAACTCTGTGCTTTTGCTGCTTGAAGATCAGTTCGAGTGCGATGGCCCCCGTCTGGCCAACCATGTCATCGCCGCAGCGCTCTGGGACGTTCGCGGGACATTGGGTCTGATCCGCACCTTGGCCGCACACGCCGACAACTCCACTCGGCCACCGATGAGTGGAGGCGCCCGATGAACACTTCTCTTTTGATCAACACGGTCGGCGGCGCCACCTTTGCCAAATGCAACGCTCGAAACCAACCGCTATTCCGTATCAACGCCGGCATTTCGTGTGAAGAAGCGCTCGAACAAGCGTCTCTGCTGATGGATTGTGTCAACAAGCTCACGCTCTTGAGCGGCATGGGCAATGACAACGAGGCGATGGTCTGGGCTTCGCATTATTTGAGCGAGATGGCTAAAGCCATCATTGATGACGTCACCAGCGGGTTGCAACTGGCCCAAGGCGGTAGCGTATGAAAGCCTCAACTTCCAATGGACGCCGCCCCACGTTCGCCCAGGTCAAAGGTGCTGCGCTGCACAACATAGACCGGGTGCTCACCCACTGGCTGCCCAACGGCAAGCGCGTCGACGGTGGCAAGGAATACACCGCTCCGAACCCAACCCGCAGCGATAAGCGCGCCGGATCACTCAAGATCAGTTTGAGCAAAGGCACTTGGTCCGACTTTGCCACCGGCGACAAGGGCGGCGACCTGATCGATCTGGTTCGCTATCTGGACGGCGGCACGGACGTCGAAGCCTGCAATAAACTGGCAGACCTGCTCAACGTATCGCCCGGCGCCGTCAACGCGAAGCCAGCGCCTGCCAAGGAAAAAGCGCCTGAGTGGAGTGCCATTCAGCCGATCCCGGCCGAGGCCATGAACAAGTGCCCGGCCAAGCATAGGCAACACGGCGTGCCGTCCAAGGTGTGGATCTACCGCGATGCTCGGGGCCAGCCGCTTATGGCGCTCTACCGCTTCGACCTCGCCCCTGACGAGGACGGCAAACCGAAGAAGGTCTTTGCACCGCTGACATGGTGTCAGCGAACCGATGGCCAAACCACGCAATGGCGCTGGCAGGGTCTGCCCGATCCGCGTCCACTGCTGCGCCTTGATGAACTCGTTCAACGCGCTGACGCACCGGTGGTTCTGTGCGAAGGCGAGAAAGCTGCCGATGCCGCCGCAGACCTGATGCCCGGCCACGTGGCCACCTGCTGGCCGAACGGTTCCAACTCCTGGCACAAAGCCGACCTGACACCGCTCAAAGGTCGCGACGTGTTGTTGTGGCCAGACAATGACGTCAGCGGCACAGCCTGCATGGAAACCGTAGCCGACAAGCTTCGCGAGATCGGCGCCGCGTCGGTGCGAGTCATCGCGCTGGAGGTGTTCAAGCGCAAGCCCACGCTGAAGAACGGCGCCGCTGACTTCGCCAAAGGTGGTCAATGGGACGACGGTGACGATGCCGCCGATGCCCTTGCCAAAGGCTGGACAGCGCCCCACTTCATTAAGCTGGAAAGCAGCGGTGAGCTGTTCGGTTTGGTTGTGGAAAAGTCGGAGCCTGAGCAGGCCAAGGCTAATCCGGAACCGAAGGCAAAAGCACCAGCCAAGCGCTCCTCGAAACCAAAGAATGACCTGATGCCCGGTGGTTTTCGCCTCACGTCCGAAGGCGTCTTTTATGCGGGCGACGACGGCGAAGCGCGGCCAGTGTGTTCGCCTCTGGAAATCCTTGCCCGCACTCGCGACGACAAAGGCCAGAACTGGGGCCTGCTGGTCGAGTTCGACGATCCCGACGGCGCCAAAAAACGCTGGAACATCCCGGCGCGCACTATGACCGGCGACTTCGGCAAGGACGTACTTGGCCCACTGGTAGACATGGGGCTACGTCTGGCCGGTAGTCGGTCCGGACGCAATGCACGCAACGACCTGCAAAGTTACCTAGGCGGCTTCGACAGCGCGCAACGGGCACGACTGGTCACTCGCTTGGGCTGGCACGACAGCGCCTTTCTATTACCCGAGCAACAGGTCGGCGCACACAGCGAACATCTGCATTTCTACGAGGCCGGTTCTCAGCTTCCGCCGATCAGCGAAGCGGGCACGCTTGAGCAGTGGCAGGAGCAGATCGGCGCGCTGTGCGTCGGCAACCATCGCTTGGCGTTTGTCGTCGGAGTGGCTTTTGCAGGACCACTGCTACACATGCTTGGCCATGAATCGGGTGGCTTTCACTTGTACGGCGACAGCTCGGGCGGCAAGACCACGCACCTGCAAGTTGCCGCCTCGATCTACGGCGGGCCGCGTCTGGTGCGTTCGTGGCGCTCCACCGACAACGCGCTGGAATCCATCGCCGCCGCGCATTCCGATGGCCTTCTGGTACTGGATGAAATCGGCATGTGCGACCCGCGCATCATCGGCGAAACGGTGTACATGCTTGGCAACGGCACCGGCAAGGCCCGCGCCAATGATCGAGGGCAAGCAGGCCGACAGGTGCAAGAGTGGCGTTTGCTGTTTCTCTCCACTGGCGAGAAGACGCTAGCCCAGCACATGGCCGAAGCCAACAAAGAACTGAAAGCGGGCATGGAGGTGCGCATGCTTGCGGTCCCGGCCGATGCGAGCAAAGGCCTCGGCATGTTCGACACACTCAACGGCTTTGAGGATGCGGCGGCACTGGCCGACGCGCTCAAGGCACGAGTAGCGAAATATTACGGCACTCCACTCACTGCATTCCTCACGGCGCTGTGCGAACCCGGCAAACGTCACGGTTGGTCCGCAATCCTGCGCCGCACGCTGGAAGGGTTTATCGCCCAGTCGCTCCCGGCCTCGGCCAGCGGACAGGCACACCGTGCAGCCGCTCGCTTCGGCCTCGCGGCCGCAGCGGGTGAGCTGGCCACCGCGATGGGTATCACCGGTTGGCCGGATGGGACTGCCACTACCGCCGCTCGCGTGTGTTTGAACGCATGGATGAACGAGCGAGGCGGAGCCGGGAACTTCGAGGGTGATGCGATCTTGGCGCGGCTGCGCCAGGTCATTGAGCGCTTTGGCGAAAGTCGGTTCACCCGCTGGGAATCGGCGGCGGCGAAGATCGACGAACACGGCCCGCGCACCATCGACCGCCTCGGCTTTCGCAAGACGCTGGAGCACGGCTTGGGCGACTCCCTGCACACCACCAACACCTATTACGTACTACCAGAACTATGGCGCTCGGAGATCTTCCGGGGCATGAACATCACTGCCGTGAACAAGGAACTGCTACAGCGCGGTGTTCTGGAGCCCGGAGGTGATGGCAAGGCATCGAGTTTGATCCGGTTGCCCGGTCTAGGCACGCAACGCTGCTACGTCGTGAAGACGGTTCCGGGAATGGATGAGAGCGAGGCTCGGGCTGCCTGAGGGCATCTCTGCTGATCGAGGTAGCGCCGGCTTATTCCCGGCCTCGCCAGCCACTCAACCAACCCACAATCGAATTGAACAGAGACTAAACAGATGAACGAGATTAAAGACCTGAAAGACCGTCGCGACCAACTGCGCAGCGAGGCAGAACGGTTGCACGCCGAAATGCTGCCACTTGAGACCGTGCTGGAAAGTGACGACCCCATTGAACCGGATCGGAAACGCGAACTGCGGGACAAGTACAACGAGCTGAAACGGAATTTCGATTCGCGCAACAACAATGCCGACCTTTTGGATCGGAAGATCAGTCGCCGTGAGGATCTTCTCAACCGCGATTCCCTGATGGCGGGTTACATCGAGGCGATGGATAACTGGAAGGCTGATGAGCAGGAGCTAAACGAAAAGCGCCAGAGCCTCAGCACTCGCCTGGAGCAGATCCAACAACAGGCGGCGGAGGACATGGTCAAAGCGCGTCAGGCGGAAACGGACGCTGCCACTGCGTATGCACAGGCCGTTGCATGGGGCGATACCGAAGGCGAGAAGACCGCCAACACCGACGCACAAAAGGCGGCGAAGAACCTGACAGCCGCCGCCGAACATGACCGTCGGCAACACCTGATCATGGCCGCTTTGGAGCAGGAGCTGCTCACCGTAGATAAATACATCGCTGAAGCGCAGGAAAAGCATAGGGCGATAGAACGCACCGCGCTTTGGCTCTCGCAGACGGTACTCGAAGAGCGATGGAACGAGGCCGCGAAAGCGTTGTTCGAGGTGGGTGGAAAGCTGTGGGCTAATTACAAACTGCTGGATCTTGATCAGGTCGGGATGATGAATTTGGCCGTACCCGAACAAGGCGAAAATCATGGGCGATGGACATGGCACGAGCTCATAGACCGCTCTTACCAATACAGCGCGCGGGACTTAATCCGGCTCGACAGCCTGCCGGTGCAGCAGCAGCCCGAAGATATGAGCAATCCAGAACAACGCAAGGATGAACGTAATGAACAAACCAATACAGAACAGCGCGAGCTGGTCTGACACGCTCAAAACTCGGAAAGCCCATCTCAATGCGCTGCTGAAGACCATCAACGCAGGGCCGGGCAAATCCAATCCGATACAAACGCTAACTATCAACGCGATTAAATCGGAAATGGCGCATATTGAAAGCCAGCTGAATCGCCGGAAATAGTGCTGAACTTGTAACCAGCACTAACATCCAAATAAGCACGCATGACCCAACTATACAAGGGAAACAACATGTCCAAACTCGCAGAATACCGTCAGCTGGAAAAACACCTCGCCGAGCAGCTCCAGGCACTGGAAGCACTGAAAGGTGATGACGGACTGAAGAAAGAAATCGAGTTCGAAACGAAGCTGCGTAAGCTGCTCGAACACTACGGTTTCAGCCTGAAGCACATCATTAACCTGCTCGACCCGCAAACCACTGCCCGGCGCCAATCGGCTACACCAACCGGAAGCACTCGCAAACCACGCGAACTCAAGGTTTACAAAAACCCGAATACCGGTGAGGTCATCGAAACAAAAGGTGGGAATCACAAAGCTTTAAAAGAGTGGAAGGCAGAACACGGCGCGGATGTCGTAGAGGGATGGCTGAAGAAGTAATAAAGCGTCACCTGAAAAAGGGCCCAGTAGGGCCCTTTTTGCTGACAGCTCAAGTCGAAAAACTAAATTTGTCACTTCAAGCTCACAACTGCCCTTCAATATCCTCAGATAAATCCTAGATACTGCTCCTTAACTTCATGCCAAAAAGTGGCTTTCGCGTGGGCGCATAAACATCCGAATTGCCGGCGCAAAATCTTCACGGTGGGCAGAGTAGTCTGGGGAAAAATCCAAGTCTACTGTTTCGAAATGTTGGGCATCGGATTTCGAAAGTCTGTCCTGTGCACCTTTCAACCCTTTGCGCCGGGCATCGAACACTACAAGATAACCTCGTGGCGCACTCTTATTGGAATGCCTCACTTCCCTATCCATGTAATCGGCGAGCTGCTTGGCTCCGTCCTGAGCGCGCGAGAGACTATATTCCGTATAGGTAGCGGAGGGAACATCTGATCTGGAAATTGCAACGGCTTTGCCAAGCCATTTAATTTCAATCAAAGCAGAAGCTCCAGACCCAAACCATTCGACGCGAATATCGACTGGTTTCGTTTCATCTGTGTTTTGCTCCGGACGAACGGTTGTATCTCTGGTTAAAAGTCTCAATGCGTGCGCAAGCGAGTCTCGCATGAGCGACTCAGGTTTATTCTTCAGCACTAGTCTCGGACCATCCACACCGCCTTCCCAGACATCTTTTAAAATACGACACTGAGACTCTAGAGCCATTTCTTTGGCATAGATTTTGAAAGCATCTTCCAAGCTAGATTGCGTTGGTATCGCTAGATTACTAACGAGACACGACGACACCTTCGGCATATAACCCTGGTATTCCTTTGCTAGAATTTGCTCGGTATTTCGCTCAAATCTGTAAACAACTGATAAATTCGCTAGGGACTTTAAATCAACATCAACCGCCAGCATCAACAGTCTAAAACTACCATCAGACACAGCTTCGATAAAAATATGATGCTGGTCTTTAACGTCCAGCAGCAGGGCACCCACTTCCTGAGCCGACTGAGCAGAAGAAAGTGATCCGAAAACCTCGATGACCGGAGAAAGAGGAGTAGAGGCAATACCTCTCACCACAGTTAAGGTGGCCTTAAGACGCTCTGGCGGACAGGTTTGATAAATCAATTTAACGACATTCAAAACCTCAAGTATGCATTGCTCGCCTACCTCACCAAACGCCTCACGAACATGTACTAAATACGCAGAACTCACAAGTGCTTGCACATTCTCAATATTAAACTTCATTTAGGTCGCCCTCGCCTCGCATGATCCTAGCGGACAACCAAATAACTGCGGGTGCTAATATATCCTTTGAGTCCTGACTCAAGACACTTCTTACAATTTTATATTCGTCGTATAAAAGTGAGACATCATCCGGATTAAACAGATCACTCCTATGGCCTAAATCAATCGCTGACGCCATACCTGGCGACTGTGACACCGCGTGCCTGATCGAACCTATAGGCAACGCAAGAGCGCACTGCGTTGCAGCGTTAAATAATGCTCGGCGCTCGGAAAGAGACCGAAGCGTCAAGAGTTCCTGATACTCAGCCTCTATCTCTGGGAATCGTGGCTGCATGTATCCCTGATCATCAATGAGAATAAGACCAGATGAAACCAACAAAGCTCTTGCGTCTTCCAGTTGAACACTAAATGGGAACCCTTCAGTTGTCACGACGTAGCTGTAACCTAGATCCCCGAGCGGTCGCCCCTGGAAAAGCGACAAAATAGAACCAAGATACGAAAAAAGATGCAACTCGATAATCGACATCGGCAATAGAGAAGCCGGTGCATCAATCAATATACTAACTGCATCGCAGTAAGCTTCAGGAGAAAAATCGCTTCCATTCATTGTCCCAAAGCCTCATCAATCTTATCGTAGGCCGCAAGGAACAATTTTTCCTCGCTACGTTGTACGTCACTTAGATCCGTCCAGTCAGTCATCCTCACAACCTGCATACCTTTGAGTTGTTGAATTTCCGCCAAGCGAATCACCAGTTGCGAACTGCGCAGGTTCGCAGTCATTAAAATTACATTTCCGCTATCAACGAATTTTGCAAACATTGCCCCAGCACGCGCCTCGTATGCAATATCGAGTGAGCCTTCAGGAGTATCGATGAGCAATGTAGCAGGGCTATCAGACATAAATTCGGCAAGTGCCATCCGTAGCGCAATATCAATAAAGAAGCGCTGACTTTCGGACAGCTTATCCGGAGTTGATCTAAGCTGGTCATTCATACGCAAGCGCAATCCAAATCCAGAGTCGTTCACTCCCGTTCTATGCTCAAGTTCAACATCGATCGGCAAGCCAATGAACTCTTCTGCTAACTCGCGGAACCGGGGAACAAAATGTAATGCTCCAGCCTCATACTGGGACTTCAATTGTTTCTCATAGCCCCTGAGTTCGTCCCTGCATAGATCGCGTTTTCGGTAATGCTCTTTACTTTGCGCAAGAAACTCTAAGCGCTCGCGCTCTAACTTTTCAATCTGCTGTTGGATCGCGGAGAAACTACCTCCTGATTCAACTTTCGCCAGACTCAGAACCTCCTTTTCCTCAAAAATCCTGAGTGTCTCATGAGCCTGCGCCTCGCTTTCTTCAGCGGCACTTAACTCATCATTCAATCGCTTTCTACTTCTGAGGACTTCGCCAAGCTGATCGCGGATTTTTATAATTTCAGAATCTAACACCTGAAGCTGGTTGATATCTTCCCCAGCCGAGCTTTGTTCTATTTCACTATCACACAGAGGACAATGCTCAGATTCTAGTTTCCGTTGCAGCTGCGACGATACGTGATTTCCACCACATATTGCGCAACGGTCTTCAGATATCGTACTTCTAATAATAGGGTGATGTTCAACAGTTGAAGACGTTTTAAGCCGAGCTGAAAATACCCGTCTATATTCTACCTGTGCCTCGGTTAATGCAGCGCTCAAATCGGCCCAAGCTAAATCAATATCTCGCAACTCATTCTGCTTAGTGCGAACCCTACCTTCCGCCTGTTGGTGAAGTTCAAAAAGCCGTTCATGGCTGGTGCGCAATTCTGCCTCACTCGCAAAATCGGACTCATCGCGCCCACTTAGAACATCCATCAATTGCTTAATACGATCTGAAACGTGACGAGCTGAGAATCGAACGTTGCGACCTCTCGAACTTTCTCGCTCCATATCGCGCTTTAGTTTATCTGCTGCCTTCGCTGCTTGGGGATCCGTTCCAAATGCCAAATAAAGTGCATTTGTCAGAGCCTGATCGTCCCACATCAACAAATGGCGTCCTTCATCGAAGGTTGCGAGAAAGTGCATCAAGAAGACAAATTGTGAAAAATCATCAAGCTTACATTGCCTGATCACTTCCAACTCATACTCTTCACAGAGAGCGTCATTATCGGAAAAATGATCCGTTAGATCCTGAATAGAGCCTGATATTTTATCCGTAACTACCAGTCTTTTAACGGATCGACCTTCAAATATACTGCGCTCAACTTCGATTACCGCGGCTGGCCACTCTAGAGTAACAGCGACACTTGCGCTATCTCTCGAGCCCTCCTTTATTCTCCCGCCAAAATAATCCTCAGTTCGATCAATTCGTGCCACGTCTTTTAGATAATCTTTCGCTGACTGAAACTTTCGAGCTGGATCTGGAATTCCTCCAGTCATTGCAAAATTCAGCGTATTAAGAAAGGTTGATTTACCTAATCCATTAGCACCCATTAGGCAAAATACAGGTTTCACTATGAAAACATCTGCATCTGGCTTATGGGTATACAGATCAAATCCACCCAAAACAACCCTTGTGATTTTGGGAAGTGTTACCTTTTTAAATTCATTACCTTTATTCATCGCGATCTATCCTTGAACCCGCTCAAATACCAAACAATGCTCAGAAAGCGAAAGACTACCGCCATGCTGAGAGCTATTGCGCATTGACCTCATAGCCTCATTTTGCACCAGCTTAAAGCTTAATCCCGCTACACATTCCGACAAAATTGTTGCAACATCAATATGCACGCCAGCATATTGACTATCACCGATAGCAACGATAGCGTGATGCCCGACCTTAAGAATTCTTTTCAGCTCAAAAAATATGGACCATAGATCATCGAAGTAGAAACGAATCATCTCCGGAATATTGACATTCCATAGTTCTCCGCGCTTCGCCTCTAGAGCCGCCACTGCTAAATCGAGGCTATCTGAGCGAACTTTAGAAATGGTAGACACCCACTTAGTCTGCACATGAGAGCGAAGCGTCTGACTACGCAGCGCTCTATTTTCGACAGACGACTCAAGATATCCGAGCATCCACAATTCCACATTATAAACATCGGTATAATCAAATGAATTTGGATATGGAGGTGAAAATATAGCTACGTCTGCCTGCATGACTAGCGAAAGCGCGCTGCGGGCATCTCCTTGGTGAAGAATGAAATTTGATTCGGGCAACCCAGAAAAACGAGCAATATCGGCTGCAGCAGTGTCAATCGCGGCATCCAAGCTTTTGATCAAGTCCGTTCCTGTTTTACTGCGAAGTTGCCAGTTTCTACGATACCTTCTGCCTTTTCCGTTTATAACGACATTACTGTTTTGAATTAGCACGCTTCCGAGCAGGACACGGAGCAGTCTGCTTTGATCAACGTCCATACTTTTTGACGCACGTAGGATAGCCCGAGCAATTCCATAAATTTCTCGACTAAAGATATATCTCGAATTTTTCCCAGGCTCGACGAATGTAACTGGCATCCCGGCAGCCAAAACCTCATCTTCCGGAAGCACCTCAAGATTCGAAATCAATAATTCGTAATTCCTGCAGAACTCCGCAATGGGTACGCGCACCAGTTTTGACTTTATCAAATCGGCTAAAAATGGATTAACTTCTACACCTAAAGATTCGATCCCTAGCATTCTGCATGTTATCGCGGTAGTACCACTACCAGAAAAAGGATCGAGACATGTATTAACGGGATACGGAAGAGAACTCAGTGTATCTGCTACAAATTTTGGAGAGAAAGCTTCTTTGAAATGAAACCATCTTTGGAAAGGTAGCTCAGCAGCACCTTGATTTGTGGAAGTAGGAGCAGATTCTAAATACTGCATCAACCAACTTTCCGCGTCACGATTTCTAGAGGGAAAGCGGCTAATACGCTCCGAGTTTTTGACTGTATCTTGAAGAGTATTTGCCCAAAAACTGCTCATGTAGCGCCTCTATAACCATGACACGAGAGACCGGCTGGTTGTTCAATATAAAGAACCCAAGCACCGCCTAACGCAAAATAACTTGGAAATCTACATTAAAACTCAAAAAATCACAACAATACGGAAAGTATCACGCCGAATGGATTTGGCCTTTCGCGTTAGAAGGGTAATCAAGCCGAGATGGAAAGACCCGCTGAAACGATTGCTTAAACGCGGAATCTAGGTGCACTACCCAAGTTGATCACGGGTAAAGCGCTGCAACGCCTGCATCTCCCTTCGCTCCCACAGCAGAATATCGCAATCAATAGATCTGTTCCCCCCATGACTCAAGACCGTAACGTCGCCTACAACCGGTCCTTTTCGACGCACAGCAAACTTAGAAGGCTGAGAATTGTCCCCGCGATTTGACGCGAAGCGTTACACCGTTCGTCTCTGTTACACCCAGATTCGAAAATCTCTAAGTCGAGGTAACACCGATTTTAACCATTAAATTCAATGACTTAGGTTCTAACGTTACACCCGCTACACGAGTTACACTACATTTGGCGAGCATCTGCCCCCGCTCCCCATAAGAATTGAGTTCCACCAGCGAGGAGACACCAGCTGAAGCGGGGGCCCCTGAGTCAATCAGACACACACGGGGTCGGAAACCCGCCGGACCTTGTTAGCGGGAGAACTCCCAGCTTAGTGAACCGATGAACCCGGTGAACTGCTGTTCACCTGTGCATCTGCCCTAATAACTGACCAATATCTGAACATCGTTACCGATGCGGTAACGATGCCCTCCTTTCCTCAATATCCTTTCAATTTCAACGCTGAAATTTCAGTAAGCTGGGGCGCCTGCAGCTAACGAAATCCCGCGGGTTTCCGACCCCGTACCAAAAGAAACTCTCCGGGGGCCCCGGCAAGATTTTGCTGAGCGGTTGCGTTCCAGTTCGCCCGAGCTAACCTCCACCTCTGCTGGGCAACACAATGATGAGCCAGCGTCGAAGCAAGTTGAGCACCACCTGTACCTGAGCCACAACACACCTAGCACATGGAAGCGAGGGCTTAGCAAATGCAGTCATTCATCATCAACAAGAATGTTCAACCTAACGGTGACTACGAGGTACACAACACCACAACCGGCTGTGTTCATATGCCGTTGTTGGCAAACCAAATTCCTCTGGGGAACCACTTAACGTGCTACGGCGCTGTATCCGCAGCTCGAACAACATGGGCGAATGAGAGAATTAACGGATGCTTCTACTGCTGCAATCCATGCCATACGACCTAAGGTTGTCTGAACGATGTGAGATCACGTAAGGTGGCGCGCATTCGAGCAGGCCATGGCGTTGTGTATCCCGACATGTATCCCTGCCTACATAACTGAGCTGCAAGCCACGGATTATATGGAACGCACGAGTCTCCCTCGGGCACCAAAATTAAGAAAGGTCTTGCTTAGCAAGGCCTTTTTTTTTCGTCTGTAGAAAAGTGAGCCTGCCCCGCCAGCTCGTTGGGGCTGCCGGAGGGTGCGATCTTTTGATCTTGCTCATCCATACAGCCCAAACCGTCGGAACATTTCACAAGGATTCCCCCATGGAATTGCTGCTGGAAACTGTCGCCCTGTTCTCACTCAAGCTGGCTTATGAGACGGAAGGTTCGAGTCCGATTCTGCGTGACGATCTGATGATGAGTGATTATGAGAGGGAGGTTTTTGGGTTGCTGGTGCGCAGGGGGGATGTTGAGGCGATTCAGAGGAAAGTGGATGAATGTCTCAGATTGGCGCTGAACGCCATAGGCGGCGATGATTCAGTCCTGGGCCGCGAGCTGTATAGATTGGCGGCGGATTTCAGCGCTGCGCAGACGATGGAACAGCTTGATGCCCCACTTTTCGCGCTTAAGGATTATCTGAAAGACATACTGTGAAAGATCAGGTGGCGCGCAAACGCAACCGTACGAAAGTAACCGCCCCAATTCCTGCCATGCTTTTTTATGATGCTGCTTTTTTGGTACCACCCAACGCTTTATTGTGTTTTTATTAGCTCCTGACGCTATCAAATAGCCATATATTGCTGGAGTCTTCGTTCTCACGCTCGGCCGCAAGCTATTCGGCTATCAAGGCATCGCCGCTGCTAGCCCGATTCGACCATCAGGGTTGGCTGTTGCACACCCCGGAAGATGGAGTGATGAAAACGATGGGATTGTAACTTTTATAGACCTGAATCGACTCTAAACTGAGTAGACATAACGATTCGTCGGCTTGAGTCGGCCTCTTATATATACTTGAGAAATCTCGCACCGACTAATCTAAACGACTTACTGAAATTAGACTATTAAACACTGCAAGGTATTGAGAGAGTAATGACAGAAGGAAATAGTGTTACTTGCTTCTACTGCAACACCGCATTGCAAATTCCGTCGTCTATCGAGCATTTTCGCCCTCATTCAAAAACAACATCTTATAGTCTCGACAACCTTTTCACAGTGTGTGCCAACTGCAACACCAAAATGGACATTCAGCCACGCGAGAGCGAATTTGTTTCATTCCTGACGGATCTGATAGGTAAGAGCCCGCAATATATTAGCGTTATGAAAGAAGCAATACTTGGTGAAAAGACTCGTTATCGCGCGGACGTACTTGCTACTCGACTCGAAGGTTCTAATCGCACTAGACTTCTGATCGAGTGCAAATCCTCTCGCTTTACTTCATTTAACCGAATTGTTAATGTAATAGAACAATTAAAAAACTACAAAAAAATTTACGGCGAGTGTCAATTGGTGCTTGCAATCCCCGCAACCCTTAGTGCCGCGGACATCGAGGCATTGAAGGCCGAAGGTATTGAATTATGGGACTTAGATTTCCTGGCTTCAGCCTTCTCCGATCAGCTCGATAGCTTAGATGCTGGGTATTTTAAGACACTTTTACTATCTAGAGCATTACGAGGTGCTAAGAAAACACGGGAGCGCGAGCTACGTGATGCACTCAAAGCTTGCGCACCGGGCAAGCGTGACTGGAGCATATACCAAAGTCTCATCGGAGATATTCTTGAACATCTATTTTGCCCAATTTTAAACAAACCGCTTTCTGAACATGCGGATAGCACCAAGACGAATCGCAGAGACTTCATTTTACCAAATTATGCTGAAATGGGATTCTGGCATTTCATACGCAACAGATATATGGCCGATTACTTTATTGTAGATGCAAAAAACTACACGCGCAAAGTAAAGAAAGCTGAGGTTTTACAAGTAGCAAACTACCTTAAGCCGCACGGCGCTGGATGCTTTGGCGCTATATTTTCAAGGATAGGCGGAGATTCCGCAGGATGCGCCCACACGCTTAAAGAGCAGTGGTTGATTCACCAGAAAATGATTCTCGTGTTCGATGACGAGGAAGTTTATTCCATGCTTAGTGCAAAAGAAGATGGTAGAAAACCGGAAGAGCTGATCGGAAAAAAAATCGAACAATTCCGGCTATCAATGTAGCAATAATGAAAAAATATCAGAACGTCTCTGAAACAAAGGGGACAGATCTGTTTTCGTTTGATTAACAAATCTCCCCCTGCCCCTTTGACCCGCTATTATTCTATTAAATAGATTTATGGTTGATCAAAAACAATGTTCAGGAGCCGGTGATTTGACAGCGACAGTTGGGTTCTGTTTTTTTATCGTACGGCAGGTTAAACTCACATCTAAATTTCTCAGGCAGCCAGTGAAAATGCCAACTGAAAAAGCTCAAGCCGTTAAAAAATTCTTAAAAGATCACGTGTACAACTTAGCAGTTTCGAGTAGCGGGGGAGGTATTGTTGGGCTACCCGACTATGAAATTCATCCCCGAGAATTCTTAGAATACGCGGAAGCTGAGTTAAGCGATTTGCAGTCCAATCGCTCGGTTATTAATTGCATCTCAAACTTGAAGCGAGCAATAGATTGTCAGATAGACATCTTTTTATACTCATTAAATTTGTTTAATTATTACAAAAAGAAACGACTAGGCATTGATAGAAAGCTGGGATTCATTGAAAAGTGCGGAATGTTTAGTAAATACTCGCTAAGCCGAATCAACGCAATAAGAAACAAATTAGAACATGAATATAAAACACCAAAAATTGACGACATCTATGTGTACTTTGATATTGTCAGCGCATTCATTTCCACACTTGAGGTGCAGTTATTGATCGGAGGAGGCGATGCCAGGTTGAACTTTTTACTTGTCGAGTATCCAGAGGACGAAAATGAAGACGAAGTTCCGACAGGCAGACTAACTTCGGAGTATGATCCCGAAAGCTGCACACATACATTCACATGGAAGAACAAAATTACTGCGGAAACCCACGCCGCAAATGCAGAGGACCTCGATGAACTCGCCGCTTTTATCAGGTACCACATTCTGCTTTTGAATGTAAATAGAACTTACCATGGAGCGTATGCGAACTCACAATTTGCACGCCTATAATATTGAAAAAAGGGGACGCAGGAAATGCGCAAAAAACGGAGACGAATTTATTTTCGCTCCGAAGTAGATCCGCCCCCCTTCTAACCAATGGTAAATCCACCAACTTCCCACCTCCCACCTCCCACTGGACTAACACTAATGTGCTTTAGCTGCGAAGTACTTTATAGCAATGTGCAAGACACTGAAATAATAAGCCTGCAAACTATTCACTACCTATAAATCCTCACCTGCACTACCAACTCGGGCAAAGAGCCGCAAAATGAGCCATTAACACTATCTAACAAAGATAAAACCTGAGTCTCAATCTCATAAAAATCTTTTTTTGGCATATGCTGCAAAGTAAATCCCAACTGATTCAGAACCGCTATCATCCTAGCCTGATGTTCTTGATAGACAAATGCCCCACCAAAAGCTTTAGTAGCCTTTAGATTTGAGGCCGCGATTACGGAGTTCAAAGAGGCAATAAATACCATGTACGGAGAGGAAACGATCATAACTCCGCCTCTCGACCCCTCATAAATCATAGAATACAACTTATGAATATCAAACGAGGATAGTACAAGAGCATCTCGTTTCTTTACCTCTTCAATAAAAAAAGCCTGAAACAGCGTCAAATGAGAGATATGGTTAGCGAAACGCGACGAAGCCATACTAGACAAATAACTTAGTAGCGCTACAACAATGCCACCGATAGTAGCAACAAAAACAATCAAATCCACTGTTAATTTTGCAAGATAAACAGCTGAGCTAATTTTCGAAAAAAACAAAATGAAGCAATCATCTCTGAAGCAAAACGGCAAAGAGAAGACCCCACCAGTTACTCCAACTAAAACAAATAAGCACATCGAAAGCGCAAACCCAATAACCGCTATTGAAATCAACAAAAAAACCAGTCGTTTCAATGAAGGATTTAGCCCCTCCCAAAAACCTCTAGCGTCCACTATCATCAGGTCGCAGCCTTTTCAATTTCGTTCTCAAAACAATAGTTGTCTTCTGATAGGTTCGACCCAAAACAATCAAGCGCTCCAAAACGCGATAGTACCGCCCCCGATACCAGTGAGTTGCATTTTTAGAGTTGTGATCCCTTTCCAATCTAGCCACCATATCTTTAGCACGATTGACATCGCGCCTTGAAGGCAGTGGCTTTACTTGATTTAAGCGCGCCAGAAGTTTTTTATGCTGCCCATGGCCCACACGAAGCAGCTTATTGACTCTCCCCATGCACCTATTGAAATCATGCCTATACAAATGAGAAGTTCGATAGTTAGGTTCCCGAGCCAAAGACTCGACATTCTGAACAGCTGCTCTAATACGACCAACCTCGTCAGCCGGGAGCCTAGGGGATGAAAAGCAAACCCTTAAGCCATGCACAGTTAGCGGTTCAGTGGAGGTGCGATACACTTTTGTTTTACGTTCATTAATCGGCAAATCCTTGCCTACAAGCATATCGCTGACGATTTTTAGGGCATATGAGAAATCCGTAGCTAAGGCTTGCGAAGAAATAGTTATATCATCAACAAGCCTGGTGTAGACCAAGCTCTTTCTCCGCAAACGCTCTACCACATCCCCCTCTACGTCGTACAAACACAAGGACGCAATATAGCTAGACGTTAAAGCCCCTTGAATCAAGTGAGATTTATAACAGCAAATATCCACCAAGATCCTAGACACCTCATCGGTATACTTTAGAAAGTCGTAAAAAACACTATAAACAATATCCTGATGAATATTATCAAAAAAACTAGAAACGTCTATTTTCAAAAGACTTTTAGCACCACAATGCCTCGCAGCACACGAAACATAATCCTTACTTAACTTTTTCCCAGTCGCGTCTTTTTGATTCGGAATAGACCCATACAAATGGGACGGCCACCTAATCACATAATAATTAGAGAATATAGTATCGTTAATTTTTTTCTGCACACGGCGAAGAAGATGATGGGGATTATAAATCGGACGTGACTCTCCACCAGCTTTTTTTACAGTTTCAATTTTTGTGTATCGCTGATCTTCAGAAAGACCCAGTACTTCATCAAGGAGTGCCAACTCTATACGCAAAATTGAGCACAAATTTTCTTTCGTGGCTATAGACCTTGGCGAAACTTTTATTGGATTTGATAGTTCCATATCCTATCCATAGGAATAAATGTAGGCCAAACCAACCCAAAATAAAGGGTCAAGAGAAAGATGTTGCTTTCATCGAAACCATCCGCTGAGAACTACCATCTTTCTCATAGTTGGCCCACCGTGAAGCACTCCAGCGGGACGCGGGGGTCGGAGACTGCCGAGGCCGTCTCCCCTTCTGTTCAACGCCTGAACGTTGAATGCTCGAACATCCGAGCTAATCAGCAGATGTCTAATTTCGATTGCCGCAAATAAGCGGTGCGCTTACGCCAGAGCAAAATACCCTTTCTTTGTAATGGATGGCAATACGGAATCATCTGTTATTTCGCTGTAAAAATAAAATCTTTAAAAATCATATTCCTACACAAGAACCCAATTATAGATCGCGACCTGAAACCCACAATTTTCAGTAGCAGCGCTTGAATTAGGATCTTTCAAAGGTTGCAGTGAAGTGGGCTGCACGATAACCTCCCGCCGTCGCTGCCAATTCAGCGACCGGGTGTGAGAGCCCGAAACAATCAAGGCGCAAAGCGCCCCAAAACCTGTCGTGGCGTTTTTTTTCGTCTGCGATATGGCTTTATGGCGGCTGTGCGTGGGAGACCTTCGGGTCTACCGGTTGCCTTGATTGCCGGTTTCTCACCCCGCGCACG
>Ga0065714_10002415_pt1 | contig 21769 bp, 19 predicted proteins | sample MisRhiReplicate2_FD_59101 | JGI IMG/M metagenome (GOLD analysis project Ga0065714, IMG submission 59101) | Miscanthus rhizosphere microbial communities from Kellogg Biological Station, MSU, sample Rhizosphere Soil Replicate 2: eDNA_1 v2... | ecosystem: Host-associated > Plants > Roots >...
CCGCCGACCAGGGTGATGTTCTTGCCCATGGCCTGGAACAGCGGCAGTGCGCGTTCGAAGGCATCGGCATCGCCGCCGACCATGATGCTCAGGGTCGCAGCCTTGGCGCCGACTTCACCGCCGGACACTGGCGCGTCGAGGTACTGGGCGCCCTTTTCATTGATTTTGGCGGCGAAGGCCTTGGTGGCGGTCGGCGAGATCGAGCTCATGTCGATCACTACCTTGCCTTTGCCCAGGCCTGCAGCCACGCCGTCGGCGCGGAACAGCACGTCATCGACCTGCGGGGTGTCCGGAACCATGACGATGATGAATTCGGCTTCCTGGGCGACTTCCTTCGGGTTCGCCAGGGCAACGGCACCGGCGGCGACCAGGTCGGCGGGGGCGGCGTCGTGGTGCGCCGACAGGAACAGGCTGTGACCGGCTTTTTGCAGGTTCGCCGCCATTGGGTGGCCCATGATGCCGGTGCCGATAAATCCGATTTTAGCCATGAGAAAATCCTCTTGTCTTTATTGCTGCTTCAAACAAATTGGGAACTGCTTTTGTAGGAGCCGGCTTGCCGGCGAAGGCTGCTGGATGACCAGCGCAAGGCTCAAGGGCGCCTTCGCTGGCAAGCCAGCTCCTACAAGGGAGCTGTGTCAGATTGCGTTATGGGTTTTCAACCAGCCCAGGCCTGCTTCCGTGGTCGTCAGCGGCTTGTATTCGCAACCGACCCAACCCTGGTAACCGATGCGGTCCAGGTGTTCGAACAGGAAGCGGTAGTTGATTTCACCGGTGCCTGGTTCGTTGCGCCCCGGGTTATCCGCGAGCTGCACATGGTTGATCTCGCCCAGGTGCGATTGCAGGGTGCGGGCCAGGTCGCCTTCCATGATTTGCATGTGGTAGATGTCGTATTGCAGGAACAGGTTGGTGCTGCCGACCTGCTCGCGAATCGACAGGGCTTGTGCCGTGTTGTTCAGGTAGAAACCCGGGATGTCGCGGGTGTTGATCGCTTCCATCACCAACTTGATGCCGGCCGCTTGCAACTTGTCGGCGGCGTACTTGAGGTTGGCGACGAAGGTTTTTTCCACGGTGGCATCGTCAACGCCTTGTGGGCGGATACCGGCCAGGCAGTTGATCTGGGTGTTGCCCAGTACTTGTGCGTAGGCAATCGCCAGGTCGACACCGGCGCGGAACTCTTCAACCCGGTCCGGCAAGCAGGCGATACCGCGCTCGCCCTTGGCCCAGTCGCCGGCTGGCAGGTTGAACAGCACTTGGGTCAGGCCGTTGGCGTCGAGCCGGGCCTTGATTTCGGCCGAGCTGAAGTCGTAGGGGAACAGATACTCGACACCACTGAAACCGGCCTTGGCGGCCGCTTCGAAACGGGCGAGAAAGTCTTGTTCGGTGAACAGCATGGACAGGTTGGCTGCGAAACGCGGCATGGTGGTCTCCCGTATTAGGTTCTCGTTCCCACGCAGTGCGTGGGAACGATCAAGCGATCAAGCTGTTAATCGAGCAACGAAATCGCCGTCGGTGCGTCGTTGCCGACCAGCGCCAGGTCTTCGAATTCGTTGACGGCGTTGATCTCGGTGCCCATGGAAATGTTGGTCACGCGTTCCAGGATGATCTCGACGATGACCGGTACCTTGAACTCTTCGATCAGCTCCTGTGCCTTGCGCAGGGCAGGCTGGATCTGCGCCGGTTCGAACACACGCAGCGCCTTGCAGCCGAGGCCTTCGGCCACCGCGACGTGGTCGACACCGTAGCCGTTGAGTTCCGGCGCGTTCAGGTTGTCGAACGACAGCTGCACGCAGTAATCCATGTCGAAACCGCGCTGCGCCTGGCGGATCAGACCCAGGTACGAATTGTTCACCACAACGTGGATGTACGGCAGCTTGAACTGCGCGCCCACTGCCAGTTCTTCGATCATGAACTGGAAGTCATAGTCCCCCGACAGGGCCACAACCTTGCGGTTCGGATCAGCCTTGACCACGCCCAGTGCCGCTGGAATGGTCCAGCCCAGAGGGCCTGCCTGACCGCAGTTGATCCAGTGACGCGGCTTGTAGACGTGCAGGAACTGCGCGCCGGCAATCTGCGACAGACCGATGGTGCTGACGTAGCAAGTGTCCTTGCCGAACACCTGGTTCATCTCTTCGTAAACGCGCTGCGGCTTGACCGGCACGTTGTCGAAGTGAGTCTTGCGCTGCAGGCTGGCCTTGCGCTGCTGGCAGTCTTGCAGCCAGGCGCTGCGGTTTTTCAGCTTGCCGGCGGCTTGCCATTCGCGAGCAACTTCGATGAACACGGTCAGTGCGGCGGCGGCGTCGGACACGATGCCCAGGTCCGGGGTGAACACGCGGCCGATCTGAGTGCCTTCGATGTCGACGTGAATGAACTTGCGGCCTTCGGTGTACACATCGACCGAACCGGTGTGACGGTTGGCCCAACGGTTACCGATGCCCAGCACCACGTCCGACTTCAGCATGGTCGCGTTGCCGTAACGGTGCGAGGTCTGCAAGCCAACCATGCCGACCATCAGCGGGTGATCGTCCGGGATGGTGCCCCAGCCCATCAGGGTCGGAATGACCGGGATACCGGTCAGCTCGGCGAACTCCACAAGCAGGTCGCTGGCGTCGGCGTTGATGATGCCACCACCGGCCACCAGCAACGGGCGTTCGGCCTGGTCCAGCAAGGCCAGAGCCTTCTCGACCTGGACGCGAGTAGCGGTCGGCTTGGCCAGCGGCAATGGCTGGTAAGCGTCGATGTCGAATTCGATTTCAGCCATCTGAACGTCGAACGGCAGGTCGATCAGCACCGGGCCTGGACGGCCGGAGCGCATCTCAAAGAAAGCTTTCTGGAACGCGTAAGGCACCTGGCCCGGTTCGAGAACGGTGGTCGCCCACTTGGTGACTGGCTTGACGATGCTGGTGATGTCGACAGCCTGGAAGTCTTCCTTGTGCATACGGGCGCGGGGTGCCTGGCCGGTNATGCAGAGGATTGGAATCGAGTCGGCCGAGGCGCTGTAGAGCCCGGTGACCATGTCGGTACCGGCAGGGCCGGAAGTNCCGATGCANACGCCGATGTTGCCGGCCTTGGTGCGGGTGTAGCCCTCGGCCATGTGCGAGGCGCCTTCAACGTGGCGAGCGAGGACGTGATCGATGCCACCGACCTTCTGCAAGGCGGAGTACAGCGGGTTGATCGCGGCNCCNGGGATGCCAAAAGCGGTATCAACCCCTTCACGGCGCATCACCAGAACGGCGGCTTCGATTGCTCTCATTTTTGCCATGATGTAATCCTTGGGTAAACCCAATATCTTTGTAGAGGATTACAGTTTGAATTAGCCTTTACAGGTGATGAACCCCTAAATAATGCTTTCTGTCGATATAATAGGTATCGAATGGCCCGTTACACAGAACTCCACAGTTTCATTCAGATTGCCCAGAAAGGCAGCTTCGCAGCGGCAGCACTAAGTGAGGGTGTGACTCCTGCCATGCTGGGACGGAGGCTGGATTCCCTTGAGAAACGTCTGGGTGTGAAGCTGATGCATCGTTCCACCCGCGGGCTGCGCCTGACCGAATTGGGTGAACAATTGCTTGAGAGGGCGAGGTCGTTGATACGGGAATTCGATGATATTGAGGCGGACATTAGCAGCAGTGCGAAACGGGTTACCGGAAACCTGCTTTTGTCCGCTCCTGCTGGGTTTGGACGTTTGCACGTCGCGCCGCATGCTTTGGCATTTCACCGGCAGTTCCCACACCTGAAGCTGTCTTTCAATCTCACCGACAGTCTGGTGGATTTGGTGGGAGAAGGATATGACATGAGCATTCGGATCGGTCCGGTGACAGATCCAAACTATGTCGCCATCAAATTGTTTTCTAATCGGCGGGTCGTGTGCGGGACGCCTGCCTACTTCGAAGAGCATGGAACGCCGACAACACTAGAGCAGTTGGCTGAGCACAATTGTCTGGCATTCACTTCTCAAGGCGGCCAGCAGCGGGGATGGACCTTTCAGCAAGACGGTAAGCCTATGGCGGTGCGCGTCGGCGGGAATCTAGCCTGCAACGATGGAGAACTACTGTTTGCGTGGATGCGCCAAGGAGTCGGAATTGGCTGGCGATCGACATGGGAAATTCGCAAAGAGCTCCTTAGCGGGGAGCTTGTGACGGTACTCGATGATTTCGCCCTTCCTGACTACGACATCCAAGCCGTATATCCGCAGCAGCGATATCTACCTGCCAAGGTTCGACATTTTATTGATTATTTAAAGGCCGTTTATCAGCAGCCTGGCTATTGGTAGCGGTTTGGGCTTTGCACGGAGGTGATTTTTCACGCTCGCTAGTGACAAATTTCCTCCTTGAGGCTGGATCCTACCGCGCTATCCAGTCAGGGAAATATGCTGATAGATTTTTATGATCAGATTCAATCTGCAATAAGAATTTGACGTTATCGGTGCCGAGAGCAACGATTGCTCACAGCGCGATGAGCACGCTCCACACGATGTCAGAGGGAACCTGGATCAACCGTTCAAAAAGATAAAAGGAAGAACGGACATTCAGAGTTGTGTGCACTAAGCCGAGTATCCATACAACAAAAAAGTGGCGTATAGCCGATCGTAATATTTGAATCTGTCTATTACGTAAGTTGCACGCATACAATTTCGAGGAGAAAGGAAATGGCAGTAAGTTTAGAGGCTGAAAGCGTGGCGAGTGTCAAAACCGCACCGATCAAGCTGTCAGGGAATATGGGTGCGCTCAGTTTGGCCATGACGGTTCTGGCATTTTCGGCGCCTTTGACGACAGTGGCAGGGTATATTCCTGTTTCCTTGATGTTCGGTGGAATCGCATCACCGCTGTTATTTATAATCGTCGGCATAATGATGTTGTTGTTCGGTACCGGTTACGTGACGTTGAACAACGCGGTCAAGCGTCCTGGTGATTTCTACGCCTTCATCAGTTATGGCTTGGGTAAGTCGGCGGGTTTGGGCTCCGGCATTGCCGCCGCCTTGTCCTATTTTATGCTTCTGGCAGGCGTGACCTCCTACTTCGGCGTTTCCTGTGCCGAGCTGCAAAAAAGCCTTATGGGAACTGCTTTGCCCTGGTACGTGTTTACCTTGGGGTGCTGGGCTGCTGTGGGCATCTTGGGCTATCTGCATGTGGAGCTGTCGGCAAAAGTGCTCTTCTGGGTCATGTTGACCGAAATTGTTATTTGTCTCGCGTTTGCTTTTGGTGTGCTTCATGCCGGAGGAAATGGAGAGCTGGCGGCTAGTGCTCCGTTTACGCCGAGTGAGTTGACGAAAGATGGTGTGAACATTCCCTTCGGAATGTTGTTTGCGGTCTCCTTCTTTATGGGGTTTGAAGCAACAGCGTTGTTCCGTGACGAATGCAAGAACCCGGATGTCACTATTCCTCGCGCCACTTACGGCTCAATCATCTTCATCGGGATTCTTTATACGCTATGCGCGTATGCGATGATTATGGCTTACGGTCACACAGCGCAGGCTGTGGCAACCGACAGTCCTGCCACCATGTTTCCCAATGCCTTTGGTCTTTTTGTCGATAACCGGCTCCAGATAATCATCACTATTTTGGTGCTGAGTTCGGCATTTGCTGCAAGTCTCTCCACGCACAACGTCCTGTCGCGTTACCTGTTTAACTTGGGAACAGACGGTGCTATCCCACGCTTTTTCAGTAACATTCACATTCGGCACTCGTCCCCGTTTGCGGCGTCTATGGCGGTCTCGCTGATGGTCCTGGTCATTCTGATTCCATTCATCGTCATGAATGTACGGCCAGAGTTTCTGTATGGGCAGCTTTCGGGATTAGGTACCTCTGGGATCATCATTCTGATGACCATCGTCAACCTGTCGGCACTGACTTGGTACGTGCGTCGCGGCAAGCAAGAGGGTGCAAATTTCTTCAAAGCATTCTTGGCGCCGGCAATCTCCACTGTGTTTTTTGTCGCCCTGGTCGGTCTAGTAACATACCACTTCGACTTGCTGGTTGGCGGCGAGCCGGGCGAGCGGCGCTGGATGTTGTACTGCCTTGTTGGAGTGCTGCTTGCCGGCATGGCGCTAGCTCAGTTCTACAAGTTCAACCGTCCAGAAGTGTTCGCGCGATTGGGTCGCGCTCATCATAACTAGAGTGGAGAAAACGCTGAAATAAGAAACGGGGCCAAGGCCCCGTTTCTTATTGTCTGCCGTCAGATGCGCCAGTAATCAGCAGCGACTTTCTGCGCGAGCTGGGCGACGATACGGTTCAGCGGCATATCAGGGCGCTCAATGAAGCTTGCGGTAAATGACATGACCGGCATTTCGTGCGGCGTGCTAATAATTTCGAGTTTGCCACTGGCAAGTTCTCCGATAACGACGTGTTGAGGAATGGCAGCGATTCCAATACCGTCGAGTGTCATGCGCACGATGGACGAGAGCGAGGAGTTGGCGAAAATTTTTGCTCGGTGCAGATTCTCTCGTTCAAACATTTCCTTGAGTTGCCAATAAGGCCGGGTGATACGCGCGAACGTAATGATCGGAAATTCAGCCAGTGTTGCCAGGCTGGGATTTTCGGAACCAATATCCAGCTCTGTGGATTTGATCCAGGAGATCGGGTATTGGCACAGCGGTAGGTTTTCAGCGTTGCCTATGTTTACCGGCCCCATCAACAGCGCCACGTCGAGGCTGAAGTCTGCCAGACCGGCAGTCATGTTGGTTGTGCTGTCCACCACCACTTCCAGCGTTATTTCTGGATACTCGCGGTTCAAATGTTTGAGCAGGTCAGAAAGCCAAGTGTGTACGATGGTGTCAGATGCCCCCAAGCTCACTGTGCCTCGAAGTCCTCTATGACCGGCAACTGCCTCGATCATTTCGCTTTCAAGGGCAAACATCCGTTCCGCGTAGGTGAGCAATTCCCGACCTTGAGGGGTGAGAAAGCACCCGCGTTTGTCTCGCTCCAGAAGCCGGCATTTCAGTTGACGCTCAAGCTGTGCGATACGCGCTGATACCGCTGGCTGGGAGGTATGAAGTTTCTCCGCCGCTTTGTGGAATCCTCCTTGTTGAGCGACCGCATAAAACGTCTGAAGGCTTCTGAAATCGATCATTCATTGTCTCTCTATCAACGGGTTATCCGCTTGTTATCTTGCCAAGTGGCGTCTTAGGCAGGTTACCGCAGTTAACTAAATGGCGAAGCCTTTTTCAAAGTCTCCCACGCTCGCGGAATCCCGAGTGATTCGATAAGCGGACGTTATCTGAACCAATCCAGAATCACAATTGGACGTTATCAGTCCTGCGCGCGACGATGGGATCACAAGATTTGCTTCACACCGCGCCCATGGGGAGCTCTCGTCGAGAGTCGAGTGTGGTCAGCAGCTCTATTTGCTACTTACAACAAATCCGAAAGCAAAGATTCGAATGAGGAGAAGTGGAATGTTCTCGCAACATTTACCCCGTGAACGGTTGCTCGAGGCCTACCGGGCCATGCAGACCATCCGCGTTTTCGAAGAGCGCATTATGATCGAGATGGCGACCGGTGATATCCCCGGCAACACCCACCTATATGCCGGTCAAGAGGCAAGCGCTGTGGGTGTATGCATGCACCTTTCCGACGAGGACTATATCTCCTCCACCCACCGTGGCCACGGGCACTGCATTGCAAAAGGCGTTGGCATCGACGGCATGATGGCGGAAATCTTCGGCAAGGCTACTGGCACCTGTGGTGGCAAGGGCGGTTCGCAACATATTGCCGATTTGCGCAAAGGCATGCTCGGCGCCAACGGTATCGTTGCTGGCGGTGCACCCATTACCTGTGGTGCGGCGCTGACAGCCAAGCTCAGTGGCAACAAACATGTTGCAATCGCGTTCGCCGGTGACGGTGCAATGAACGAAGGCGCCATGGCCGAAAGCCTCAATCTGGCAAAAATCTGGATGCTCCCGATTGTTTTCGTTATCGAGGACAACGGCTTTGGTGAGGCGACCGCAAACGAATTTGTATCGGCAGGTACATTCACTGGGCGTGCTGCAGGTTACGGTATCCCTGCCACTGAAGTAGATGGCACAGATGTGTTCAAAGTCTACGCCGCTGCAGGGGAGGCGATTGAGCGTGCCCGTAATGGTGGCGGTCCGACCCTGCTTCATGTCCACGTTCCACGTTACTACGGCCACTACAGCGGTGATCCGGACAGTTACCGTACCCCCGAAGAAAAGAAAGCCATGCGCCTTGAACAGGATTGCCTGACCAAGTTCCGTGCGGCCGTAGAGTCAGAGTCGCTCCAGGATGCGCTGAAGACGGTCGATGAAGAGATCGAGCACGCGGTGAATGAAGCCGTTTCAGCTGCCCGTGCCGCGCCGTTCCCTCCACTTTCGGCACTCACCTCTGACGTCTACGTCAAGTACCAGTAAGGAGAATCGTAATGGCAAAAATTTCTTATCGTCAGGCGCTCAACGATGCCCTCCATCTGGAAATGGCGCGTGATCCAAAAGTGATCATGATGGGCGAAGACCTCACTGGCGGCGCCGGGGCCAACGGTGTCAAGGATGCCTGGGGCGGACCATTCGGGGTAACGCGCGGTCTGCTCGGCGCATTTGGCCCGGAGCGGGTACGAGACACGCCGATCAGTGAAACCGCTTTTGTCGGTGCTGCCGCCGGTGCTGCGTTGACAGGCATGCGGCCGATTGCCGAGCTGATGTTTGTGGACTTTGCGGGGGTTTGCCTCGATCAAATCGTCAATCAGATCGCGAAGTTTCGATACATGTTCGGCGGCCATGCACGTACGCCTCTTGTGATTCGTGCAACCTTTGGCGCCGGCACCCGTTCTGCTGCGCAACACACCCAGGCCTTCTATCCGGTGTTCACCCACTTCCCCGGCTTGAAGGTGGTGATTCCGTCTAACCCCTACGATGCCAAAGGCCTGTTGCTGCAAGCGATCCGTGATGATGACCCGGTCATCTTCCTGGAAAACAAGATGCTCTACGACATGGTCGGTGAGGTGCCGGATGGCGCCTACACCGTTCCGTTCGGCGAGGCACGCGTAGTACGTGATGGTAGTGACGTGCTGCTGATTGCCTTCGGCCGGATGGTCCAGGTGGCTGAAGAGGCCGCTCGCAAGCTCGCCTCCGAAGGCGTGTCCGCTTGCGTGATTGATCCACGCACGACCTCGCCACTGGATGAAGACACTTTGCTGGAGTTCACCGAGGAGATCGGTCGGGTTGTTATCATCGATGAGGCCAACCCGCGCTGCGGCATGGCATCCGATATCTCGGCGCTCCTGGCCGACAAATGCTTCCATGCCCTTAAGGCGCCTATCAAGATGGTAACGGCTCCTCACTGCCCGGTTCCGTATGCGCCGAACTTGGAAGATGCCTACGTGCCGAACGCCGACGCTGTGATCAAAGCTGTCAAATCCATCATTTAGAGGTTGGGTGTATGTCTATCGAAGCAATCACCATCCCCAAATGGGGAATGACCATGACCGAAGGGCTGCTGGCTGAATGGCTGGTTGCAGTTGGTGATCGGATCGAGCGCGGCCAGGAAGTCATGGAGGTCGAGTCGACTAAAACTACCAATGCGGTGGAGTCTCCCGTCAGCGGCATCGTACGCAGGATTGTGGTGCCTGAGGGTGATACTGCCGCAGTCGGTGCGCTGGTGGCCGTTGTTGCAGATGCATCTACCTCTGACGAAGACATTGACGCTTTCATTGCTCAATTTGCCAGCGCGAACAAGCAGGAAAATGGTGAAGAGACGGGCGCAGTAGCATCCAGGAAAATTGACGTCGGTAACGGGAAAGTCGTCAATGCGTTGACCATCGGCCCGGAAAGCGACAGTACGGTTGTACTGCTGCATGGGTTTGGTGGCGATCTGTCCACCTGGATGTTCAACCAAGATGCATTCGCCAAGAATTTCCGCGTCGTGGTGCTGGATCTTCCAGGTCACGGAGCATCGACGCCTATCAGTGAAGGGAATGTACTGGTTGCCCTGACAGACGCGGTTGAGAAGGCTGTCGCCAGCGTGGCCAACGGCAAGCTTCACCTGGTGGCACATTCCTTCGGCGGGGCTGTTGCCGCCGCCTTGGCTGAGCGCAAAGGCGAGGCTGTAGCGTCAATTACCCTGCTGGCTCCTGTCGGTTTGAGCGCGAGCATGAACAAGCAGTTCCTCGATGATTTCGTTGCCGCGGAGCGCCGGCGTCCGCTGAAGGAAGTACTGGAGCGACTGTTTGCCGATCCGTCGACAATCAGCAACGACATGGTCGAGGCAACCTTGCAGTTCAAGCGGCTGGAAGGGGTTCCACAGGCCCTTGGTGCAATCAAGGACTTGATTGCCAACGAGCAGGGACAAGTGCAGTCGATTACCGCAACGTTGCGTGAGTTCAAAGGCCCAGTGCAACTAATCTGGGGCGAGAGCGATCAGGTTGTGCCAGTACCGACGCAATCGGAAGTTCCGCAAAACGTCACGCTTAATACGCTGCCGGGCGTTGGCCATATGCCTCAGATGGAGTCAACCACAGAGGTTAACCGTCTGGTTCTGGAAAACATTGCCAAAGCAAAGTAATGCTCACCTCTGACCTGGCGCCTGGACGTTAACAGGCGCCTTCAGGAACTTTTAAATATAACTTTCGAATAGGCGAATAAAATGGCCAATCGTTTGAAGGGTAAGTGCGTCCTTTTGACAGGTGGAGTAGCCAATATCGGGTTGGCAATTCTGGACTCTTTTATTGCTGAAGGTGCCAAAGTTGCAGTCGTTGATATTGACGAGGCGCGTGGCCTGGAAGTGCAAAAACGCTATCCGGAGTCGGTGAGGTTTTTTCGTGCGGACTTGTCCCAGGAAAGCGAAATCCGTGAAGTAGTGAAAGATGCCGCAGGTTGGCTTGGTGGTATCAACACCTTGTGCCTGAATGCGGGAATTCAGCTTTCCGGGAATGTTGAAGATTTTGCGGTGGAAGCCTGGGATAAAGTCTTTTCTATTAATGTACGGGCAAACTTTTTATTCATAAAAGAATCGCTGGCTTATTTGCGTGAAGCAAAGAAGTCGTCGGTAGTCCTTATGTCGTCGTTAGCAGGTAAACGCGGCGGCCCAGGCCTGAGCTGTTATTCGGCGTCGAAGGCGGCAACCATCGGTCTCACCAATTCGTTGGCCATTGAACTGGCTAAAGACGGCGTGCGCGTCAACGCGGTATGCCCAGGATGGATCGATACCCCGTTTAACCAGCCGATCATTGATTTCATGGGCGGTAAGGGCAAGCAGGACTCTGTCGTTCAATCCAACATTCCGCTGGGTCGTCAGGCGACGCCGGATGAGGTGGCGCCACTGTTTGTATATCTGGCATCCGACGAATCCTCTTATGTCACTGCACAGGCAATCAACGTGTGTGGCGGCGCTTACAACTGATGTGAGGTAGGTGATCATGGCTAACAGACTTACGCATGAGGCAGCACTCCTTGGTTTGGCTGCCGGTGTACGCAAAGCGAAAGAACTCAATCAGCGCTCGACGCTCTCCATCGTCGACGATGGTGGTCACCTGGTTGCATCGATCCGTGTGGACGATGCTGCATTTGGCACCATTGAAATTGCACACAACAAAGCCTACACCGCCGCCGCATTTCGGCAGTCCACCGCGGCCTGGATGGACGCGGTACAGCCAGGCGCTGCTCTGTACGGGCTTGAACGCTCGTGTGCCCGTCCGTTCGTAGTGTTCGGCGGTGGTTTTCCAGTCTTTGACGGCAACTCAGTCATAGGCGGGGTGGGTGTTTCCGGCGGTCCTGTCGAGGCCGATGAAGCGATTGCGAATGCCATCGTCTCGACACTCCAAGAACAATAAATTTGCGTACCTTGATACTGCCGAGCAGGTGACTGTCGATGGAACCGATTAAAACGATGCAAGCGAAGTCTGCGCAAGAAGTGCGGCAGATGATCCGTGACGGACTGCTACGCGCTCCAACCAGTGGTTACGCTGACGGGTACATGCAGGCAAACCTGATGATCCTGCCGGCTGAATATGCAGCAGACTTCAAAGGCTTTTGCGACAAAAACCCGAAAAGCTGCCCGCTGGTAGCCATGGGTAAACCGGGCGATCCGTCATTACCGTTGGCGGGCAACATCGACATCAGGACTGATGTGGCTCGCTACCGCGTGTACCGACAGGGTGTTCATATCGATACGGTGGACAACCTGCTGGATATCTGGAGAGACGACCTCGTCATCTTCGCGCTCGGTTGTTCCTTCTCGTTCGAAAACGCGATCCTGAATGCAGGCATCGAGATCAGGCACATTACGGCCAGGCGCAACGTGCCCATGTACAAAACGAACTTGCCAACGGTGCAGAACGGGCCGTTCAAAGGGAACATGGTTGTTTCCATGCGGGCCTTCAGCCCGAGTGACCTGGTTCAGGCGATCGTGCTGTCAGAGCGTTATCCGCTCGCACATGGCGCTCCAGTGCATATTGGCAACCCTGAAGAAATCGGTATTAAGGACGTCTACAACCCTGACTTCGGCGACGCGCCGGTGATTCGCGAAGGCGACATTCTGGGGTTCTGGGCGTGCGGCGTTACTCCGCAAATGGCTATTCAACAGGCCAATGTGGACATCGCCATTACCCACGAACCTGGTTATATGTTGGTGACCGACCTGCCTGCTGATGCCAATGAGTTGTCGGTGGCCTGATACGCGGGCGCCCGGATTAATCGAAGTTGAGAGTCAAGGAGGCTGAATGTCTGAGCATGTCGTAAATGTGGAATGGCACGCCGCGGCGCATTCCGTCAAACCGGAAACCTACAGTCGCGACCTGGTGGTGCACGTCAGCCCGGACGTGAAGATCCCGGCCTCGGCGGCTGTGGAATACCTGGGGGCGGCAGAGAAGGCCGATCCCGAGCAACTGTTGGTCAGTGCACTCGCTAGTTGCCATATGTTGTATTTCCTGGCGCTTGCCGAAGGGCAGGGGTATGTGGTCAGCACGTACACCGACAACGCGGTGGGTGTGGTCAGCAAACGCGATGAAGGCGGTTTCTGGGTATCGGAAATCATCCTCAATCCACAGGTCGGGTTCAGCTCTGAAAAACGACCTGATGCCCAAGCGCTTGAGCGACTGCATCACCGTGCACACAAGGGATGTTTCATTGCCAACTCGATCAAGACCAAGGTTTCGGTACGAGTCGGTTGAAAGTCGACAGCTACTAACAATGTAAAGAGGTGACACATGAGTAATAAATTGGTTGTGGTTGCAACAGTTACCGCCCAACCGGGTAAAGAAGTCGAGCTCAAGGCTGCATTGCAGACGTTGGTACCGGTCGCCAAGACCGAGCAGGGATTTGTGCAATATGACCTGCATGTCTCCAACGACAATGCCGGCGAATTTCTGTTCTACGAAATCTGGGACGATGAGGCGGCGTTGCAACTGCACTCGAGCAGCGATTTCTCGAAGGCCTTTGGTGAAAAGTATGGCCAGTTGATCAAGGCGTCGACCCTGACAAAATTCACGCGCGTTTCGTAAGTTGTAGCGATTGGATGCCCGCGTTCTACGACTAACGTTGAGAAAAAATCAATATGGCTAGTATCGACCTCAACAGCGACCTCGGTGAAAGCTTTGGCCCGTGGCCGATGGGTGACGACTCAGCAATGCTGGATCTGGTCTCCAGTGCCAACATCGCCTGCGGATTCCATGCCGGAGACCCCGCAGGCATCTTGTCTGTGATCGAGGAGGCAGTGCGTCGCGGTGTGGTCATTGGGGCTCATGTGGGCTACCGCGATCTCGTTGGCTTCGGTCGTCGGGCAATGGAGCCTTCCAGTGCCGAGTTGATTGGGGATGTGATCTACCAGATTGGCGCGCTTCAAGGTTTGGCCAAGGCCGCGGGCACTTCCATCCATTACGTAAAACCCCATGGCGCGCTGTACAACACGATCGCCAACGACGCCCGGCAGGCGTCGGATGTGATTGCAGCGATCAAGGCGATCGATCCCGACCTTACATTGCTGGCCCTGGCAGGGGCTCCGATTGTTCAACAGGCACGCCAGGCAGGGCTTCGTGTAGTGTGCGAGGCGTTCGCCGACCGGGCTTATAACGCCGACGGTTCGTTGGTGAACCGGCGCCTTGCAGGTGCTGTAATTCATGATCCCGAGCTCATTGCAAAACGTATGTTGCGACTCGTCAATGAGCGTGTTATCGAATCGATTGAAGGTTTGGAAATCTCCATTGAGGCTGATTCGATCTGCATCCACGGTGACAACGCGACGTCTGTAGCGACAGCCCGTGCATTGAAAGAAGCACTGATCGCCAATGACGTGCAGATCACCAGCTTTATCCCCGGAGTGAACGGAGGTGCCCGTGAGTAATTCCTTGCAGTTCCGGCGCGCTGGAAGCAACGGGCTACTGATTGAACTGCCAGACCTGGACGCCACCGTTGCCCTGTTCGAGACCATCGCAGGCGCAGCGTTCGACGGGGTAGAGGAGGTCATCCCGGGGGCACGGACTTTACTGGTTCAATTCAACTCCCTGGTTGTGAGCAATGACGAACTGGTCAGGCTGATTGGCGGCCTGGAGTCGGGCCGTCGCGCACAGTCTTCAGGGCAGTTGATCGAGATTCCGGTTGTTTACGATGGCGAGGATCTGGAGTTTGTGGCTGCCCATCTCGCCTGCTCGGTTGATCAACTGATTAGTCGCCATCGCGCGGCCACGTTTACCGTTGCATTCACTGGGTTCGCGCCGGGCTTTGCTTATATGACCTGCGATGATCCGCAGTTGAATGTACCGCGCCGGGAAAGTCCACGAGTGCGCATTCCTGCCGGCTCGGTCGCGGTAGCGGGGCCGTTCTGTGGTATTTACCCCACGGACAGTCCCGGTGGTTGGCAACTGCTTGGCACTACGCCTTCAACGATGTGGGATTTGACTCGCGAGCGTGCCGCGCTGCTGGCGCCGGGTGACCGGGTGCGCTTTCGTGAAATCAGCAAGAAAGACAGCATTCTTGCAAAGGCTTCGGTGCAGCCTTCCTTCGTGCAACAAGTCGCAGGATCCGGCGGTTTGCGGGTTATTTCCACTGACCGGCCGGCCTTGTATCAAGACGCCGGGCGCCATGGCTGCAGCAATCAGGGCGTCTCCGAATCGGGCGCCGCCGACCATGCTGCCTTGCGTGCTGCGAATGAATTACTAGGCAATCAGTTTGATTGGGCTGCGGTCGAAATCACCTATGGCGGATTCGCACTGAAGGCTGGCGAGCCTGTGACCTGCGCGGTGACTGGGGCGGGCGCGCCCATTTGTATTGAGTCGGCACAGGGGCATATCGTTGAGGTGCCTACCGGGGTCGCGTTTGCGCTTGATGCCGGTGACATCCTGAGGTTGGGCGTACCGATGTCAGGCGTGCGTAGTTACCTGGCCATACGTGGCGGGTTTGAAGTAGAGAAAGTGTTGGGATCGGCTTCCACCGACACGTTAGCGAAATTGGGGCCAGCACCACTCAAGGCGGGCGATGTCCTACTGCCGGCCAATAAGGCCTGTGCCTCGATTTACCCGTTTTCGCTGGCCGGCCCTTCGCTGCCTCGTGGCAGCGACCTTATTACCATCGACGTGGTGATGGGGCCGCGGACTGACTGGTTTACCCCGGAGTCCGTTTTGGCGTTCTTCAGCCAGTCCTGGACGGCAACCACCGAATCAAGTCGCGTGGGTGTGCGCCTTCAGGGCGCCCATGCGCTGCTACGTGCTCGCCAGGATGAACTGCCCTCTGAAGGTACCTGTGTCGGGTCCATCCAGGTGCCAGCCAGCGGCCAACCCGTGTTGTTCCTCGCAGATCACCCGCTTACGGGGGGCTATCCGGTGATCGCCGTGGTTGCTTCGCATCATCTGAGTCTGGCTGCGCAGGTCCCTATTGGCTGCAAGATCCGCTTCAACCCAATAGTGGATTTCCAGGTTAACGCTAAGGAAAAGAATAATGAAAAAGTTGTTGATCGCTAACCGTGGTGAAATCGCCATTCGCATCATGCGTGCCGCGCGTGATTATGGCATCGAGTCGGTGGCCATCTATTCCGATGCGGATGCTGAGTCTCTGCACGTCCAGCTCGCACAAGAGGCCTATGGCCTCGGTCCGGGCAAGCCTGCCGACACCTACCTTAATATTTCGAAAATCATCGACGTCGCCAAGCGCGCCGGTGCTGATGCTGTTCACCCGGGTTATGGCTTTCTTTCCGAGCGCGCCGAGTTTGCTCAGGCCGTTATCGATGCGGGACTGATATGGGTCGGGCCTACGCCTTCGGTGATCAAGGCACTGGGTGACAAGGTAGAAGCCCGACGCATTGCTCAGGTAGTCGGTGCACCCTTGGTCAAAGGTACGCCAGGTCCATTGGCGAATGCCGCCGAGGCTATAGCGTTCGCCAGGGAAGCGGGTTTGCCTTTGGCGATTAAAGCCGCGTTTGGCGGCGGCGGTCGCGGAATGAAAGTCGCGTACAAGCTGGAGGAGGTGGGTGACCTGTTCACCTCGGCGGTGCGTGAAGCCATTGAGGCATTCGGTCGCGGCGAATGTTACGCCGAGCAGTTTCTTGAGCGACCGCGGCATATTGAAGCGCAGGTCATCGCCGACCAGCACGGCAACATCGTGGTCTTGGGGACGCGCGATTGTTCGCTGCAGCGCCGCAACCAGAAGCTGGTGGAAGAGGCGCCCGCTCCGTTTATCACAGCTGACCAGAGTTGCCGGATTCATGAGGCGGCCCAGGCAATCTGTGCCTATGCAGGCTACACCGGGGCCGGTACGGTCGAGTTTCTGCTGTCGCAGAACGGCACAATCTCGTTTCTGGAAGTGAACACCCGGCTGCAGGTGGAACACCCTGTCACCGAAGAAACCACCGGCGTGGACATCGTTGTTGAGCAACTGCGCATCGCTGACGGCTTACCGTTGTCAATTACTAAGGCGCCGGAACTGCGTGGCCACGCTCTTGAGTTTCGTATCAACGCTGAAGATCCGGGTAGGGGGTTCCTGCCGACGCCAGGGCGAATCAATGTGTTCCGTGCTCCGTCGGGACCCGGCGTGCGCATCGAATCCGGGGTGGAGGCGGGCTCCGTCATTCCGGGCCTTTACGACTCGATGATGGCGAAACTGATTGTCACGGGCGCCACCCGCGAGCAAGCAATCACTCGCGCACGCCGTGCGCTGAAGGAATTCACTATCGAGGGCGTGGCGTCGGTACTGCCATTCCACCGGGCGGTATTGGAAGAAGCCTGTTTCAACGGCGATGCCGAGTTCGGCGTTTACACCAACTGGATTGAAACCGAGTTCAAGGGTGTACCCACAAATACGCGCATTGAACCCGTGAACTCCGGCTTGCATCGGTGTTTCATCGAGATAGATGGCAAGCGCCATGAGTTAGGTATTCCACTGTCATTGTTCAACGGAGCCTCTGAATCTGCTTCGTCGAATACGGCGCCTGCCTCCAGCAGCGAAGGCGGTGTTACCGCGCCGATTCCAGGCACTTTGCAACAGTGGCTGGTTAAAGACGGTGAGCCTATTAAAAAGGGGGATGGGGTTGCACTGATTGAAGCGATGAAAATGGAAACATTGGTTGTCGCAGCGTGTGATGGCGTGATCACACAAAAAGTTTCGGCGGGAACGATGGTTTCAATAGGCCAGCTTCTGGCGGAAATTGTTCTCCCTTAAGAGAGATAACCAGTTATGTGTGGTTTTGCTCTGCAATTGCTGTTGAGGTTCTGGGAAGTACTTAGATAAAAATCTTGTTAACAGCCAATGCAGGCTGAGGGAGTGTTGATCGTGAAAAAATACAATGTAGCGCTTATCGGCACCGGATTTATGGGTAAAGCGCACTCAATCGCGACCGCTGTGGTTCCAATTCTGTTTGGCGCACCTGTAGAGATTGAGCGCAAAATTATCGTCGATATCGATGAAGAGTTGGCCCGTGATGCTGCAAAGCAATATGGTTTTGCGGAATACACCACCGATTGGCGCGATGTGATTAATCGCCCCGATGTCGATATCGTCGATATCTGTACGCCTAACGATACTCACGCTGAAATCGCCATTGCTGCTGCATTGGCCGGCAAGCATGTGATGTGCGAAAAACCGATGGCGATGACCGTCGCCGACGCCGAGAAAATGCAAGCGGCTGCGCAGAAGACCGGCGTGGTGACCATGGTTTCCTATAACTATCGTCATACTCCGGCCATCCAGATGGCCAAGAAACTGATTGATGAAGGCCGCATCGGCAAAATCCTGAGCTTCCGTGGTTACTACCTCCAGGATTGGGGTGCAGACCCATCAACTCCTCTGTCGTGGCGCTTCAACAAGGCCAAAGCGGGTTCGGGCACTCTTGGCGATATCGGTACCCATGTGATCGACGCAGCACGCTTGCTGGTGGGGGAATTCGCTTCTGTAAACTCCATCGTGAAGACCTTCATTGCTGAGCGTCCATTGCCTGCAGGTCGTTTCTTTGGTCCGGCCGGTCAAGCTTCTTCCGAGAAAGGCCAGGTGGATGTCGATGACGCCGCGCTGACCATGATTCATTTTACTAATGGTGTCTACGGCACCATCGAAGTGACCCGGAATGCCTGGGGCCATCACAACCAGCTGGGCTTCGAGATCCATGGTACCAAGGGCTCGATCGCATTCGATTACCAGCGCTTGAATGAACTGCGCGTGGCTTTCGCTGATGATCCGGCTGACACCTTCGGCTTCCGTACCATCTATTCCGGTCCGCATCAGCCGTTTGGCGACAAGCTGTGGCCGGTGGCCGGCATGGGCCAGGGCTACATCGATGTGAAATCCATCGAGTGGTACAACTTCCTCAAAGCCATTGCGGAAAAAGCGCCTGCATCGCCTAACTTCGACGATGGTTTGCAGATCGAACGCATCGCCGAAGCGATCTTGAACTCGGGCGTGAGTGGCAACTGGGAAGAGATCGAACAACCGGCCGTGTAAAGCTGCGCCGAAAATGGGTGTGAGTATTCACACCCATTTTTCAATATCTAACGATGCATATAAAAGTTTCCCTGGGGACTGAATAATGAGCGTTGCAGTTGGATTGGTGGGTGCAGGTGTGATGGGAAGCGAGCACGCGAGGATCCTGCGAGAGGACACCCCGGGTGCGACACTCGCGGGTGTATGTGATGCCGATCCTCGAAGGGCCGCTATGGCGGCTTGCGGCTCGCCGATCTATTCCGATCCGCTGGAGATGATTCGCTCCAATAATATTGATGCAGTATTGATCGCCTCGCCTGATGCTACTCATGCGGAGTTAGTCATGGCCTGTTTAGAGGCGGGCAAGCCTGTGTTGTGCGAAAAGCCTTTGGCAGCGACCGCGCAGCAGGCATTAGCTATCGTTGAACTGGAAATGTCCAAGGCCCGGCGTCTGGTGCAAGTTGGCTATATGCGCAGGTTCGACCTGGCCTATCAGTTGCTCAAGGAAAGTTTTGATAGTGGTGAAATTGGAAAACCGCGGATTGTCCACAATGTTCACCGCAACCCGGTGGCCCCAGAGTGGATGACAGGTTCCATGTCCATTACTAATGCCTTTGTCCATGAGATAGACATCACACGCTGGCTGTTGAATACCGAACTTACTACGGTAAGGGTCACCTCGATGCAAAAGGGGGATCCACTGGTAATCGAAGTGTGTACAAGCGATGACGTCATCATCACAAACGAAATTAACATGAATTGCCGGTACGGCTATCACGTTCATGCGGAGATTGTAGGTGAGGACGGCGTTGCCTCCCTGCCATCAATGCCCTCAAGAGTTGTACATAAAACAGGGCAGCAGATTTTGTCCTATCCCACTTATTGGGTTCCACGGTTTGTCGAGGCCTACAAAGCTCAGACTAAGGCGTGGATAAAGACGATTCAGACTGGCGAGTCCAACGAAGGCGCCAGTGCCTGGGACGGTTACATCACCACCGCAGTGGCCGAACAGATTATTGAAGGGGACAAGGACTCCAAAATTCACCTGTGTTTGCCCCCGTGTCCTTCATTTTATTCGTAAAAGTGCTGCTGTGTGGCCTGTTGTTTTATTCATGCTGCGCGCCGTTGCTTGGGCTATTTCGTGGCAATCGATCATCAGAAATAACGAGAGGCGAAGATGATTAGGTATGCCGTGGTAGGGCTGGGTTGGATATCGAAAAAAGCATTTCTGCCGGCGGTGGTGTTGACCGGTAATTCTGTTGTTACGGCACTCGTAACTGGAAAAATAGAGAAGTCCAGACAGATCGCGGCGCAATATGGCATCGAGATGGTGATCCCGTATGAAGATTTTGACGCGCTGGTTAGCGGTGATCTGATTGATGCTGTCTACATTGCCGTGCCTAACCCGTTGCACGCCGCGTTCGCGATCAGCGCCTTGAAACATGGCAAGCACGTTATGGTTGAAAAACCGATGGCTACATCACTGCCAGATGCCGAGGCCATGATTAGGGCTTCGCAACAGTCCGGCAAATTACTAATGACCAGCTACCGTTTGCACCACGACATTGGCACTGTCGAAGCACTCAAGTCGATACGTTCGGGCGCTATTGGTGAGCCCCGATTTTTCTCCGCGACTTTCAGTTTTCAGTCCGATGCGGATAACCATCGCTTAAACCTGGAGCATTGGGGGGGGCCGCTTCAGGACATCGGCATCTATTGCATTAATGCGGCGCGTCACGTATTTGCGGCAGAGCCAGTTGAAGTTCAGGCCATCGGTTGTCGGGATGAAAGCGATCCTCGTTTCTTGGAAATATCCGATTCGATCGCAGTGACGATGCGCTTTCCAGGCAATCGCTTGGCGCAATTCTGTTGCAGTTTTGCTGCACACCCTATCGACACCTATCGAGTCGTAGGTACAAAGGGCGTGTTAAGCATGGAGCCAGGGTTCCGCTTCGAAACACCAATGACCATGAAAACAGAGACCTCGACAGGCTTTAAGCGAATCGAGTTTCCGCATTTCGACCATTTTGCAGGACAGATCGCTTATTTCTCTGGATGCATTGCGGATGGGACCAAGCCAATAGACGACGGAGAGGAGGGGCTGGCGGACCTCAGGGTTCTGTTTGCCATTGAACGTTCTGTTTCAACTGGCTTGTCTGTGTCTCTGGAACCTCTGAATTATCGGCATGGCCCTAGCACCGCTTCGGTTCGGATGATCGAATCTGGACCCGCTGCTTTAGAGTTCTGAAAAAGCCGAAACGCCACCCATGTTGTCCTTCCATAACATTGACGGAGTAACTTTCTTGCACATTGGTGTTCCTTTAGAAACGTATCTTGGGGAGACTAGAGTTGCTGCAACTCCGGAAACCATCAAGAAGCTGATCAACCAGGGTCATAAGGTCTCTGTACAAAGCGGCGCTGGCGTTAATGCCAGTGTGGTCGACAGTGCTTATGAAGCGGCAGGCGCAACCATTGGCAGTGCCAACGATGCGTTCGATGCCGAGCTGATTCTCAAAGTGGTCGCCCCCAGCGACGCCGAGTTGGTGCTGATCAAGCGCGGCACGGTGCTGGTGGGCATGCTCAACCCCTTCAATAACGAAACCATAGCCAAAATGGCCGAGCGCGGGATTACCGCGTTCGCCCTGGAAGCGGCGCCACGTACCTCGCGGGCCCAAAGCCTCGATGTGCTGTCGTCGCAGGCGAACATCGCCGGTTACAAGGCGGTGTTGCTGGCCGCTCACTACTATCCGCGCTTCATGCCGATGCTGATGACTGCTGCGGGTACCGTGAAAGCGGCACGCGTGCTGATTCTCGGTGCTGGCGTGGCCGGTTTGCAGGCGATCGCTACGGCGAAACGTCTGGGTGCAGTGATCGAAGCGTCTGACGTACGTCCTGCGGTAAAAGAGCAGATCGAATCCCTCGGCGCCA
>Ga0065714_10064719_pt1 | contig 21761 bp, 23 predicted proteins | sample MisRhiReplicate2_FD_59101 | JGI IMG/M metagenome (GOLD analysis project Ga0065714, IMG submission 59101) | Miscanthus rhizosphere microbial communities from Kellogg Biological Station, MSU, sample Rhizosphere Soil Replicate 2: eDNA_1 v2... | ecosystem: Host-associated > Plants > Roots >...
AACGCCGCATCGCGTTGGGCCCGGTCGCCGTGTTTGGTGCGAGCAACTTCCCACTGGCGTTCTCCGTGGCCGGTGGCGACACCGCCTCCGCACTGGCCGCCGGTTGCCCGGTGATCGTCAAGGCCCACGGTGCGCACCCTGGCACCAGCGAACTGGCGGGCCGGGCGGTGGCACAGGCGGTCAAGGCGTGTGGACTGCCGGAGGGGGTATTTTCGCTGCTGTACGGTTCGGACCGTGAGGTCGGTATAGCCCTGGTCACCGACCCGCGCATCAAGGCGGTTGGCTTTACCGGCTCGCGCAGCGGTGGCTTGGCGTTGACCCACGCCGCGCAGGCACGACCAGAGCCCATTCCGGTGTACGCGGAAATGAGTTCGATCAACCCCGTGTACCTGTTTCCGGCGGCATTGGCGGCCAGGGGCGAAGCACTGGCCCAAGGTTTCGTGGCGTCGTTGACCCAGGGTGCCGGCCAGTTCTGCACCAACCCAGGGCTGGTGATTGGGGTACAAGGGCCGGCCCTGAATCGCTTCATCAGCACCGCCAGGGAGTTACTGCCAAGCTGTGCCGCGCAGACCATGCTCACGCCCGGTATTGCCCGTGCCTACGGTTCAGGCGTGGGCGCGTTGACTGAACACGCCAAGGTTGCCGCAAAGGGTTTGACCGCCACAGGTCCCAACCAGGGCCAGGCGTATATGTTCGTGACCCCGGTGCAGGCCTTCCTGGCCAATGAGCACCTGCAAGCCGAAGTCTTCGGGGCCGCATCCCTGATCGTCGTCTGCGCCAGTCCTGAAGAAGTACGCGAGGTTTCTGAACACCTGGAAGGCCAGCTCACCGCCACCTTGCACCTGGATGAAAACGACCTGCCCGATGCCAAGGCCCTGCTGCCGGTGCTTGAACGCAAGGCCGGGCGCTTGCTGGTCAATGGCTGGCCGACCGGCGTGGAAGTGTGTGATGCCATGGTCCATGGCGGCCCCTTCCCAGCCACCTCGGATGCGCGCAGCACATCGGTGGGCACGGCGGCGATCATGCGTTTCTTGCGGCCGGTGTGTTACCAGGACTTCCCCGACGCATTGCTGCCCGATGCGCTCAAGCACGGCAACCCGTTGCTGCTGCGGCGCTTGCTCGACGGCCAGAGAGAGGCATAGGTGATGTCCGATCCCGATATCGCAGTGGTCGGCGCCGGTATTATCGGCGTTGCCTGCGCCCTGCAACTGGCGCGCCTTGGCCGGCAAGTGGTGGTAGTCGACCAACAGGCACCCGGCATGGGCGCGTCCTATGGCAACGCCGGGCACCTGGCGACGGAACAGGTGTTCCCGATTGCCGACGTGTCGATCCTAAAGCGCTTGCCCGCCATGCTGTTGGACCCCATGGGCCCACTGCGCCTGGATTGGAAGTACCTGCCGCACGCCCTGCCCTGGTTCCTGCGCCTGCTGCTGAACCTGCGTCCGGCGAGCTACCAGCGCACGGTCGCGGGGATCCGCGCGCTCAATGAAAGCAGCCTGGGCGCCTGGCAGCGCCTGTTGCACAGTATTGGGCGCGCGCATCTGCTACGCGAGGACGGCTCGCTGCTGGTGTTCGAGCAGGGCGACTCACGCCCGGCCCTCGAGGCACTGCAACGGCGCATGCAACAGCAGCAGGTGCCCGTGGACTTCTGGTCCGGCGAAGCCATACGCAAGGCTGCGCCGCTATTGAGCGACAACATTCAGGGCGGGCTGTTTTTTCCCGCGACCGGGCACTTCATAGACCCCTACCACGTGGTGGGAGAACTGGTTGAGGCCGCCAAGGCCAGTGGTGTGCAATTTCTCCAGCGTCGGGTGCTGGATGCCCGTCTTGAGGGACAGGGCGTGTTACTGACTACCGATCAGGGCACGTTGGCCGCACGCCAGGTACTCATCGCCTGTGGTGCGCATTCGGCCAGGCTCACTGCTGCATTGACCGGCAAAACAGTCCCACTGGACACGGAGCGCGGCTATCACCTGATGCTGCCCCACGAGCAGCATCGCCTGCCATTTGCCGTCACGTCCCTGGAACGCAAATTCATCATGACCCCGATGACCGGAGGCCTGCGCCTGGCCGGCACGGTGGAATTCGCCGGTCTCGACACCCCCCCGAACATGGAGCGTGCCTGGCAGTTGCACCGTCTGAGCAAAGGGTTGTTCCGCGAGGACTTGAGCGCACAGGATGCAACGACATGGATGGGGTTTCGGCCGTCCCTGCCGGACTCGCTGCCAATCATCGACCGGGTGTGTGGAGGGAAAGTGTTGCTCGCGTTTGGGCACCAGCATTTGGGGCTGACGCAGGCGGCGGTGACAGCGGAGTGGATCGGTGAACTGGCGAGTTTGAACTCGGCACAGCCATTGGCGCTTTATCGCCTGGATCGGTTCTGAACAACGCAGACCGCTTCACCACAACCGGGGCGGAATGCTCACTCAAGGATGGTCCTTTCAGTCGCGGCGTTAAACATGGCCTCGGCCATTTCCTCGATGTCATCACGCATGCATAGCTTCTCCAACCAGCCCGTCGGAATGCCTTGCACGCCATAGAACGCTCCCGCCAGCTGACCAACGATGGCGGCAGTGGTATCAGCGTCATCACCCAGGTTCACGGCCGCCAACACTGCATCGACGAAGCTGTTCGTGTGCTGTACACACCACAGCGCCGCCTCCAATGAAGCGACGGCGTAACCGGAACCGGTGATCTGCTCGCGGGGCTTGTTGGCGTATTTTCCTTGGGCAATTGCCACGACGTCTGGCGCAGTCAGGTCGGCGCAGGGGACGCTGAGCAGGTGCGTCTTGTGCGCCCCGTTCAAGGCGTTACACATTGCCCGTGCCAGGACCACACAGCATTCGATTGCCTCCTGGGCGCCATGGGTCGTACGGGAGCCTTGACGGCAAAAGTCGTCGACGCTGTGCAGGTCGGGGAAGTAAAACAGCACCAGGGGAGCAAGGCGCATCATCGAACCGTTGCCCGCAGAAAAGGGGTCGGTTGAACCTGCAAACGGGTCGCCGTTTTTCTCAAACGTCTCGAGCGCCGTGCGCACGGTCATGCCGATGTCGAAACAATCACCCGTGGAGCTCAAGTAGCCCCACTTCCACCAATTCAGGTAGCGCCCCATCTGGTCGGCCGCATCGAAACCACCTTTGCGCAGCAGGCTTTCAGCCAGGCACAGCGCCATTGAGGTATCGTCCGTCCATTGGCCGGGTTTCAGGTTGAACGGCCCTCCCCCCACCATATCCGTAACCGGTGAGAATGTGCCGCGAGGCATGAACTCGACAGTGGTGCCGACCGCATCGCCACACGCCAGGCCAAGCAAGCTGCCGCGATAACGATCCAAAAGCGTGAGAGACATGGGGCTTCCTTGAAAAGGTATTGAGTCAGGCATCACTCTACTTGACCAACCGCTTCTCCTTGGAGGGGCGGTATCCGAAATACGAGCTGTAACACTTACTGAAATGACTCGGCGACACAAACCCACACGCCACCAGCACCTCCACCTGCGACAACTCCGTGTGCTGCAACAGGCGCCGCGCTTCGGTCACGCGTAACTCCATGTAGTAGCGCTGCGGTGTGGTGCCCAATTGTTCCTTGAACAAACGCTCCAACTGGCGCCGCGAGCGGCCGGCATAGACCGCCAGTTGATCCAGTTCCAGGGGTTCTTCGAGGTTGGTGTCCATCAGTTTCACGACTTCACGCAGGGGCGCGCTGACGTTGACGTTTTCCGTGGGCTTGATGCGGCGATAGCGCGACTCCTCGAAGGCCAGGATGTCTTCGATGCCTTCCACCAGCGCCTTGTCATGCAGGCCCTTGATCCAGTCCAGTGCCATATGGAACGCGCCGGACGGGCTCGACGCCGTCAGGCGATCCCGGTCGATCACGTAGGGTTCGCTGGTGACGTGGGCAGCCTTGGATACTTCCGCCAGCGCCGGGCGGTGTTCGGGGTGAATCGCGCAGCGATAGCCTTGCAACAGGCCCGCGCGACCGAGGAACCACGAGCCGTTCCACAAGCCAGCGAGGCTGATACCGTGTTCGGCGGCACTGCGCAGCAGGTGGATGAAGTCTTCGCTGGCCTTGAGCTCGGTGCGAAAACCGCCACAGATCACCAGTAGCGCCAGGTCTTGCAGGGCCGCCACATCAAGGCGCGCGTCCGGGCGGATGACCAGGCCCAGGTCGCTGATGACTTCGCCATCGTCCCAGCCAAAGGTGCGCGTGGCGAACAGCTCCGGACGCAGCAGGTTGGCGGTGACGAGTGTGTCGAGAGTCTGGGTGAATGCGGGCAGGGAGAAGTGTTCGAGCAACAGGAAGCCTACGCGGGTGACCGACGCAGGGTTGCAGGTTTCGTTGAGGTAGCGCAGGTTCTTGCCTTTCATGCCACCGCTGAATTGACGTCTTTCCATCGAGGGTTGGCCCACTTTTATTGTTGAGGCATGGCCGCCATCTTAGGGGTAAACACGTTGCCTGTCTCAGGCACTGAGCCTGAAAAAACCGTCCGCACCCAAAGCCCCCGGCACAACAGCTGCAGGCGCATCTGATACGGTTTTTTCTTTGTCATCTGCATCTGTATCGAAAAGCCTCCTGGGCGGACAATAGCGCCATCCCCACCCCCTTCCCTTCGGAGGCCTTATGACCAAGATGGCACTTTTCCTGTTCGGCTTTTTGGTACTCACTATCGGTATCGGCCTGCTGGCAACCATCTCACCGGTGTAAGGCCGGCCGCCTCAGTTGACAAACAGCATCGGGTACAGCGAGAGCACCAGCAGCAGCGCCATCGACCCGTTGAACAGCCGCAACCAGCGCGGCTCGCGCAACACATTACGCAAGCCGCTGCCGCAGCCGACCCATACACACACGCTGGGCAAGTTGACCACGGCAAACACCAACGCAATCACCAGCACATTGGTGACGTAGCCTTCGGCCGGCGTATAGGTGGTGATGGCGCCCAGCGCCATGATCCAGGCCTTGGGGTTCACCCACTGGAACGCCGCCGCGCCGAGGAAGGTCATGGGCTTGCCTTGCTCGTCGTCGTTGTCGGACATGCCGCCCGCCGTCGCGATCTTCCACGCCAGGTACAGCAAGTACGCCGCCCCCACGTAGCGCAGCACGGTGTAGGCCCACGGGAATACCTTGAACACCTCGCCCAATCCCAGGCCGACCGAGATCACGAGCACCATGAAGCCGATGCTGATCCCCAATGCGTGGGGCATCGACCGGCGGAAACCGAAGTTCACGCCCGAGGCGAGCAACATGGTGTTATTGGGCCCCGGCGTGATCGAGGATACGAAGGCGAACAGCACAAAAGCTGACAACAGGCTGGTAGACATGAACATGACGCGGCATCCAAACAGAAGTGGTATGCCCGTGACAGTAGAGGGTTAAGGGCCGCCCTGCCCCGTACAGCCAGGGGCGGATTGAGGCATACACTTTTTTGCCGAGGCTTTCACAAACCTTTCACAGACGACCGCCTATGGTGATCCCAGCTCCTAATGAACATCCTTTTAGCCCGCGCGCCCCACGCGGGCTTTTCTTTGCCCGCGATTTGCCACAGGCAAAAAAAGAGGCAAGCCCTCTGCAGGGCTTGCCTCTTTTTGGCTGTCCGTTAACGCGGGCCTGGACCACCGCCTGGGCCGCCACCCTGACCGTGTCCGCCACCATGCCCCCCACCACCGCCACCGCCCGGTGGCATGAATATCCAGCAGCCCGACAACGTCGACAACAACGCGACCATCACAGCCGCCTTGGTTAGAACACTCAACTTCATGGCAACACTCTCTTACTTGGCGAGATCAACTTCTCGCCAGGTTTGACAGTGCCAACCGAAGTCCGTCACGGCGATCGTGTAACGCGTTGGTAGGCTTTGTATGCCTGACGATACAACGTGTGGTCACGTTTTGCGGCCGTTGTGTGGTGGCGTCCAGTTCGGTTGTTGTTGGCGCTGATTTCGATGATCTGCGCAGACTTGGCAAGGGCATCGGTAACGGTGCCTTTCAGGCCACCGTTGGCGGCACAGTCGAAGCTTCATAGCCCCGACAGGTATGGGCGCCGGCCACGTAGCGGATGTCGACGGCGGTAAGTACATCGGGCCGGGCTGGTCGTTGTAATATCGACGACCGATATCATGGGCCTGGAACTGAATGGCAGGAGGACTGAATGGACGAATTGATGCAAGGGCTGGACGGCCCCAGGACCGCTCAGCAGGAATTGTTTTTCGACCTGGAGGACGCGGCGGCAATTATCGGCTGGTCGGTGGTTGAGCTGACGGCTATGGCAGCCAGCGGCAGAACGCCGAATGAGTCCGTGACGTTGATGAAAATATGCGCGTTGCTGGCGGCGCAGCAGGAAAAAATTAACGGATATGCAGATGAGGTGAAAGACCAGCGCATCGCCAGGTCTGAAATCACGTAGCTGTGCTCGTTTACAAACTCAAAAAATGGAATTTACACATGGCATTTTCATTGGAAGAAAGAACGGCTTTACTCGCGCTCAAGGGCGTAGGTCCCACCGTTATTAGCCGATTGGAGCAGATGGGGATCGAGTCAATGGACGCGCTTGCGCAATCGGATATCAATGACATCCTGGCGCAAGCGTCCGCCGCACTCGGGTCAACCTGCTGGAAGAACAGCCCTCAGGCGCGCGCAGCGATTACTGCGGCGGTGGAGCTTGCAAAGCGTTCAGGCAGGAGGAACGCGGACCAGTAGTGGTGTTGATATGCTGGGGCAGACCATTGACGCTCGCCTGTCGTGGTCTGACCCGTTTTATCCCGGTTTACGCTTCAAGGAACGATGAAGGACGCTGCATCTTCAATCATATACGAAGCACTCATCACCATCATGCCCGTAATAACGATGATGACAGCGCCAGCGAAGCACCAATACACAAAACTGAGAGCTCCAAAACAGTACGTTCGCCCCACCCAAAGCGCCCCTTGAACAACCCCCACTACGCACCCCAATGTCACCAAGACGACAATCATGGTGATACTGGCGACTCACGCGATCTGCCGAAAACTCATCCCTTCGAACAGCAGGCTCGCGCTAAACAGTGACATACCGGTTATTGACGCTACAGAACTCACCACACTTAACACTTCTGACCACTTCATATCCATTCCTTAGAAAACACCTACCCAACGGGCTCAACTCACGCCGGGTTGACGGCAGTACGGTTATCAATCGAACTGACTGAAAAACTCACCCGAAATCATACTGTCCAGAAACGCCTTCTGTTCCGCCGTAACGAGGTTCCGTTGAGTAAACCCCTGCGCGTCCGGTGGTGCCAACCAACGAGCCTGTCGATCCATGGCAACGGCGACGAGCGCGGCTTTTTCTTCCGCGGTCATCGCGTTCACGTAGACCCCCAGCGATGACAGCCACCGTACTGAGAAATCCAAGTCGAGGTACTCTTCCTCGGTAAATGCCAGGTGCCAGATAAACTCGAATGAGAGTTCTGCAAGGGCCTTCATCCATCGATTTCCTTATTCCGTTCCATGCCTGGTTATACGCATTGGCCATGACCCTCCAGTAGAGGCTGGGAGTGAATGCCATAACGACCATTGTGCGTTGCTTTTTTAAAGCCAATAAAAAACCCCGTAGACGTTAATCTACGGGGTTTTTAAGAGTGGAGGCCGAGGTCGGAATCGAACCGGCGTAGGCGGATTTTCAATCCTCCAATATAGGTTTATTAATTAGCAAGTTACGAGTTAATCCATTCCGCATGCGAAGGCATTTACGATCACTAGACGCCCTCGATATCCGGACGATGCATTTGGGGTTGCGGAATTGATTTCGCCGCCTCAAATAGTGTCATGACCAACCCATATCACAGTATGTACATACAGTCCTGCGGATTATCCGACCTGAACCTCGACGAAGACACCTGTCCTCGACATGATCTGTCTGCTCCCCCTCGAAATTCCCGTCAATGGCCTACCGTAGCAGCTATGCTGCGGCCCTGCTAAGATGCTGCCAGTAAATAATGCCGTGCTGAATTTCAGTAAACAGAACTTTCAGCTAAAAAACCAAAACTTTAAGTTAAAAGAGAACAACATGAATGAATTCTTGTATTTGATCAGAGATTGGACATCAGACGCCTATCTAATAGTTGTGGGATTAGGCATATGGGAGACCATAGGGAAAATTCTCAACGCAGAGTTCACTGCGGCAACTGTTGGAGCCTTAGCCGGTGCTTGGGCAGCTATACGTATTGGACGAAACAGTAAGGCACGTGAAGAGATTGTAAGTGAAATTCGCCACTTAAACGCCGCAATCACACTAGCACAAAGTACTGCAATAGCAGCATTTAAATTTAAAAAATTGCAGCTATCTACAATAGGAAAACACTCCGACGATATGATAAAATTTCAAAGAAAACAAAAAATTGAAATACTAATGACCACCATGCCACCCTTTGTAAGCCAAGCGCGGCGCCTGCAGGAAATAGCACTAGAGAAGATATCTCCTCTTGAAATAACAACCGCAAGAACCGCAGCGCTGATTGAGAGCGTGGACAAACTTAATCATTCCATATCAGAAAAAAATGCCTTGGTAAAAGAAACCCAGAATTCACAAGTTGAGCACATTTCCGTACAGGTTTACCTAGGCATAACAAGCAACAACAAAACAAACAAGTCGTACCCAGACATCCTACATTCGATCTGTCTCTATCTTGACGACATCATTTACTTCAGCCATTCAATTTGCAAAGAGCTGCACACTCTCGGCAATTCGATCATTGATCAAAAGAGCCCTAAAGAACGAAAGTCACTACCCAATATAATCGAACCAAACTTCAAATACGCGAGAGAGTCCGGACTTTTTCCAGACAACACGCATTATCAAGAATGGGAAATTTATTTCAAATAACAAGCCACACTTTATGCTCAGCCCCACATAAACAATCACAACGCCAACACCAGCAGAGAAAAACGCTGGCTCACATTCGCTTTCCCGGCGTAAAATTTTTATAACTCAGACTTAATATATAGCACATAGATTTTCTGGCGTGGTGCATCGACTGATTAATCAGATCTTGCAGGTGTTGGGACAGACCGAGTGTTCTATTCATGCTTTGCCCTAGATCAGAGAGCCGTCAGAGCTGGATACAATTGCCGAAACCCAATCGTACTGAGTTCCCTTCATCAGTCGCATCGTTGGCTTGTTGAAAAGAGTTGCACGCCACCGAAGTATCAGAAATTCCTCAACTTCCTTCCGACCAAAAGGTACCAAAATGAAGGAAAGCATGTAGGTTTTCGAAAGCACGCTTATCAATCCCGACTGGTCACCAACGCCAATGCTGAACTGTTTGCACGTGAGCCGAGCGAACGTGTGGTTTTCGACGCGAGTCAAGTCCCGCATACGTGATCTTAAAGATGAGGATTCTCCAACGTAGATTGGACTAGCATCTCTCCAGAGGACATAGACACCTGCATCCTGTGGTACGTCACTCGCCCATTTTTGCCCTTCCGCTACGATTCTGCGAGGCGCTGCATGGAGGGCGGCCTCATAATCGCGGAGTGACTGTTGAACACTCATTCGGACTTCCTTCCCTACTCTTCACCGAGCCATGCCCAGTACGCCAATCCAAGCTCCATAGTCGCTGCTTCTCCACCCGGAACACCCCGCGCTTTTAGCCTGGTTATCTCTTCCTCAATCCAACGCATCAGTGCAGCTCGACCGTGCGGGCAATCGCCGTAAACTTCTTCCAACGCCGCCGCAATACGTTGAAGCTGATCGCTATTCATGGGTTTCCTTTTTATTCGCTGTCTTCGGATTCTGGGCCATTCAGGGCTTGACGCACTGCCTCACGGACACAAAAACCGTGCCTCTCTGCAGCCTCGGACCAGCTCGATGGCTGGGCTTGGGCGATTCAACGCTTTTTCCCTGAACTCAGCGTAGGTACGTCGCATCCGAGCTTTCACAGCGCTGGAGCAACGACTTTAGAAAAGCGGTCACGGTCGGATCGTCGTGGAGAAAAGCCTTCACCTGCATTTTTCGTCCTCATCCAGATCAGCAATATCCTCCTCGAGCGTGCCTTCCCAGTCCGAGAGAACGTCCTGCCACTGCACATCTTCTTCCGATATACCAAAATGCTCTTGCAGCCATGCGTAGGCCTTGTAGTGGTCAACTGACCCCGGACACGACGCCGCCGTCAACAGAGGGGCCTGTCATTGCGACTATTTGACTGCTTAAGAGCCTGGGTGCGCTGCATCATAATGCCGTTCGGTATCCTCAATCAGCGAAACGCTGAAAGGATATTTGGCCCCGTGCTTTTGAATAAACGGCACCAAGATTTTCGACATCCCATCAATCTTTGGATAGAGCTCTTCGATCTGAGACAACGTTCTTTCCCAGATAGGAACCGTTAGCTCGTAAATTTGTTCTTCGGTGATTTCTGGAGTTTGCTCAGGGCCATAAAGTATTCCCCTGAGCATAGGTGCCAGCTCCCTGATAATTCGTAAATCATTTGCTGCATCCATCTCCATAATTCGGCCAGACTCTTCAGGGCTCAGCTTCTGACCGTGAATTTGCGCAGCAATACCAGCGTAGAGAACTTGAAACCGGTTCTCCAAATACTCCTTTAGGTCATCAACATTATTGACGACAGGCGCCGTGTAAACCATCGAAGAGCCTTCTTGACGGTACTGGTGTTTCCCGCCCTTCTGATCATCTCGATAGATTGTAATTTCGATGTCACCTGCCCGGAAACCGACATGTCGGCTCATCAGCCAATGGCCTAATTCGTGCCTCATAACCTTGAGGCGAACGTCATAAAAACTCATAAAACCCCTAAACGTATCAAGTCGAAAACTCTGCTGAAGTCATCCCATCGAATTGGGGCATTCTGCCATCACCCTGAACATTCTACCTGTTGCGACACGTAATGCGCAGCATCGTCCAACCACCGCAACCGACACCACGGAAAGTCCCAAGGACACTCATAACAGCCCACCTAAGGCCGCCGGTTCCCAGTTCATGATCACCAGTTCGCCGCTGACCTCAGCCTTCCCCTGTCTTTGATTCGACGTGCTGTATCGAATGTCCACCATTTGAAAATGAAAACCATCAAACACCCGCCGAATATCCGGGTGATCGTTGATGCTAACCATAACCTTACGCACCCAGTCCGACAACATGAAGGAACTCAAGCAGCTGAGGAAAGCATTTGAGACGGCCCATATTGATTCGATCACGCCCCAGGTCGTCGCGCAGTACCGGGATGCCAGGACCGAAAGGTCACGGCGAACCGGGAGATCGCGCTGCGTTCGCACATGTTTACGATCGCACGCGAATGGCGGCTGACCAACAATGCCAACCCTTGCTTCGGTGTGCGCCGAAACAAAGAGACCCCGCGGGACTACTACGCCGGCGATATCGTGTGGAACGCTGTGTACGACGCAGCCGCGCAGGAACTGAAGGACGCTATGGACCTGGCGTACTTGACTGGCCAGCGCCCCGCCGACGTGCTGAAGGTGGCTACCACTGATTTGAATTCCGAGTTCCTGATTATCAACCAGGGCAAGACCGCGAAAAAGCTTCGCCTACGCCTGGAGGATGAAGGTGTCCAATCCGGGCTTAGCTCCTTTATCAATGACCTGCAAGAACGCAGGGCCCTCAGCGGCATAAAAACATCCAGACTGATCACAAATACATCCGGCCTTCGAATGAGCCAGCAGATGCTGCGAAACCGCTGGGATGAAGCCCGCGAGAAAGCCGCCGTCAAAGCAGCCACCGACGGTGACAATGCCCTGGCAGTACTGATTCGTCAGTTCCAGTTCAAGGGCATACACTCGAAAGCAGCTAGCGAGATTGAGTTGACACACGCCAGCCGCTTGCTTGGCCATACCACCGAAGAGATGACCAAGAAGGTCTATCGTCGAGTGGGAGAAATCATACGACCAACGAAGTAAACCTTCAGTCCCGCACCTTCATATGGCCACCCAAAACAACAGACACTAATCTGAGTTATCGTATGTTGGCGCTCACCCTAACGAGTGCCGATGTATTTACTCAACAACGACCAAAGGGGTGCACACAACTCATGACGGAAGATGAAAATATTACAAGTGTCGATCTCAACATTGACGATTTGACAAAAAATTACGCAACCCTATACGCCGCAGTCGACACCGAAGACGAGATGGGATGCGTACTCCGATTCCACCTGATGGTCGAGAATCTGCTGGTGTTTTACCTGAAACAAAAATGCCAAGGCGAAGTTGCCGTATATGCCAAGGTTCAAAGGGAGTTTGGGCAAAAACTCGGTTTAGCTGCGGCGTTTGGGTTGCCACTACCTATTGCTGCGGTGATTCACCAAGTAAACGCGATGAGAAACAAACTTGCACATGGTGCCAAGACCGCTATCGACCCAGGAGATGTGCAACAGCTAACGAGGCTGGTGAATAAAATGTCCCAGCTTGACCCTCATCTATTATCGCCAGAAGAGGTCAGTTTAGAGAGCGTCCTGAAGACCCCGGGTAAGAAGATGAAATACGGCAAGGAAGGCGCCCGAGTTGATTTTCTCATAGCTGGATTGGCATTTTTGGGTTCGGCAACCAAGGTGCTTATTAAGGATGCAGCGCTGGCAAAAATTGCTCAGACATCTAGCCCGCCGCCCCCCCAGCGCTACCCCTCAAAGTTTTAAATTCGTTATGCCTGAACCATCCAACTTGGTTGTAGTTGCGGAGCGCATGCCGAAAGTTGCGGAACGGATCTGAAATCACAGGCAATAAAAAACCCCGTAGACGTTAATCTACGGGGCTTCTAAGAGTGGAGGCCGAGGTCGGAATCGAACCGGCGTAGGCGGATTTGCAATCCGCTGCATAACCATTTTGCTACTCGGCCTCAAACGATCAATGTCCCAATTGCTGACACTCACCGCATAAAAACTTGAGTGGGCTGTATAACCCTGCCTCTACTCTAACTTATTGAATACATTGAAGTTTTTAATGCTTCGTTGCGTTCGATGGGCGCCATTATGTACGTATTTGCGAACGCGTGCAACCCCTTGATTTCAAAAATATTTCGTATTGGCATCAAGGGGTTGCGGTGTTGCCCTACTCCTTGATGCGCAGTTGTTGGTACTGCGGGTCGGCCTTGATCTGGGCTTCTGTGAACGGCAGCAGGTTGAGTTTTTTCTGGGAGAACGCCCGGGTTTGGTCCTTCGCATGCGCGGAGGCCGGGTTGCTGGACTCGGAGAACGCGAGGACGCCCTGGGCATGCGGGCCCTGGTCGTCGAAGGTGACGATTTGCAGGTAGCTGGTGCCACTGACGACTTCGCGTTTGCCGTCGGCGCGGGGCACGGTTTGCATGGCGTTGTAGATGCCCAGTTCCTGCGGGCCACCGTGGATGGGGGTTTGGCCGGAGACCTGGATGTCGCCCCATGTGCTGTCGGCGGTCAGGCCGAGTTTGGCGACGTCGGCCGTCGAGGCGAGCATGGCTTCGCGCAAGGCTTTGGCGACGTCGGCGCGGTCGATGGCCACGCCACGTGGGGTGGTGAGCGGCTGGGCCGGGTCGAAGGCCACGCGCCAGGCGTCAGGGATTTGCTGCAGGTGCTCCACCAGGTTGATGAAGTGCACCAGGCCAATGCCGCTGTTGAGGTTGGCGCGCTGGTCCCAGTTTTTCAGGCTGCTGCACAGGGGTTGCAGGGCGGTGGCGTCGGTGCCGAGGTAGTTGGCGCAGAAATCGAGCAGGTCGGGCATGACTTGGCCAGCCAGGTACACCTCGTTGTCCATCACCATGTTTTGCAGGTCGGTGACGCTGATCGGCTTTGTCAAAGATTGCAGGCGTTGCAGGGCAAAACGTGCGCGCGGGCCGAGGCCGATGTGGTCTTGGCTGATCACCGGGGAAAAGCCCGTCAGTGGCGCCTTGGGGTTGGCCAGCCACGCCGAGTCGTTGGAATGCTGGACGTAGTCGGTGCGTTGCAGTTGCGGCAGTTGGTCGGCCGCGAAGATACCGGCCTGAGCGGCGCGTGGGTTGATGTCCCAGGCACAGGCGCTGTGGGCGCCGTCGAGCATGATCATCTGCACGCCCGCGCGTGGGTCACTGCACTGCGCGAGCTTGGCCGCGCTGACGTTGGGCACCACCGACTGGTTCATGTACAGGCTTTCGCCCTGGTCATCGGTGGCCAGGGTGTTGACCCACGGGATGCCTTGCAGGGTGTGCACCGAGGTTTTCAGTTCATTGAGGCTGGTGGCGCGGTTCATCGCGTACCACTGTTGCAGCACGCGGTCGTTGCCCAGGTTGGCGTCGCGCAGGCTGAAGGCGTAGTGGCTGTCCCAGTCGAGCTTGCCAGGCCATTGCACCACTGGACCGAATTGCGAGCTATAGACTGTGTGCGACTGGTCCTTGAGGCTGCCGTCCGCTTGTTTGACTTGCACGGTTACCGTGGTCTTATCCAGCGGCAGCGACTGGCCATCGAGCATGTAGCGCGTAGCGTCCTTGGGATCCAGGGTCAGGCGGTACAGCGTGAAGTGCTTGGACGTGTCCACGGTGTGGGTCCAGGCCACATGCCTGTTAAACCCAATGTTAACGACTGGCAGGCCCGGAAGCGCGGCGCCCATCACGTCCAACTGGCCGGGGATGGTCAGGTGCATCTCATAGAAGCGCATCCCCCCCACCCACGGAAAATGCGGATTGGCCAGCAGCATGCCGCGCCCGTTGAAAGAGCGATCACGGCCCACCGCCACCGCGTTACTGCCGCGATCAAAGGCGAAGCGCTGCTGGTTGGCAGCGACGCGTTCAAACGCCTTGGCGCTGGTGGTCACGCTGGCCGACGCTTGGGGTGGTGTCGCGCCAACCAGGGCTTCGGCGAACTGCCCGACGCCACCTTCTACCAGCAGCCGACGGGTCAATTTGACCACGTCTTCAGTCGCCAGTGGTCGCACCCAGGCCGCCTGGCACTGGGCGGGCGCGCCCTGCTCTTGCAGATAACGGTTATAGCCGGCCACGTAGCCTTCAATGCGCTGCTGGATCTGCGGGCTCTGCGCTTTCCAGAATGCGGCGACCGCCTGCGGCGTATTGAGCCAGCTAAAGAACAGGTCGCTGGCCAGGTTATTGCGTTCCTCCAGGGTCGCCTGCTCAGGGCCGAAGAACTTGGCGCGCTGGCCATTCACCGTGACCACTTCATTGGCCAGCAGGCACAGGTTGTCCTGGGCGTAGGCGTAGCCAATGCCGAAGCCCAGGCCTCGCTCATCGTTGGCGCGGATATGCGGCACACCGTAGCTGGTACGACGGATGTCCGCCGACGCGTGTGTCATCGGCTCCCGCGCCGAGGCGACCACGCTCAGCCCCAGCAATACCCCCGCCACACATACCCTGGACAACCCATTGGAAATAATCACGCAGACTCCACCGTCAGATTTAACCGCCTCACTAGGGCTGATAACCCCACCGTAAGAACGCAAACCACCGGGAATAATTTAGCGCGAGGGGACGTTTATTGAGGGCGGCGCAGGTGTGACAAAACCGATACCGACAAAATTTCTACATCCGGCACTTCATGATTTTGCTCGCTCGTTCGTCTTATTAACTAAGAGCGCTCATTTTTTCCTGATCAGGCTCTGATAAGGAGTTTTTGCATGTACAACCCGCAAGTGCCCACGGAAGGACATTCATCGGCTGCCGAGGCCAGTTTTGGCAGCGGCGCACAAACGTTCGGCAAAGCGCCCGAACAACAAGGCAACCAGCGTATTCGCCATTTGCTCAAATGTTTTGGCTTGCGCACCAGCCTGATCCGGCTGAAGGTCATCGACGCCCTGCTCACCGCCGCCGACAACCAGCGCACCCTGGGGGTGCGCGGTGTGCACAGCCACTTGCTGGAGCTGGGTATCCCGCTGTCGTTTCTCAGCGTGCGCGAGGTGCTCAAGCGCCTGTGCAGCGAGGGCGTGATCACCCTCAATACAGATAAAAGCTACAGCCTCCATGAAGAGGCTGCCAAGGTGCTCGAAGGTCGCGCCTGATCGGCACCCTGCCCCTTAGAGCTTGACCTTGCGACGCATGATGCCGTTGATCACCACCACGACCACTGCGACAGCAATGGCGATGGTCTGGAATGTTTTCTCACTGATAACCCCGGTGTTCTGCAAGTAGGACAGGCCAAACATTGTCGCCAATACGGCGAGGGCGATCAGAATCGAATATTTCAAACGCTGCTTTTGGGTCATGACGGGTTCCTGAACCTGAAGAATGTAGCCACTGTGAATCGTCGAACCTGCCCTGCGCACAAGGGCGAGCACGTTCGACAGGCGCTCATGTTACAGGCGATGAAAAACTTTGGCTCGGCCAATCAGCCAGCATGCAACCAACGCTCCGGCGCAAAGTCACCGGGCGACAGCGCGGCGCTTATCGCAAGGCACGAGGCTGGCGCTGCAAACCGGTACCGGGCTGGGCGCAGAGCGCTACCAACCAGTCCACGAACACCCGCACACGCTGGGACAATTGACGGTGCGGCGGGTACAGCGCCGTCAGGGCCATTCTGGGCACCCTCATCTGCGGCAGGACGTCCACCAGCGTCCCCTGGGCCAAATGACGCATCGCATGATAATGCGGCGCCTGGATCAGGCCGAACCCGGCCTCGCAGGCCGCGAAGTAACCATCGGAACTGGTGGCGGCCACTCGCTTGGCCAGGTTGACCGGGCGCAACTCGCCGTCGACTTCAAACTCCAGGCCAAACCGCTTGCCGCTGGCACTGGAGCGGTATTCGACCATGTGGTGGTGCACGAGGTCATCCAGGGAAGCGGGTACGCCCATGCGTTCGAGGTAGGCCGGACTGGCCAGGGTCAGTTGATCCATCATCGCCAGCGGGCGCGCCACCAACGACTCATCCAGTGCCGCGCCACCGCGCAGCACGCAATCGACACCTTCGCGAATCAGGTCCACCGGGCGGTCGTTAAGGCCAATCTCCAGCTCGATCTGCGGGTAGCGGGCCGTGAAGGTCGGCAAGGCCGGAATCACGATCAACCGCCCGATCCCCGAGGGCATGTCGATGCTCAAGGTGCCACGCGGGCTCTGGCGACTCGCGGAAAACACCGCCTCGGTTTCCTCCAGGTCAGACAGCAATTGCACGCAACGCTGGTAGTACGCGGCGCCGTCCAAGGTCGGGCTGACTTGCCGCGTGGTGCGCTGCAACAGTTGCACACCCAGGTGCGCTTCCAACTGCTTGATCAGCACCGTTACCGAAGCGCGTGGCAATTGCAGGCTGTCGGCGGCCTTGGCGAAGCCACCCAGCTCGACGATCCGTATAAACACGCGCATCGCATTGAAACGGTCCAAAGGCAACTCCCTGAACGGATTGTTTAGATAATCTGAATAGTGTTAGTGCTTTTAGCCGGTTTATCTCGTTTTTGTCGAGCGCAACAATGTAGCCCTTCCCATCCAAGGAGCTGAACCCATGCACACCCGTCCACTCGGAACAAACGGCCCGCTCGTCTCAGCCATCGGCCTCGGCTGCATGGGCATGAGCGATTTCTACACGCCTGGCAGCGACACGCGCGAGGCCACCGCGACCTTGCACCGCGCGCTGGAGCTGGGCATCAACTTCTTCGACACCGCCGATATCTATGGGCCGCACACCAACGAGCAACTGATCGGCAAAACCATCGCCGGCAAACGTGACCAGGTGTTCCTGGCCAGCAAATTCGGGATCGTGCGCGACTTGGCCAACCCCGCCCTGCGGGGTGTGAACGGCCGTCCCGACTACATCCGCAAGGCCATCGACGGCACCCTGCGCCGGCTCGGCGTGGAGACCCTCGACCTGTACTACCAGCACCGTATCGACCCGAATGTCGCCATTGAAGAAACCGTCGGCGCCATGGCCGAACTGGTGCAGCAGGGCAAGGTGCGTTACCTGGGCCTGAGCGAAGCTTCTGCCGCGACCCTGGAGCGCGCCCACAAAGTGCACCCGATCAGCGCGCTGCAAAGCGAGTACTCCCTGTGGAGTCGCGACCAGGAACACAACGGCTGTCTCGCTGCCTGCCAGCGCCTGGGCATCGCGTTTGTGCCCTACAGCCCACTGGGCCGTGGCTTTCTGACCGGTGCACTGAAAAGCCCGGACGACTTCGGTGACGATGATTACCGTCGGTTCAGCCCGCGCTTCCAGGGCGAGAACTTCGACAAAAACCTCGAACTGGTGAAGCAGGTGCAAGCACTCGCCGCTGACAAAGGCGTCAGCGCCGGGCAACTCGCGCTGGCCTGGGTATTGGCGCAGGGTGAGTTCATCATTCCGATTCCCGGCACCAAGCAGCGCAGATACCTGGAAGAAAACGCGGCGGCGGTGTCGATCAGCCTGAGCCAGGCGGAACTGGCGGCACTGGACGCAATCTTTCCGGTCGAGGCGACCGCCGGCTTGCGCTACCCCGAGGCCGTGATGGCGATGCTGGATATCTGAACCAACGGAGCGCCCTCACCCGGCGCTCCTTTTTCTTGTACGGGCGTACCTAAAGCTCCGCCTTCCCAAGCCGATAGCCCTACGAAGCTCTAACAAAGCCGCGTCGATAATAAACGCTTCGTAAGGACGGCCCCATGCCCACACTGCGCTCTATCCAAGCCCGCTATACCCTGTTTCTGGTGCTGTTCGTCCTGGTGTTATTTGTATTGACCGTGGTGGGTATCGGCCAGTTGGTCGCGCCCACGTTGCGCCATACCGAAGAACAGGTGGTGCTCAACCGCATCGCGGAAGTCGCCGAACAGATCCAAGGCGAACTGAACAAGGTTCAGTCCCAGCAACGCACCATCACCCAGACCATCCCCTTGCTCGACAGCGATGCCATCGACAAGGTGCTGCCGGGCCTGGTCGACCAGTATGGCGAACTGAAAGTCTTCGGGGGCGGGATCTGGCCGTTGCCCAACCAGCGGACGCCGGGGCGCAACAAGCACAGCACGTTCTGGCACCGTGATGCCTCGGGCAAGCTGGCCGTCAATACCTTCTGGAACAGCGACCCCGCCCCCAACTATTACGACCAGAGCTGGTACAAGGGCGGCCTGGCTTCACCCCGGGGTCAATGCGCCTGGGCCGCCGCCTACAAGGACGACGCCAGCCAGGAGCCACGCACCAACTGCGCCATGGCCATCCAGCGCGACGGCGTTCCCTACGGCGTCGCCACCATCGACGTGACGCTGGGCTTCTTCAATGACCTGGTCGCCAGCAAAGAGAAAGACATCGGCGGGCAAATGCTGATCGTCGAAGGTGACGGCAAGATCATCAGCAACAGCACGCGTATCAGCGGCCCGGTGGTGTTGAAGAACATCAGCGAACTCACCGGCACCTCGGCGTTCGCCAGCCAGGTCAGCAAAGCGCTCGCCCAGCGCGACCAGGCGCTGCAGCGCAGCGAGTTCGACAACCAGGGCGTGGCCAGCACCTTCTATATGCGCCCTATCAGTGGCACGCCGTGGTTCCTCGCCACCGCCCTGCCCACTTCGCTGATCACTGCCCAGCGCGATGACGTGCTCGGCACCCTCGCCTTGCTGCAAATCCCCATGGTGTTGCTGCTGGTGTTGCTCGCGGTGTATGCGATCCGCCAACTGGTGCAGCGCATGAAATCGCTGAAAACCAATATCGACGCCCTCTCCGCTGGCGACGCCGACCTCACTCGGCGTATCACCATCCGCGCCGAAGACGAACTGGGTGCCATCGGTCACTCGGTGAACCGGTTTATCGTCTACCTGCAGAACATGATCGGCGAAGTCACCCAAGCCACCGGTGCCATGTCATCGAGCCTTGAGCAACTGCAGCGGACCTCGGCGCACACCAACCAGATTCTGGTGCGGCATGCCTCGGAGACCGATCAGACGGTCACCGCGATCACCGAAATGAGTTCCACGGCCGACACCGTTGCGCAAAACGCTGCCGAAACCGCTGCATTTACCCAGCGCGCCAACGAACATGCCGACCGTTCCCGCGTGGTCGTGGGCGAGGCCTCCAACAGCGTCAGCGCCTTGATCGGTGAAGTGTCCAGCGCCACCCACAGTGTGGAGAACATGCGCCAGGACGCCGCACGCATCACCGAAACCCTCGGCGTGATCGGCGCGATTGCCGGCCAGACCAACCTGCTTGCCCTCAACGCCGCGATCGAAGCCGCGCGTGCCGGCGAGCAAGGCCGTGGTTTTGCGGTGGTCGCCGATGAAGTCCGCGCGCTCGCGGCCCGCACCCAGGCCAGCACATCGCAGATCAACGACATGCTCACGCGCCTGACCGCGGGTGTCAGCTCTTCGGTCGCGGCCATGGAAAACACCCAGGCCAGTTGCCAGTCGGCGGCGGATGCCACGGCGCGGGTGAATACCGGGCTGGACGAGATGGCCGGCTCTGTCAGCCATATCAACAACCTCAGCACCCAGATCGCGACGGCCGCCGAACAGCAAAGCGCAGTGACCGAAGAGATCAACCGAAGCATGGTGCAGATCCGACAAATGGTCGAAGAGCTGGTGCAGAGCGGCCATGCCACTGAAACCAATACCCAGAGCCTGCTGGATGCCAATGGCCGGGTGATTGCCTTGATGGGGCGCTTTAAAGTCCGCTGATCAAAGGCCTGTGTACTCCCGTGCAAAGCGCGGGAGTCGGACTATTCTGACAGTTCGAAGACGCCACACAGGAGGTGTGCCATGCGCGCAGCCGAGCAGTCGGTCCGCTTGGAGCGGATCAGTCAGGAACGCTTTATCCAGGCCCCTATCGAAGCCGTTTACGACTACGTGACCCAACCGGATCGCTGGCACGAATGGCACCCCACGTCACTCAGCGCCGACACCGGCACCAGCGGTCCACTCCCGGCCGGCGCACGCTTCACCGAGTTCATCGACTTGCTGGGTGTGCGTGTGCCCATGAGTTACCGTGTGCAGATCGCCCGACGCCCCGGCGAGTTCAAGACCGTGTTCACCTCCCTGGCCGTCGATGGCTCCATTCACTATTTCCTGTTGCCTCATCAAGGCGGCACGCTGTTCAAGCGCGTGTTGACCTATGAAACCGAACTGCAACTCGCCACCTTGCATGAACGCATGATTGAACTCTCGGCAGTTGCCCTGGGCCAGCTCAAGCATCGGCTGGAAAACCCGCCCTTCGTATAACTTTGAAACATTACCGGCACGCCCCCCTACCCGTAGGCACTGGCTTGCCGGCGATGACGCCGTCATGATCGCCGCCACCCCAATGGCCATCTCCTGCACGCGAGTCCCCCATGAAAACCCCATTTCGGCTGGCCCTGCTGTCAGCCTTGCTCACCACCACCCTCGCCCAGGCCGCCGAGCTGATCCCCATCGATGTGCACCGCGACGCCAATTGCGGCTGCTGCAAAAAGTGGATCAGCCACCTGGAAGACAATGGTTTCAAAGTCAACGACCACGTCGAAACCGACATGAGCGCCGTCAAGCAACGCCTGGGCGTGGCTCCGCGCCTGGGCTCGTGCCACACCGCCGTAATCGACGGCAAGTTCGTTGAAGGCCATGTACCGGCCGAACAGGTGCTGGCCCTGCGCAAGCGCGACGACATGCTGGGCGTTGCTGCGCCGGGCATGCCCATGGGCTCGCCGGGCATGGAAGTGCAAGGCCGCAGCGAAGCGTATCAAGTCATCGGCCTAACCCGTGAAGGCAACGATGTCGTGGTGGCTGAATACCCGGCGCAATGATCACAGGCTATCTGGGATTATTCTTCGCGGCGTTTGGCGCTGCGACCTTACTCCCACTGCAATCGGAAGCGGTGCTGGTCGGCCTGCTGCTCAGTGGCAATTACAACCTGTGGCTGTTGCTGGGGATTGCCACGCTGGGCAATGTGTTGGGCTCGGTGGTGAA
>Ga0065714_10002372_pt1 | contig 21709 bp, 15 predicted proteins | sample MisRhiReplicate2_FD_59101 | JGI IMG/M metagenome (GOLD analysis project Ga0065714, IMG submission 59101) | Miscanthus rhizosphere microbial communities from Kellogg Biological Station, MSU, sample Rhizosphere Soil Replicate 2: eDNA_1 v2... | ecosystem: Host-associated > Plants > Roots >...
TTTATTTTGATGTTTAAAATAGCATAGAGAGATTAGTAAAATGTAAATACAAATTTTCTGAAATAGTTAAGCAAAATAATGATTGCTTTTGAAATAACAAAAAAACCTGGTAGATGAAACCCAGAAAGGTTGCCACCGACCATTTTACCTCAGAATTTTAAATAGCATTGCTGTTTAATTATAATTATTAATGTAGAGAGAATATGATTAAGAAATATTGTAAAGAAGAAATTAAGAAAAGATGAATTGAATCCGTCAAATCTTCAATTTCGCTTTGGGAAAATATCACATTTTACGTGTAATCAATCTAAAAATGTAGCATAAAGAAAGATCTAAATATTGTCTCAAAAAGTTGCAATTTTAAAATACACCTACCCGAAAACATTAGACATTCAGGTGCTTTCGGGCAGGTTATAGTTATTTTTTGTTCAGCAGACCAATAGTATAGCTGTAACTGTATTTTTTGTCAAGCAAGCGGTATTCATCATGCGGATAAGCGCCCCAGCTGTCATCACCACCAAGTCCACGTTGTTTAAGGTCAATGTTTAAAAATACCTGATGTCTTGGCGGCAAATCAACAGGATGCTGCTGCTTTTTGGTCAGACCCGGATCAAGGTCTTCCACACTGTGGTTGATGGCTGTAAAAGCGATAGGTTGTGTACCTTCCACTTTTATTCCATTGCCCAGTTCATCAGTCAGAGTGAACCAGCGGACATCCGTTTTATTGCCACTTTCCTGCGGACGGATATAACCTTTGTAATATTGATTCTCAACTTTATCCTGATAGATNCCNATNAATGACGCACTNTTCCGGTCAATATAGTTTTCGTATGGNCCTCTTCCATAATAACTGAGGTTATTATAGTTTCCGGGCAATGTAGTACGCATCCCAAAGCGTGGCAGTTCAGGAAGTTCTTTGCCGGTCATATCCATTGTTGCGGTGATCTGTATGTCACCATTATTACGGATGAAATAGTTAATTTGGTATGGTACATCGATGCCGGCCAGTTGCCATTCGACCTGAATTGCCACTCCGTTTCCAGTTTGCTCTCCAACCGTAATCTTTTTTAATTTTTTCTGGTCATGGGCAGAACGCCATAAGCCCAATCTTGAAGGCATACGGTTTCCGAAATCATTATCGGTAGGTGCCCTCCAAAAATAAGGTTCCGGGAAATTATTGAAATTGCTGTTGTTTTTGCTGTATCGTGTGAACTTTCCTGCCTGCAGATCAAATTCACCTTTTACGTCACCAGCAGTGAAACTCAGTTTTTTATCATCTTTTGTGATGACTAATTTTGGAGCTGCATCCGCCTCTTTCTCAAAATAAGAACCTGCATAGCCGAATTGCTCTCTGGCGATCTCCGCTCCTGCAGGCAGCATTTCTGTCGCTGTTTTAGTATATACATAAAGGTTTAGGAAATACTCGGTTCCTGCAGCAGACTTATATTTGGGAAGCTCAAGCTTTAGGTCTTTTGACTGATGAGGAGCAAGCTGAACATCAAATTTACCTTCATTCACTTTTTCACCATTCCTTAGCAACTCCCATTTAAATTCATATTGGTTCAGGTTGGTAAAATCAAAGATATTTTCGATATTAATTAAACCTTTACCCAAGTCTTTTGCGGTAAAGATCACATTCTGATAAACCTTTTTTACTTCATAAGCACCAGGATCTGGCGTACGGTCAGAACTGATGATCCCATCGGCTACACCATTCTCGTCATTCTGCCAGTAAAATGCACCCAGATCACCACCATAAGCCCAGAATGGCTTGCCGTTAACATCTTTGGTTTTAATACCCTGATCTACCCAATCCCAAATGAACCCGCCCTGCATATTTTTGCTTTTCCGCATGATTTCAAAATAGGTCTGCATATTACCATTGCTGTTACCCATTGCGTGTGAATATTCACACATAATATAAGGTCTTTTTTTAGTGGTGTCAGCAGCATATTTTTTCATATCGGCTATGCGTGGGTACATAGGAGCTACAATGTCCGTATTCCAGTCTTGCCCTGCCTGTTCAAACTGTATCGGCCTGGAGGTGTCCCTGCTTTTGATCCATTTATAATTATCGTGGAATACGGGGCCATTACCACATTCATTACCCAAAGACCAGATAATAATAGAGGCGTGATTTTTGTCACGCTCTACCATTCTTACAATCCTGTCTGTGTGTGCCGGTGCCCATTCCGGAAGGTAGGCAGGATGTACAGTTGTGTCAAACCCGCCCTGTAGTTCCGCACCCATACCGTGGGTTTCAATGTTCGCTTCATCTACCAGGTACAACCCATATTGATCGCATAATTTATACCATAGCGGATTATTTGGATAATGCGAAAGTCGTACAGCATTGATGTTCAGCTCCTTCATTAATCTGATGTCTTTCAGCATTAATGCTTTAGTTGTGGTGTGACCTGTTACATCATCATGTTCATGCCTGTTTACACCGTGTACGGAGATTGCCATACCATTAACCAACAGTCTTGCATTTTTGATTTCAATTTTACGAAAACCTACCTTCGAAGCAATAATACTGAGTACCGTTCCTTTTTGATCTTTCAGTGTGAGTACACAATCATATAGATTGGGCGTTTCTGCATTCCATTTTAAAGGATTTTTAATGGTTGTATTGAATTTCAGGGTTTGAATGCTATCTGCATTTATACTGAAATTTTCCTGTTTGTTATAAATGGCTTTTCCTGATTTGTCCAGCAGGCTGATAGATAGGCTTCCGTTTTTAAGATCGTTCCCTTTGAATTTGCGAAAATCTACATCGGCACTGAACAATCCATTTTTGTATTTATCATCAAGGTCTGCTTTCAGAAAGAAATCCCATATAGTTAAATTTGGTAAGGCATACAGGTAAACGTCTCTCTCCAGCCCGCTCAGGCGCCAGAAATCCTGATCTTCCAGGTAGCTGCCATCGTGCCATCGGAATACCTGTACAGCGAGCAGGTTCTGTCCTTTTTTCAGATGTTTACTGATGTTAAATTCTGCAGGAGTCTTGGAAGCTTTGGTCATCCCGACTTTCTCGCCGTTCACATAAATAAATGCACATCCTGAAATAGAACCAAAATGAAGCAATACTTCTTTCTGATCCCAATTTTCAGGAACGGTAAACGTTTTTCTGTAAGTACCTACAGGATTATTCGGACCTATAAATGGCGGCGTTCTGGGATGCGGATAGGTAACATTAGTGTAGATGGGGATACCGAAACCGTTCAGCTCCCAATTAGAGGGTACTGTTAAATTCGCCCAACCGGAATCGTCCAGTGTAGTTTTGTAGAAATCGGTAGGTCTGTCTTTGTACTGATCTGTATAGCTGAACTTCCATTGCCCGTTAAGGGATTTATAGTTATCGGATTTAGAATAATCATCGGAAAGGGCATCTTGTTGACGATCGAAGGATACGAATGTGACGTGAGGCTTTTCCTTTCCCTGATCAACGAGACTAGGATTTTCCCAATCGTTGTTTTGCGCCATAGCCGACACAAAGAAAAAAAAGGACAGGAATGCTGCCGTTAATGTTTTTAAATTCATGATAGGAGTCTTCGTGGTATATGTTTGATAAACAAATTTACATAAAAAATGATCACGAATATATGAGTGTACATTCGGAGGAGTCTGTTTTAAAAAAGCCTGGATGTACATCGTAAATCCATTTTACAGAATAGCTTTATTCTTAAGATGAGCATATATAATTAATTTAATGGGTTTTTAGCAATAGAAAATATTAAAAAATAAAAAATGGAATCATGAAAAATCTCATTAAATTAAGATATTTATTTCTAATAATCAGTTGATTACTGTATTTGTATTTATCACTAAAAGAATAGTTTTTTGTGTAAGTTTAATTTCTATATTTGTATCACTAATTTGATAGTTATATTTACAATAACCTTCTATTAAAACCGATAACGGAAATCTGGTTATTTAAATTACATGAATACTCTGTGGCAAGATACTTCAAATCAATAAAACATGCTTGAAAGACAGGATTAAGAAAGATAACAACAGAATTGAGCTAAAAACATCATTGTGATATAGGGCATAACATATAAAGTGGAGATCAAATGAAAAACATATTATTAATATTAATTATTCTGACATTTTTTAACTTTACAAATGCTCAAAAAGTATACACTTCCGATATCAATAATTTTTGGATTGTCTACGACAGTATTCAAAAAGCAGAAAATAACAGTAAAAAAGAACTTATAAAAAATCTTTTTTTGAATAAAAAAACAAATGGACTGAATGCTTTTATGGAAATTAAAAAATTTGGCGAAGATGATTATCTGGCCGTAATTGAAAAATATCCTAAATTCTGGAATTCCCTTAGAGCAAACACTTTGATTGATGATAAAAAAATCAGAACAATAAACAAAGCTTTGAAAAAACTAAAAAAGCTTTATCCTCATAACTCGGATGGAAGTATTTATTATACCATCGGAACATTAAAATCTGGAGGAACAACCAATCAACACGACTTACTCTTAGGCATTGAAAAAATCGTTGGTGATAAAAACACTATTGTTTCAGAATTTGAGAATGAAAATCTTAAGAAGATGTTTCAGTTTACTAATAGTTCAAAATTGGAGCAGATTACGATTCACGAGTTTGTTCATACTTTTCAAAAAGAGGGGGAAGTGAATGTTTTATCTAAATCAATTAAAGAAGGCTCTTGTGACTTTGTTGCAGAATTAACCTTAAACAAAAAATTCTCATCACAATACATTGACTATGGAATTAAAAATTATGAAAAAGTAAAATCTGATTTTAAAAAGGAAATGTTTAGCCAAAATTTCGGAAATTGGTTTTATAACAGTGACTCAAGTGACAATCCCGATTTAGGATATTTCGTTGGTTATATTATTTCCAAAAAATATTACGAAAATTCGAAAGATAAAAAAGAGGCAGTCAAAGACATTATTGATTTAGATTTTAATAGTGAATCTGCAGTGCTTCAATTCCTGGAAAAATCAAAATACTTTGAAGAAAAAATTAATGCTGAGCTGATTAAATCCGCCTATAAAGAAAATCAACCCAAGATTATAAGAATAGTTGAGTTTGAAAACGGCAGCCAGAATGTAAATCCGGACTTAAAGCAGATTCAGATTGAGTTTTCAAAACCTATGAAAGATAAAATTTCGATTAACTTTTCAAAATCAGGTAAGGAACATTTTCCATTAAAAAATATTGTAGGTTTAGACCAAACGAAAACAATTTTAACACTTGAATTAAATGACTTAAAGTCTGATACGGAATACGACTTTTATATCACAGACCGGGCAACGAAATCAGTAGAAGGCTATCCTTTGGGAGAACAGGAACATAAAATATCATTTAAAACCGGAAAAAGATAAACTATACGGATTGAGAAGAAGTATATAAAACTTAAAAGACAAAAAATATGAAATCTTTATTTTTATTACCCTTGTTGCTTTTGACAGTTTTTGCATTTGGACAAAAACCAACCCTTAAAATTAAATATTCCGAGCAGTTGGCTGTTTTTGTCTTTATTCAGAATCTTTCTGAAAATCATCCGAAAAATGTATTTAAAACTGCATTTCAAAAGTCAAAATATAATACGGAAGACTACAAAAATAAGATTGCAAAGTTTGATAAGTTAGCCATTGATTACAGCTATCAGTTTGAGGAGTTTCCATATGGATCAAAAGTTCCGATGCAGACAAGGGATATTTTAAAGAAAAATCTCATCGAGACTGATAATCTGAATGATTTTATGCTTCGCTCCATTGGGATCGTTCCCATCAAAACTTTGAATGATTTGACAGCATTCATTTCAGATTTCACGCCCATCTATAACGAATTAATTTATCATCCAAACAGAGAAAAATTTGAAAAACAGGTCATAGAAATTACGGCTTATGCTAATGATCATCAGATAGAAGAATATTTTCAGACAGGTTTATCTTTTTATCACTCAAGCTGGGATCTGTCTGTTCCGTTTCAGATTGCATTCTATCCGCTGCCAGATTCAGATTACTTCACCGCACAGGCATTCTGTAATAATTTTGTAAGTGCAATTCAAACCAATTTAAAGGATTATAAAGATTTGTTTAGCGTGATGATGCATGAAATCTTTCATATCATCTATAATGAGCAATCGCTTGAAATAAAAGTTGAAATGGATCAGGCCTTCAAAGAAAATAAATCAAAAAGCAGTAATTATGCTTATCAGCTTTTGAATGAACTCCTGGCTACGACATTAGGGAATGGGTATGTCTATGAAAAATTAGAAGGGAATTTAGATCAGAATGACTGGTACTACCATCGATATATAGATCTGATGGCGAGAAAAATTTACCCTTTAGTTAAAGAGTACATTATTCAAAAGAAATCAATTGATAAAAATTTTATTGACAGTTATATAAAGCTGTACGAAACCAACTTTCCGAATTGGATCAATGAGCTCGACAATATAATGACCTACCGATATGTGATCTCCGAAAATGAGAATGATTTTAATACGATCAATCAACTTTTTCGTTACCGTTCCAGTGCAGAATATGAAACTCAAATTACGGAAAGAAGTATTGAAAAAATGCAAAAAACGCCATTGACCAAAATAATCATCGTATCAAAAAATAATATTGAAAAACTCAAACTCATCAGGACACAATTTAAAGAACTGGTGAATTGGAAGTTTAATGCTGATCAGGATTTCACTTACAAAATTTTGTTAGCCGATAAAAGCCAGCTCATCATCATTAATATTAAGAAAAAAGACTTGAAAACACTTATTGCTTTGAAAGCCAAATAGGCTGTTTAATTCCAAATTCATGCTAAGTGATTGGGCATGAATTTGGAATAAACATCCATAATCTTTAGATTAAGTACTTTATACAATTACCAACTATACTATTTTATGTTTTTCAGATTTTCAACGCTTAGTTTTGCAATATCTTTCACCAGTTGGGTAGGAGAGTTGCAGTCACAATTACTGAATCCTAAGACATATATATCTTCACTGGGAATATAAACTGCCATAGATTTGAATCCAAAAACACTTCCGCCATGTTCGCGGGTTGCGATGCCATTGATATTTTTCAAGTGCCATCCATAGCCATATTCTATTTCCTGTCCATTATTTAGCTTATATTTTGTAAAAGCTTTCATTTTATTTTTTTGACTTAACAAAAGATTTTGATTTAATGCATTTTGCCATTTCAACATATCATCCAAGGTTGACATTAACGAACCGGAAGAAAAAGGAACACTAAAATTAATCACTGTTTTATTCACATAACCCGAACTTTTTTTATGATAACCGTAAGCTCTGTTTTTGATAACCTTCCTGTCGCTGGCATAATAAGAATAGGTCATCCCGATCTTATCAAATATATTTTTCTTTATAAAATCTTCATAAGTTCCGCCGGATGTCAGCTCAATGATATATCCCAAAACCACATAACCGGAATTATTGTAATCAAATTTTTCTCCGGGCGCATCATCAACAGGCTCATTTTTGAAGAAATCAACCATTTGTTCGGGTGTCATTTCCTTTTGGGCAATGTCGGATATGGTTTTCATTTTCGTAAAATCTTTAATGCCTGAAGTGTGTGTCAGAAGATGATGAATGGTAATGTTATTCCCGTTAGGATAGGAAGGTATGTATTTTGAGATAGGATCGTTAACTTTTAATTTTCCCTGTTCTTCCAACATCAGAATAGCGATGGCTGTAAACTGTTTGGTCATAGAGCCGATCTGAAAAATACTGTTTGTATTCAGCTTAGCATCCAATTCCAAATTTGCCATTCCGAAAGCTTTTTTATAAACAGGTTTCCCTTTCTGTGAGACTAGGAAAACGCCGCCCGGTCCATTAGATTCTTTGAATTCAGACTGAATCAGACTGTCAATTTTCTGATCCGGATTTTGAGCATTTGATGGGATCGAAAGGAAAAGAATAAAACATAATAAAAAGAATTTTTGCATAATGACATGTATTTAATGCAAAGATATATTTTAATTTTAATACTGTGCAATACAAAGTAGTGTTTATTTTAAATAAACTAAAATTTTCACTATTAAGTTTTTCGTTAAAAGTTTAAGTATTTTACTCAAAAATACAATCTAGAACATTCAAGTATATTGTCACTTTTTTTCTTTTTAATAACAGATGATTTGTTAAATTTTTGACTACCTTGCTTGTCATAACTGATGACCAATAGTGAAAATAAGATTAAACCAGAAAATGTTAAATTGAATATGAAAGTAAAAATTTTTAGTGTATGGATTATTGTATTATTCATCAATAATTTATTGGCACAATCGCAATCTGTATATGATACTGTATCCGTTGGAAACATCAAACAGGTTGTCTCTTACAGCGGGAACAAAGACTTACCGCTTATCCTTTTTTTACACGGCGGACCAGGAAGTTCAAGGATGAAACAGGCGGAGATTTTCTCTAATAATCTCCAAAAGCACTTTCTTGTAGTTCAATGGGACCAAAGAGGAGCGGGTAAAACAGATGCTTTAAACAGATCATTGGTTCCCATCACCTTGAATTTAATGGAAAATGATACATATGAATTAATCAAGATACTTTTAAAAAAGTTTAATCAAAAAAAATTATATCTCGTAGGGGAATCCTGGGGAACCGTTCTGGGATTTAAGATGGCAGAAAAGCATCCTGAACTTTTAAATGCTTATATCGCTTTCAGCCCTGTTATCAATCAAACAAAAAGCGAACAAATTTTGCTCGAAAAATTGAAACTTGATGCAAAAGCGAACTCTAATGTAACCGCCCAGAAAGAACTGAATAGCGTTAAAATTCCATTTATGAGCTATGAAGACATGTTTTACTCAAGAAAATGGATGTTCAGCTATGACGGACACCCATTTGCAGAAAAAGACCTCCCTTTTTTGAAGCAATATATGGAAGATTGGTCAAAGATCTGGATGTCCACATGGAATGAGGTAATGAAGAAGAATCTTTTTGTTGAATTATCCAAAATAAACTGTCCGGTATATCTGTTTTTAGGCGAAAAAGATTTGCAGACTAACTTCGGTATTGCGAATGAATATTTTAAGATATTGAAAGCACCTGAAAAAAATATCTATACTTTTGAAAATGCAGGACATTCTGTACTGACCGAAGAGGCAGAGCGAGTTCAAAAAATAATTATAGATGAAATTTTGGCGGATACTGATAAGCAGGAACATTAGTATACAATTATTTTAAATGCAAACCATTTTCCCAAAGATACCAAAGGAAAATAAATAGCAAAATAAATTGTTTTTTTGCATTTTTAAGCAAAAGCTAAGATAGTTCTGGAAATCTAATTAGAGTTAAAGCTGATGATCCGGAGTATATATATTTTCTTCTGGGCTCCATTTCATAATGCAGGAAGTTATGGTTGTATTGAAATTTTCACCATGATATCTTTTAGAAAGTCGGTGCCATTTCTCATTGCCCAAGATATAGTAAAAAAACTTCTACAAATTCTCGACCATTATCTGAAATATATTCATCACTTGCTTAATTGAATAAATTCGTTTTGCAATTGTTCTATTTCATCGGATGAATGCTACATGCAGGGTTTCAGCCCTTTCTAATTCATGCAACTTAGGGTTAAAATACTCTTTATATGAGAATTAATTTTTGGGATGATGGATTGAGGGATTCATGTTTTTATGATTTTGGTTTGTGTTAATAAAGTTAAAAATTTAATTAATACAATCAATTTTTTCATAATAAATTAATGTTAAATATTGAATTGAATAATGAATTTAACAATAATGCATAAGAAAAAGTTTAAATTTTTGACCCAGTGGCTATCATTTAAAAATGAACCCTAATATCAAAAGGTTGATTATAATTTAGCTATTGAGTGACATTTTTACATTAAAAAAATGACAAAATGTAAAATATAAAAGTCTCAATATGACAATGTTTCAGATGGTCTTGATGGTATATTTTTTGTGTTTTTGAAAATTGAGATCATTAAAATATTGTTTAACTTAAATTTGTTTGTTATGACAACAATCGTAAAAAGAAACAATGGCAGTTTGATTCCTGCCAATCCACGTTCACTGTTTGACGATTTTTTCAACCGCGAACTTTTTAATTGGGGCAATAATAATTTTTCGCCTTCACGTACAACACTTCCGTCGGTGAATATTAAGGAGCTTGAGGAGGTTTTTGAAGTAGAGGTTGCAGCACCGGGTATGAACAAAGAAGATTTCAAAATCACTCTTGACGGAAATGTGCTCACCATTTCATCTTCTAAAGAAGACAAACATGAAGAAGATAAAGGAACCTTTACCCGAAGAGAATTCAGCTACCAATCTTTTCAACGCAGTTTCGAACTCGCAAAAGAGGTAGTTGATGATGAAAGAATTGAAGCCCGATATGAGAATGGAGTTTTAAGACTCATCATTCCGAAAAAAGCCGGTGGAAAAATAGAGACAACAAAATTAATTGAAGTTCAATAATTTTTAAAAGGTTTCCCGGCTTCCGGGAAACCTTTTATTTTTTGTCGCATCATTAATTTAAACTTACAGGATATGAATGCATTATTATGGTCTATCTGTATTTTATCACTTACCTTATTAATTCTTGGTTTTATACTCAAAAAATTTAATCAGCCTTATCTCATAGCCTATATTGTTGCCGGAATTTTGCTGGGACCTCACATTACAGGTGTTTTTTCAAATGTAGAAGAGATAGAAATCATTGGTGAACTTGGGATATTGCTTCTTATGTTTTTTTTGGGTCTGGAAATCAACATTCCCAATAAACGGCATCTCATTGTAAAACCACTGGTTGCTCAGGGAATGAAGGTACTATTAGGTTTTAGTTTTGCAGTTCTTATAGGCTACTTTCTACAATTAGACTCCAAAAGTATCACCTTAATAGCTGTACTTTTCTTTTTTAACAGCACGGCTGTCGTCACCGAATTCTTAAAGAAATACAATATACTCAACACAACATTTGGCAGTACAATATTTAATATTCTTCTATTACAGGATATTTTACTGGCACCTGTACTGACTCTCTTAAAAGCTTGGAGTGGACATCAATTAACAGCTATAAATTTTATACTTCCGATCATCATATGTATTGCGATCTTTCTTCTTTTCAAAAGAATCAGAAACGTACAGGAAATAAGATTACCCGGATTTTTGAGAAAAGTGGGGTATGATCACGACCTGCAGTTGTTTTTTGGTCTTCTGATCTGTATGGGATTTGGTTTGTTGGCAGATCTTGTCGGTTTGAGCAGTGCGTTAGGAAGCTTTATTGCGGGCATTCTTGTCGGAAGGCTTAAAGTTCTCAATTGGCTCGAGCATTCTCTTGCTTCTTTTAAGGTGTTTTTCGTTGCATTATTTTTTGTATCTATAGGTTTGCGGCTGGATCTCAGCTATTTTCTGAGTCATAATAAAATCATTCTTATCGGTACTTTCTTTGTGTTATTGAGCAACAGTTTGATATCTGCAATTGTTTTCCGTTTTTTAAAATTCGACTGGAAAAATAGCTGGTACGGTGGTGCTTTATTATCACAGACAGGTGAGTTTGGGATTCTGGCACTTACTATTGCCTACAAAGCGCGCATCATTCATTATGATATATACAAAGCCGGTCTTGCTATAACCTGTCTCACCCTTTTATTTTCTACCATCTGGATTGCAATACTTAAAAATATTTTAGACAAAAAAATTCCTGTTTCATTAAAGAAATCATGAGCCATAAACTTGAAAGATTAATTCTTTTTGATCGCATTTTTAAATAGTATCGACGATGTTCTGTAATATTAAAATAAAAGCTGGCTGATGATAAAGTTGTTTTTTATACTGTTCATTTGAAATTCTACAACATGAAAATTCATATATTTAATCATGAAAATAACAGCATTAAATGAGTGTAGCATTAAGAAAACATATTGAGGAAATAGTGTCTCTTACGGATGAAGAATTTGAATACATCAATTCTTTCTTTAAATTGAAGAAACTCAAAAAACACCAGCATCTTATTCAGGAAAATGAGGCTGTTACATCTATTTATTTTGTTGGAAAAGGTCTTTTAAAAGCGTCTTTGACGACTCAAGACGGGAAAGAGCATATCGTTCAGTTTGCAAGTGAAAACTGGTGGATTTCAGATTTTCAGGCTTTCTATAATAAAGTTCCTTCAGTCACAAATATAAATTGCCTGGAAGATGTGGAACTCTATGGTATAGACAAAGAAAATCTGGAGGAAATGTGCAGAAATAATCATAAGGTTGAACATTTTTTCAGAATCAAAAACAGTTTGGGGTATGTTGCCTTACAGCAGAGAATTCTGTCATTACTTACTGCAAGCGCAAAAGAGCGTTTTGAGCAGTTTTCTATTCAGTATCCGCAACTTATTCAAAGGCTGCCCAAATCAATTATTGCATCTTATCTTGGCGTTTCCAGAGAAACATTGAGCAGGATTTCCCACAAATTGTGAGCTGGGTCACAAAAAATAAGTGATACACATCACGTGGTAAACAGGCAAATATATCCAACTTTGTACTATAAATTTAAAAATTACTAAAATGAACAAAAAAGTTTTATTTGTGCTTACGAGCCACGATGAATTAGGAAATACCGGTTTGAAAACAGGATTTTGGACTGAGGAATTAGCCGCACCTTATTATACATTATCTGACAAGGGAATTGAGATTGCACTCGCATCTCCAAAAGGAGGTCTTCCTCCGATAGATCCGAAAAGTGAAGATCCGTCATCTCAGACTGATGCTACACGAAGAATGGATAACGATCTTGTTTTACAGCAGAAACTTAGAAATACACTTCTTTTATCAGAAGTGAAAAGTGAAGACTATGATGCTGTATTTTATCCGGGTGGTCATGGTCCATTATGGGATCTGGCTGAAGATAAAACTTCGCAAGAGCTGATTACCGATTTTTACACACACAACAAACCCGTTGCATTTGTATGTCACGCACCCGGAGTTTTGAAAGATATAAAGATAAACGGTGAATATCTTGTGAAAGGCAAAAATGTGACAGGATTTACAAATACAGAAGAAGATGCTGTACAACTTACGGATATTGTTCCTTTTTTGGTAGAAGATATGCTGAAAAAGAACGATGGAATTTACAGTAAAATAGAAGACTGGAGTCCTTATGCGGTAGTAGACGGAAGATTGATTACAGGGCAGAACCCTGCTTCTTCTGAAAAAGTTGCTATGGAGCTGCTGAAACTTATTGGTTAGAAGTAAGTTTTTTATTGCAAATAATTCCTTAAAGCTTTTTAGTTTTAAGGAATTGTTTTTTATAATCAGACAAGCTTTTTCAGATACCAAAATCAATTTCAAATGAGGCAATTTTTAAAGAGCAAGAGAGAATGTAATGACAATGTTTTAGGTTTTCTGAAAGGTGGTTTTGAATCTTGGAAAAACAGTGGAAAGGAAATAAACAAAGTTCATCGAATCTCCGCAAAACAGTTTGAAGATGAGATTAAAGGTAAAACATTACAATCATTGACGTTAGAAAAGAAAACGAAAACACGTTGATGAAGCCTGCAATAAGCCTTTAGCTTACATCAATGAATAGATCAATCATATTGAATCTACTGAACATTTTTATCTTCACTGTGCGGGCAGTTATAGAAGTATGATGGCGGCAAATATTTTAAAGGCAAGGGGTTACAGGAATTTTACTGAAGTTGAGAGCGGTTTTAATGCAATAGCCAGACTGATGTTCCCAAAAGCGATTTCGTTTGTCAGAGTAAAGTTTTGAAAGAATTTTGAATTAATTAATTAAATAATATGAATGTTAGATATCATAAAAGAACCCTGACTGTGGTACGTTGCAGGTCCGCTGATTGGTCTTACTGTTCCTGCTTTGCTGATTTTAGCAGACAAATCTTTTGGAATCAGCTCGTCATTACGGCACATTTGTGCAGCTTGTATTCCGTTAAACGTGAGCTTTTTCAAATACGACCGAAAAAAGAATTCTGGAATTTATTCTTTGTATTGGGAATTTTCTTTGGAGGAATAATTGCTGCTCAATTTCTGATGAATCAGGAAGAAATTACAGTCAATCCAAAACTTAAAACCGAATTGGTAACTTACGGAATCACAGGTTACAGCAATCTTGCCCCCTACACAACTAATGGATTTTGAAAGTTTATTGACGTAAAAGGTTTTATTTTGATGGTTGTCGGCGGATTTCTCGTAGCGTTTGGGACCCGATATGCGGGCGGTTGCACAGGCGGGCATGCTATAATGAGGCTTTCCAATCTGCAATGGCTGTCTTCTGTGGCAACGATCTGCTTTATGATTGGCGGTTTTTTAATGGCAAATTTCATTTTGCCAATCATTCTTTCAATCTAAACTTTTTTAATAATGACAAAAGAAAAAGAGATCCGGTATTTGTACCAACGAAAGCCAATTTCAGCACAAATGGTATCACAATTTGAAATATTTAATACTTTAACGAGTGCTGTTTTTGGAACTTGGATTTATGGTTATTTCAGAGATAAATTGCCGCATTAAGACTAACAAAATTTGGGCATAAAAGCCGTAATCCGGAACTTCTCAATGAAGAAATAACGGCAAATTAATAGGAGCTCTAATAATCAAGCCACAATAATTTTTTGGCTATTAGGCATAAACAAAAAATCCCTGTAAAACAGGGATTTTTTTAAGCTAAGCTAAACTACAGCTAAGGTTTCCAGAAACTCCATACGGTTCCGTTGTATACGGCTAATTGTTGCTTTACCGTATCGAATACCATCATTCCTGCAGTAGGATTGATGATGTTCAGGTGCGGGCTTGCAACTTTAGGAAGAATCATTGCACGGTTTACATCAGTAAGCACCAAGATTCCTGTGGTTGTATCAGAATTGGAGTTGGTTCCGATAGCAGCTTTTGCATCGGTATTCTCTCTCACATTATCCTGCAAAGAACTGTCTACAGCATTGTTTGCACTTATTGTTTGTGTCGTGTTATCAGACCTTTTCACGTCAATGGGATAGGTTACATTGGTAAGATTAAACCAAACTCCGTCTTTTCTGTACTTTATATTTTTGTCGGAAAGGTCGAAGATGAGAGTTCCGTTCTCTATTGTGCCCTGCATCCCTCTGTAGCCGGCTCCGGTTGTTGCATTGTAGCTTACGGGCTGGTTGTTTACTGTAGAAGTCCATGGGAGCACCATTCCTTTTTTATTGTCTGCCGAGTCATAAAATTCTAAAGAAATGCTCGGATTGGTTGTCGTGTTGGCAGGCTGTATTTTAGAAAGCTCGCTTTTTCCGATAGCTATCTGAGCCTGCGCAGAGAAAGATATAATTACGGCAACTGTGGCGGTTATTTTTTTGATATTTATCATTGTAAATCTTTTTTTAAACCTTCAAGGTAAATTAAACCTTGAAGGTTTTTCAGTTATTATTTATAGGTACCCTCTAAAAATTTCTTTGGAAAATTTTGCAGACTCTTAAAAAATTATAGAATTCCGCATAATAATCCTTTTTTGGAGGTTAATATTCTTAATCCGGGCAAGCCTGTGTTTCAAAACAGTGCCAAGCAGCATTGGTTTCTCCGGATTTTACAGCATATATTTTCAGACATTTTGCTTCAATATCATAGACCATCATTCCGATTACCGGGTTGGTAATATTAGCAAGAGCTGCAGTAGTAGGTACTCTGTTTATAACAAATCCTTTTTCTTTGGATTCCAATACATTCCACGCACTTTGTCTTGCCATCGGCCAGTTTCCATTGTCGGCTCCCGCTCTTGACAATGCAGTAATACCCTGTTTAGAAGGGAAGGTATTTCCTGCATCAGTAATTCCTGGTTTGTAGCAACGGGTATTACATTGATTTATAGCGTTGTTTTTGGAATCACCAATACTTTGTCCTGCAGTATTGCTGTAGTTTGCAGGCAATACTCCGAATTGAGGGATACCGGTCGAGTTTACACACGTTGGTGAGGCACAAAGATTTTGGTTTACTGTAGTGTTGCCTCCCGATAGCGAAGCAGGTGCTGTTACCAATTGTGTTGACAGAATATCTGCGCCACCTTCTATAGCATCAGAGCAACCGTCACCATCACTGTCTAAGTCTAACTGATCTGCAATGCCATCACCGTCAGTATCACAGGCAAAAGCACTTCTTAGTCTCATACCGGCAGCTCTTTCTACAATATTTGTAGTAGAGTTTCCGGTTATTCCAAAAACGAACATTGCAGAAGTGTAGCTGTCATATTGCATATACATCTTGATGTTTTCATCGTCTGTTGTGATATTTGGAACAGTTCCCGTACCATCATTTGCCAAATTCATATGTCTGTAATAATTATATGATGCAGGAGGAGAATTTGTCGCACTTGTAAATCCACTGTTCACGAGGTTACTTCCTATAATAACTGAGCTTGGTGCCGTAGAAGTATTAAAACCTGCTACGTCTGAAAAAGCTTGATTATTCCCGTCTATATTGTTGAATTGAATAGTCACGTAAGGAAGAGTTGCCGGAGTATATATTGCAGAAGCGTTAGAAACAGTCCCTGTAGCAACAAAGTCTAATTTGAATTCCGCATAAGGGTTATCTGAAGCTCTGGTATTCTGCAAAGCTAAAGCGCCTGCTGAAGTTAAAGCTAATGCAGGTGTCCCTGTTCCTGAACTTGGCGTATTTTCAGAAATTACGGTTAGAATTGCATCATACTGATTTCCTAAATACGTTAGAGCGTTGGCTCTGATCAGCTTAGTTCCGGCAATAAAATTGGTATTTGTTCCCGCCGAACCGGATAAAAGAGTAGCCTTGTTTGCTGCATCTGCAAAATCAAAATAGATAGTAGGGCATTCTGCTTCATCCGTAATCCCATCATTATCATCATCCAAATCAGTATCATCCGGAATACCATCTCTATCGGTATCTTGTTTTACAGCAATGGTGAATGTCTGAATAGAGGAAGTATCTATACCTCCGTTTGCCGTTCCTCCATCATCCTGAACTCTTACGCTTATAGTAGCTGTTCCGCTGGCGTTGGCCGCAAGAGTATACTGCAATTGTCCACTGCTGCTGATATTAGGCTGTACCGTAAACATTGCATTGTTGTTATTGGTAACAATAAAACCAACAATGCTTTGTAAAGACTCATTAGAAGGTCCTTTGCTGATGTTTGTTGCCCATGCGTTTACAACGTAAGGCGTAGCAGAACTGGTTTGAATATGCGTCTGATCAGCTCCTTTTGTGAAAGAAGGTGAGTCGTTTACAGGATCTATAGTTACCGTAATACTTGTCGGATTAGATTTGTATCCTAACGAATTCTCTACAGTATAAGATATAGAATCACTACCAAAATAATCCTGAGCCGGTGTAAAGGTTATATTCCCACTGTTATCGACACTCCATGAACCGTTGGTTGTTGTGTAAGTAGTCTGTCTTCCAGCAGCTGTAGGATCCAAATCTACAGTAGTTCCATTCAGGGTTCCGGAAGCGGTTGTATCATTCGTTAATATATTGAATGTTTTTGCAGTATCTTCCAATGTGCTTGTCGTGTCAGCATTTCCTACAGGGTTGCTTATGGCGATACCAAAATTGATATTCGTATTATTGGTATTGTTACCTGCAGTTACAACAAGATAGGCATTCGTAGAATTTCCTCCTGTCAAAGAGTTAGTAGTATCATTATCTATAGCTCCGTTAAATGTAGCTCCTGCAGGGAGATCAGATGTTGTAGGCACAGCAATACCATCACCGTACGGTGTAGTTTTAATAAATACTCTATAAGCGTTTGCTGTTGTACTTGCAAGGTAGCTAAATTTATAAGTTCCATCCGGTGCAACAGTAACGGATGAAATGGCAGTGTAAGGAGAAGTATTCAGGGTAATAATCGCATATAGTTGTTGTCCTCCAATCTGCGATACCGGAGTACCGTCTACTTTTTGTGGAGCTACCGAACCGTTCTGATCATTATAAACGGTTCCTGAGATTTCATTGTTTACATTATTGGTGACTGCAATTGTACGGCAGATTTGCGTTGCGTTTCCACAAGAGTTTGTAGGGGTTGCGCAAACAGTATACGTACCACTTTGTCCGGCATTGTTAAAATTTAACAAAATAGAATCCGTTCCTTGTCCTGATGTAATTGTAGCTCCGGCAGGTGCTGTCCAAGTATACCCTGTAGCACCTGAAATACCTGTAATTTTGAAGTTCACACTGCTTTGATCATCTCCAAAAGCAGCGTAATAAACCGTAAACGATACATAATCTATGTTTGCAGTTGCTGTACCGTTTGCATTATTATACGCCTGTATTCTGAGTTTGGTATTTGCAAAGTCAGAAGATTCCCAAGTTGTTCCCCAAAGGTCTGAAGCATCTCCATATTGAGCAACAGCATCTGTAGTAGGCCAAAATGTTCCTGTAACTGCTTTATTGTTTCCAACTGCAACGTTATTCTTCAAGAGTTGAACAACGTTATCTCTTATGCTATTAGCGCCGGAAGCATTTCTTTCTAAATTTATGCTAATTCCCGCTATAGAATTTCCTGCCGGAATTGTAATAGCTGGAAAAGGAATTTCCAAGTATTGTGACGTTCCGCCATTTGCAGCAATATTAGTAGCTGATGTATTGATATTATTGCTGCTTACAATATTAGCAACATTAGCCCAAGGATTTGTTCCTACTGTATTATTATTTGCAGCAGTATTTGGAGCTGCTAAAGCTCCTGTATTTCCTGACGTACCGTTAGCTCCTGTAGTGGTGGAAATTACCCCTGTTCCGGTGATGCTGCTTGCAGAAGAAACTGTAGCGATGACCGGCGTACGACCAGATTCGCAACCCGTATCCGGATTGTAAAAAGAAACATAATAAGTGGTAGTAGCAGATATGCTCGGTGTCGTAAAAGATGCTCCTGTTGCTAAAGGAGAACCTCCGGTAGAAGCAGCATACCAACGATATTGCTGGTTCCCCTGTGCACCGCTTGCTGTGAGAGTAACGGTACCGGTATCACAACGATTTGACCCGGTTACATTTACAGGATCTACATACGCTGTATGAGAGGCTGAAATGGTGTCTTCATAAAGTCCCGGACAAGCAGCTGTTGCAGTGTTGGTAATAATTCCCTGTGCATTACAGTTTACATTTACATCGAAAGTAATGGTTGCTTTTGCTCCAGGTAATAAGGTGATATTATCACTGCTGACAATTACATTCGAAGGAACACCATTTACTAAAGTACCGCCTGAAAGAGCATTTGTTTTATTTTGTACTGCCTGGCTTAAAGTGTACTCTAATAACAGATTATCAACGGTAGTTGTTTTTGTAGCCCAAGCACTTCCGCTTGAATTTACCAAACGGATACGTGTATCAGCAGTTAAATAAAGAGGGTTGATTATCGCACTAAAGTTACCGCTTGTGGTTCCGCTTACTGTTCCTATTGAGTAATAGGTTGAACCATTCGGAGAAACCTGAACGTCTAAAGTTCCATTAGCAGCAGTTTGTGTGTAAGCAAATGATAAAGAAGCATTTGCAGCTTTTGTAAGATTTGCGGTTCTTTCAATACCACTTCCATTAGGTAAGGTAGCAAAATTTAATCGGTTTGTTGCAACTGTAATTGCACCTGTAGCCGGATTTGTAGTCGTTTCACCTAATTCTGTCCATTCGTTTTTCCATAAAGCCGTTCCATTATTTCGGGCGTAAGAAACAGAATTGAAGTTATCTCCAACATTTTCTACTACACTCACCGCTGGTACTGAGATGGTTGTGCTGTTCGGAACATAAGAAAGTCCTGCAGGAAGCGGGTCTGTAAGAGTTACATTCTCTGCTGTACTTCCCAGATTATCCAGAACAACAGTGTATTTTCTTGTCGTTCCCGCTAAAAAATGATCGGTATCTGCAGTTTTGTTAATATACATGAGTTTCACAGGATTCCTTACAGTAGTCGGGTTAGTAAAAGTACCTCCTGCGGTTCCAAACTGAACGGAAAACTGACGAGCAGTTCCAGCATTGCTTTTACCAAGTGCAAACGTAACTTTGGTATACGGAAACTTGTATTGTGCAATAAATGCAGCGGTATTATCGAAAGTAACGCCATTGAGTTCAGTTGTAATCCCTCCAAATCTTGTTCGTCCGGATGGTTGTTGACTGATCGTAAGACCGCTGGTTGCATCTACCTGATAGGTAGAATATCCTCCTATTTCCACAACTTCATTTCCGTCAATATCTGCTGCGGTAAAATAATATTCTGAAATGTAGGCTCTTTTATTGGTAGTAACTTCATAAAACTCCAGTTCAAACAAAACATTACCACCTGAAGCTGGTGTAGTTATCCGGGGTTGAAATCTCCCGGGAAGTCCTGTATTAGGAGCTTCATCATCCAGAATTGTAAGAACGGTTCCTGTTCCGTTAACTTCTTTGATGGTAAGAAGACCGTAAATAGTAATTCCGTTAGTCGTAATAAGATTATCGTAACGCCACACAGAGCCGGCAGATAATCCATTGTTTCCTGCGTTTGTAATAAGTGTGCGGTTAGCATTCAAAAAGTTAAGATTCTGACCCGGGATTGCAAGAATAAAAGAACTTGGCTGTTGTGCAGAAACATTAAGGGAGCTGAGCATCAGTACTATTGCAAAAATCATAGGTCTGAGCTTTTGTCCTACATATTTTTTCAATGTAGGTTTTTTTAAAGTAGATTTTTTCATTATTTAGCATAAAATTATAATCATCATTCGCTTTTCATATTGAGTTAATATGACGAAGATGACCAATCAAAAAAAAATTATAATAGCTTTTTTCGAAAACGTATTATTACAATACATTTTTTAGAATAATGAAAAAGGGGGAGGACGTGTCCGGAAGCTTTTGCTTGTGCGGATTAATGGGTGTGTAGAGGTGTAAAAAGATTTGTTCTTTTCAACAAAATAAATATTGTAAAATGTGTTGACAGTCTCAGGTATTTCCCATTTCAAATGGTGATCAGGAAACAGGATGGGTTTTTCAGCAGAACCCGCTAGTATGAAACTTTCGTCACTGCTGTTTTTAAAAAGAAATCCTAAGGAAGCCGGTTTGTATTTTTGTTTTTTGGGGACTTGTTGCTTTCTTTTTTGGGAAAGCTCAAGAGTGTCTTTTTTTGCCGGTTTTGTCTTTCTTCGTTTGATTACGGAGGTTTTATCATCTCTGCTTTTTTGCTGAATGGTTGATGTTTTTTCAGAATGTTGTGAGGATACGTCGCCTGGTACTGAAATGGCATTGGATAAGTTTTCTGTAATAACGGTGTTTTTTTCCACAAAAACCGTTGCCCCTTGTTGAATGTAAACCTGCCCGTGAATAAAACTAGAAAAACAAATAAGGAAAAGAGATAACAGAAATTTTGTTATCTTCTTGTTTTTCTTGTTTTCTTGGGTTATTAGCATTGCGAAAAAGTAACTTACTTTTAAGTTTGCAAATATACACTTATTTGTTTCTCTTTCAAATAATTATTAATATGATTAGCAATTTTCAGATCTTGCGATTGAGCTTTGAAAATTAAAAATATCCTGCTTTTCTGCATATGTGGTACCATCAATAATTTTCAAACATATTTTTATTATGTAAATAATTGAAGGGTTTAATCTTCAAACCTTTATGGAATATTAAAAATTTAATAGCTCAGTTGCGAAACTCTCTAAGTCTGCTTCATTTTTTTCTGTTTTTCTTAGGTAATTATTCAGACTTTATATTAATAATTTAGACTTATAAAAATTCAATAATATAAGATT
>Ga0065714_10002426_pt1 | contig 21686 bp, 19 predicted proteins | sample MisRhiReplicate2_FD_59101 | JGI IMG/M metagenome (GOLD analysis project Ga0065714, IMG submission 59101) | Miscanthus rhizosphere microbial communities from Kellogg Biological Station, MSU, sample Rhizosphere Soil Replicate 2: eDNA_1 v2... | ecosystem: Host-associated > Plants > Roots >...
ACAATCTGCTCACTGAGTTTTCTTCCCTCCAGGGCCAAACCAATATTAATTAAGAAACTAGGAGCTACGTGATGATTGTCTACGGAGCGCCAGGTTCCGGATTTGGCAACTATAAAAAAACTGGAACCATTTGGATACCTGATTCTCATTCCATGCATCCCTCTGTAATTTTCATTTTTTGCATCCAGTCGTAGTAATACGCCTGTGCCAGGTTCTTTTACTTCAATTTGCATAATAGTATAAATTTACCGACTTCTGCAGCCGTTTTCCCTCAAGCAATGAATAAACATAACAATCCACCCCGGCTTTGGTTTAAACAAATCGAACAACAGAGAGATTATCCTCAATTTTTAATTTAGGCGCAAACAATTTAGAGGAATGCCTGCTTATTAGAAGTGTACATCCCTAATGTTAACAAAATGTCGATCTATCTAGAATTTCCATCCATTGAAGACTATCCTGTGTATATACCCAGTGCGCAGGTTTCGCCACCAGTGTTAGAAATAAAAAAGCGAAACTCATCTTGACGATGAATTCCGCTATTATTAACGTCCTCAAATGTAAGATAAGTAATTTCCCAATAAATTCAGTTCTCTTCATGAGCCAGACAGGAATATCACCTACGGAATTTCGGGAGAAGAGATAAATTCTGCAAGTAATAGCAGAAATTCTGCAATCTTTTTAGCAGACCGGTTGTGTAAATTTGGAATAGGTATTCATTGCTCCTTAAATAAACAAGGGAGGTCTATCAAAATAAACGAACACAAATATGAAAAAGTCCGGTATATCGCGTAAAGATTTTCTTAAAAATTCTGGATTAAGCCTGGCAGGCCTGGCATTTATCCCAGGAATATTGCAGGCACAAACCGGTAAGCCACCGGAGGATAAAACAGTCCCGTCAGGAAGCACTTATACATTGAAAAACGTCCGTTTGGAAACCGGTTTTGAATATGACGGGCAGGATGTGATCGCTACAAAAACCGGGCTTTTTTCTGTGGAAATTGAGAACGGAAAAATAAAAAAAGTAGGCGCTAACCAGCCGGGTGCAAAAGCCATAGATGCCAAGGGAATGCTGATGCTCCCTTCCTTCAGGGATATGCATATTCATTTGGATAAAACCCTGTATGCCGACAAATGGCGTGCGGTACGCCGTTCGGGCGGAATAAAGGGAATGATAGAGCTGGAGCAGAGAACACTACCGGATATGTTGAAAAATTCAACCTATAAGGCGGAAAAGCTGATTGAATTGCTGCAGTCCTGCGGAACAGGATTTGCCCGCAGCCACGTCAATATAGAGCCGACGTCCAAACTGGATTCACTCAAAAATCTGGAAAGAGCTTTGGCAAACAAAAAGGATAGCTTTGGCGCGGAGCTGGTGGCCTTTCCCCAACACGGTTTATTTTATACAGATTCGCTTCCTTATATGAAAGAAGCGGCAAAAATGGATATTGATTTTATAGGTGGCCTGGACCCTACAAACGTTGATGGCTCGATTGAAAGAACGATAGACACGACCGTACAGCTGGCTTTGGACCACAATAAAGGAATTGACATCCACTTGCACGAATCGGGAGAATCAGGTTTAAAAACTATTGAATATTTAATAGCTAAAGTAAATGAAAATCCAGCTTTAAAAGGGAAAACATTTGTCAGTCATGCTTTTGCCCTTGGAACTTTAGAAAAAGCCAAACAGGAAGCCATTGCAGAACAATTGGCTGCCGCGCAAGTGGGTATTGTTTCTACCATTCCATTTGGAGGATTGATTATGCCGATTCCTACCCTGTTAAAACACGGTGTAAGTGTGATGACGGGCAATGACAGTATTGTTGATTATTGGAGTACTATGGGAACTGGAAGCGTATTGCAAAAAACAAATCTTGCTGCACAATTGTACGGCCAGGTTACAGAATTTGGATTGTCCAGGATGCTAAAACTCGCCACGGCCGGACCCATCCCTTTGGATGATAAAGGTGTACAACAATGGCCAAAGGCAGGCGATGATGCCGATATGGTGCTGATAGATGCAAGCTGTTCTGCGGAAGCAGTTTCCCGCATATCGCACGTGAAATCCCTGATACATAAAGGCAATATTGTTTTTTAATTATCGAGTTTATGAAAAGAGTTATCATTCTTTTAATGGCATTTACGGCATCTGCTACATCCTGCCATTCCACGCCTGTAATACCAATAAAAACAGAAGAAATGATGAATAAAGATATTTTGATAATGGTCCGGCAGAACGATACCCATGGCGTTGCAAAAGCTCTGGAAAGTGGGGTCAATGTAAATACAGTTGACGACAGTAACCGTTCCCTCTTGCTGATTGCCACTAATAACAGGCAGACTGAAATGGCGAAACTTTTGGTAAAGCATAAAGCCGATGTCAACCAGCAGGCAGACAACCAGGATAGCCCATTTTTGTATGCAGGTGCAAGCGGGCAAACTGAATTGGTACAGCTATTTTTAAACAATGGTGCGCGTTTCGATATTTTTAACCGTTACAACGGATCGGCACTGATTCCAGCTTGCGAACGTGGTCATGTAGAGACAGTCAGGTTACTGGCAAATACCAGGAATTATCCGATTGACCACATTAATCGTTTAGGCTGGACTGCTTTAATGGAAGCCATTGTACTTGGAGACGGAAGCAAAAAATATCAGCAGATTGTTCAGATCTTAAAAGACGCAGGAGCGAAAATGGATATTGCTGACCACGATGGGATCACGCCATTACAGCATGCCCTGACAAAGGGATTTAAAGAAATCGTGGATATTATTAAATCATAGAAACCTGGTTATGGAAGTCATACATACCAAGCTTGCACAAGGCAATTATACTTTAAAAAATGTTCGTTTAGAAACAGGATTCATTACCGATGAAAACGGAATTGCAGGCACGCAGACCGAATTGTTTTGCGTTGAGATCAAGGGAGGAAAAATAGCAGGTATACTCCCGAACAAGGAACAGCTGGCAAACGCCATTGATGCTAAGGGCCTGTTGATGTTACCTGCATTTAAAGATATGCATATCCATATCGATAAAACCTTATATGGGTTGCCTTGGCAGGCACTTTCGCCAAAACGCAGGACTGTTACAGATATGATAGCCTATGAACAGCAGATCATCCCTGAACTTTTGAAAACCTCCACCCATAGGGCGGAAATGTTGATTGGCCTTTTACAAAGTTATGGGACTACCTTTGCCCGAACGCACTTTAATGTAGATCCCACCTCCGGCACCCATTCTCTGGAAAACCTGGAAAAAGCACTCAGCAACAAAAAGGAAATGTTTGGTGCTGAACTGGTAGCTTTCCCCCAACACGGGCTCTATTATACCGATTCGGCATCGCTGATGAAAACGGTAGCACAATTGCAAAATGTTGATTTCATCGGCGGCTTAGATCCTTTCAGTATTGATAAGGATATTGAAAAAGTGATTGATTTTACGGTGGAACTGGCCTTGAAAAATAATAAAGGGATTGACATCCACCTACATGATACCGGGAAAGAAGGCATGCGTACGATCGAGTATCTTGCCGAAAAAACCATGGAAAACCCGCAATTAAAAGGAAAAACCTATGTAAGTCATGCTTTTGCGCTTGCGCACCTATCACAGCCCGAGACAGATAAAATCTCAGAAAAATTAGCCGAAGCCAAAGTGGGTATTGTTTCCTCTATCCCCTTCCGTGGAAAGGTAATGCCTATCCCTACATTGGCAAGGCATGGCGTAGAGGTACTAGTAGGCAATGACAATGTGCAGGACTACTGGAGTACCTTCGGTTCGGGAAGTATGCTTCAAAAGGCAAACCTGATAGCAGACCTGTACGGTTGGAAAACGGAGTTCGACCTTTCAAGAACCCTGCGGTTTGCAACAAAAAATACNCTGCCTTTATCCAACGANGGAAAAATGCAATGGCCTAAAACCGGTGATAAGGCAGAACTCNTATTGATAGACGCAAGCTGCTCTGCTGAAGCTGTATCCAGGATGTCCAAAACCATTGCATTTGCACACGAAGGAAACTTGTATTGGAAAGATAATGTCTTATAATATTGTCTGAAAAGTGCGATTTGTTTTGCTGTGTATTCACACAAGATCTCATAACGATCTCTTTTGTTCCAGATTCAGCTCTTTGAAAACTTCTTTGGTAATAATCTGTGTGTTGTAAGCCAGATGCTCCCAATTACAATGTAGAATAGATAATGGATAAGGAATACCATTCTGTCTTTTGGTTAAATCCATACTGATCACTGAGTTTTCCTTTATTTCCCGATCTCCCTTCATCATATCGAAGATGGTTTTAGCGAATTTCTGATTAGAACCTAGATAAAAGCTTGCATAGGTTTCCAAACCTTTAACGGTTTTCATATTGAGCGAAATTTCATAAGAAGTTTCCATAATAAGAAATTAAAAAGAGCTACCTGATGGTAGCTCTCAAAGATGTTTTTTAAAATTATTTAATTTCTATTTGACGGCTTAATGCTTTTGCCTCTTCCCTTTTTGGAATGTCAATCGCTAAAATACCGTCCTTATAAGTTGCCTGAATCCCATTTTCGTCAGCACTTTCCGGTAAAGTAAAAGAGCGAACGAAAGAACTATAGCTGTATTCACGTTTTGCGTAATTTCTGTCCTCTTGCTTGTCTTCCGCACGTTGCTCTACAGAAACACTCAATACATTCCTTTCCAGATGAAGTTTAAAATCTTCTTTTTTAAGTCCGGGCGCAGCTAATTCAACATGATATTGATCAGCACTTTCACTAATGTTAGCAGCAGGCACACGGGTCACCATACGGTCTGCAAAAAAAGTATCATTGAAAATGGAATCAAAAACATCATTAAAGCTTGGCATTAATGAATTTCTCTTGTTTTCTGGATTAAATTTAACCAACGTCATGGGTTTTTCCTCCTTAATTTGATTTAATGATTAAAACTTATAATTAATTAAACTCTTTTGAACTTGCGTTCGGTAGCAATATTACAAGATAAATGCCAAATGGATTTTTAGTTAAAGAAGCTGAAAAAATTTCAAGATTGCTGAAAAATCTTCAGTTTTAAGCTGCCAAAAATTCAGAAATAGATGTTATTTCTTTGTTACAAATACAATATATAAATATAATGAACCAAAATTGGGAAAGTAGAAAAGATCGTTTATCGTGGATTTCATTGGAACGTCCTCATGACGTCGCAAATCCCCTGTTTAAATGTCGCTTGAACACCTTAGTTGTTTCGTTATAACGTGTTAACTTAGTACAGCGAAAACAGTCAAACCAACAGAGAAAAATTAAATCAACAGACAATAAATAAAAATTATGAGCAAAATTATCTTTGACAGCGGAATATCACTTGATGGCTTTTTCGCTGGCAATAACAGAGGTCCAGGCAACCCAATGGGCGGCGTTTCGGGTGATATTCACAAGTGGATGTTTAAACAAAAAGCATTTTGGAAACACCTCAATATGGAAGGCGGTGAGGAATACGGTGCAGACAGTAAATTAATTGATGATGTTTTTGAAAGAACAGGTTCGTACATCATGGGAAAACGAATGTTTGAAGAAGGCGAAGTCAGCTGGCCAGAAGATCTATACAAGNCNGATGTTTATGTGCTGACACACGAAAAGCGGGANCCCTGGGTCCAAAAGGGCNCAACAACATTTTACTTCATCAATGACGGAATACAAAGTGCACTGGAAAAAGCAAGACAATCAGCCAAAGGAAAGGACATAAGAATACAAGGTGGTGCGAACACGATCCAACAATATCTCAATGCAGGGCTTGTGGAAGAATTTTTTATTCACATTGCTCCGGTTTTTTTAGGAAGTGGTATTCGATTATTTGACGGCATTGACAAAGAAAAATACGATCTTCAAATCGTTGAAGTAATACCTTCGGACTTAACCACACATGTGAGATACAAACTGAAGAAGAAATAGAAAACCTACCGGTAATAGAAGGTTATCTCAATTTCCTTTTATAAATTAAACCCACAACTAAGAGAGAAAACCAAGAAAATGGGGACCAGAAGTATCTGGTCCCCATTTTTTTTAAAACAGATAAAAAATTACATTTAGTGTGGGTTGACCTTGCTATTATACTGTTTTAATTTAGTTTCATATTCAGTGACAGTATAATCCATCACTGAACCAATCATAGCCCCATCCTTCAAAGCTTGCTTAGCCAATTCTAATGCTTTTTTCTGACTAAGTAAAGCATTTTGATAGTCACCACCTTTTGCAAAGCAGGTAGCCAGAGCATCAAGTAACACAGGATTTGTTAAAGTTTCGATATTTCCGAAGCTTCTGGCTGTCCACAGGTAAGTATCTTTTGACAATCCATCCCTATTGTATACATCACCCAACACCATTGAGGAAGCCGACTTTGTTTCTTTTAGCCATTCTTTAGCAAAATCCATAGCTTTTTTTTCATCCATATCCATCAACACTTTAAACTTCATGCCATCCATCATCGTTTTATAATTGGGTTGTGTTGTCTTTAGTTGCTCAATCAGTTCCAGTGCTTTTGTATACTCTTTGGCTTTCATCGCATTTTGTAAGGGTCCAAAAGCAGCCATCAATTCATCGTTCTGTTTTCTGGCAGATGCTGCGTTTTTCGAAAATTTAGATTTGAACGCTTCCATATCGTAGGTACCATCCAGCATTTTAGGCAAAATGCTGTCCAGTGAATTTGGATGACCTATCCACATGATTTTATTATCCTTTATAATAAACGTAGATGGGATGCCATTCTCCCCCGCTGCTTTCATCCATTTGTTCCCCATAAACTGTTCATTGTTATCAGCAATAACAGAATACCCCATATTGGCGTCATTTCCTTTTACAAACTTTTCTACTGCAGGCAGTGAAGATTCGTAAGGTTTGCCTTCTGCTACTTTCTCCCAGATTCCTACACCAATAAAGTTAACTTTATCCTTGTACTGCTGCTGAAGCTTGGTAATATGCGGCATGGCCATCTTGCAGGGTCCACACCAGGTAGCCCAAAATTCAAGTACATATAATTGGTTTCCTGTAAACGAACTGATGGGTTCCCCCTTAATCCATTTCGAATACTTTAGCGGAGGAGCCTGATCTCCGATATTTAAGATATTGTTTTGCTGTCCCCTTACATTTCCGAAAACAAAGAGTGTACAAATCAACATGATCAGCATACCAGCTGAGGTGTGGTTCCTTTTCATAGTCATTAAAAATTAGTAATTCTGTGTTAAAGTCTCATTAAACTGTGTAGCACTTTGAGGAAATGGAAATACGTACAATTTAGAGTCAGGCGCCAAGGTATAGGTTTTGCCATTGACTGTCCTTGTAATGGTTTGCTGATATTTACCCTCCCTGTTCCACCTTTTGATGTTAATAAAATTCCTGATCGTAAAAATAAATTCAATTCGCGAGGTCTTCTGCAGGTAGCCCATTGCCTGTTCTTCCGTTGTAGCGGAAAGCGCAACGTAATTGGCCGGATCGATGCGGCGAATTCTAATTCTATTTACCTCATCCATTCCTTCGTTAATTTTATTTGTCCGGATGAGACATTCGGCTTTCATCAAAATCAAATCCGACGTCGTCATTCCAGCAGAGTTACCCTGGTAATTAATCGCCAGCCAGGCGGGACTGTTAGTTAAACCCACATACAATTGCCCATAAAAATAGTTATAGGTTTCTGTCCGGTCTTTGATGATATTTCCAGCTTCATAGTTTGTCAATACCTCAGGAGATGCAGTAAGGATAGATGGATCGAAATTATTACTAAATGCATAAAATACATTATCTGCGGCGCTGATCCCCACCCGGTTTAGTAAACGGGCAGAAATAGGATTGATGGCTAGTAAAGGACGGTGGTCTTCCAGGGTACTATTGTATTTCAAAGCTTCATTCGCGGCCTCCAGCGCAGCCGGATAGTTTCTCATAGACAACAGGACCTGTGCTTTAACACCATAAGCAAAACCTTTTCCAATACGCATGCTGTTTTTAGGCTGGTTCGGTAATGCCCCGGAAGATATTCCTGCATCCAGATCTGCTAATAAATTGTCGTAAACCTCTTTTACAGTCTTCTTGTCATTAACCTTATCAAAGACAATATCATTAACGTAAGGAATACCACCATCAGTTGCGGCTGTTGCCGGATCATAAGCCTTAGCATAAATATTTACCAACCGGTAATGTAAAAACGCCCTTAAAATGTAAGCTTCCGCTTTCAGCTGTTTGATCAGTTGCACATCCCCGCTTGCCTGGTCACCCATGGTAATCACAATATTTGCCACTTTAGAAATGGTTGCATAAAGCCCTTCATATCTCGAATCAGTAGCAGTCAGTCCTGCTCTATCGCCGGTCTGGTCATAAGTCAGCAAGATTTTATTTATACTCTGAACCCCGGAAATTACGTTTGGCACATTCTCCGCGAGTAGATAATTGTCGTTAATCAGCAAAGTCTGCCTCAAGTGATCGTAAGCCGATCCGGAAAAATTGACGTTCATCAACAAATCCAAATCACTTGCACGATTGAGTAAATTCTGTCCTTTGGGCGTGATATCTGTAAACTTTGCACACCCTGATAGGAATGCTATGAGAATCATAGCAGCAAAGGATAATATTTTTTTCATGTTCATCATCATTAAAAATTAGCATTAAGACCAAAAACAAACGAAGTCGGAATCCTTGCACCGCCGGTTTCAGCGTCTACACGGATGTCCTTTTGCTTATACCATACAATATTAGGATTGTCTATCTGCAAACGTAATCTCAGGTTTGAAGCTTTAATTTTCGACGCTATTTCCCGAGGAAGCAAATAGCCCAGAACAACGTTCCTAATCTTGAAAAAATCGGCACTTCGCACCAGGTTATCAGCATAATAGTATTGGTTATTCAATGGAACCTGGTAAAACTGACCGCTAGCAGGTACATCTGTATTGGTATGAGTAGGCGACCATCCATCTAAAACGAACGAAGGTGTTTGATTATAGCTTGAACTAATATAACCTATCGGCACTTGCCTTGCCCTAAAGTAATTTCCACCCTGATAAATTGCAAAAACACTAAGGCTAAAACCTTTGTAACTAAAGTCGTTATTAAGTGCAAGGTTATATTTTGGATCTTCATTTCCCATGTAAGCTATAGCATCTGCATCATTCGGTCCAAGCGATGCGGTTGTTGGTTGCCCCGCAGCATTGTAAAACTGAGGAACGCCGGTAGCACTCAATCCGGCAAATTTAAATGCAAAAATAGAGGCAACCGGATAACCTACTTTGAAGGATCCTCCTGTTGCTAAGGTGAAAGGGTTTCGGGTTAGTTCGTCTACACTAATCACCTTGTTGTTATTCAAAGAGCCTGTTAAATTTGAGGCCCATTCAAATCCACCACGGAATGTTGGTCTAAACCAGTCATAACCTAAACTCAATTCCAGTCCCTTATTAACCATGCTTGCGTTATTGATAGTCATGGAGGTAAAGCCTTCCGAAGGATCAAGTCGTTTATTGGCAAACAAATCTGTACCTAAACGTCTGTACCAGTCTATTGCTCCTTTTAAACGGTTATCCAATATGGCAAAGTCTACTCCAATATTCGTAGTAGCCGTCTTTTCCCACCTTAGCTGAGGGTTTGGGGGATTCGATACACTAGCATTTGGCAATTGTGTTACCGGATTTGTTCCGGTAGTGGCCGCCAGAAATGCAGTAACGTTTTTGATATTCCCAGTTAATCCATAAGAGCCTCTGACTTTCAGATAATTGATCAGCTTTATATCTTTAATGAAGTCTTCATTAGAGGCAATCCATGAAGCACCGACAGACCACAAAGGCCTTCCACGATATTTTTCATCCCCGCCAAACAGGTCAGCATAATCCTTCCTGGCCGAGCCAAACAAATTATATTTTCTGTCATAGGAATAGGTAATATTTGCATACCCCGAGCCATAACGATGTTTGGTTTCACGTGGGTCTAAGGCCATACTTGAGATCTGCCCGAAATGATATTGACGGGTAGGATAATTAGCATCCCACATCGTACCATTGTTAATGTTATACAGTGTACCAAAATTTACCTGATTGGTAGATTGGGTTTGCAGCTGATCATCAAAACCTAGTAAAACACCTCTGGTTCCTGCATTTGTAAGTGTTTGGCGGAATTCAGTTCCGATTAAGGCGATTACACCATGTTTACCAAATTCCCTGTTATAGTTTGCCTGTGCACGTGCAGTATAATTAGCGCTTTTGTATTGCGCAGTTGTCATTTTACCGCCTTTTGGTAAAAGGTTGGTATAAACATAATTTCCAGCGGTACCTGTACGGGTCGTATACACATTTTGGAGAATTCGCATCGTATAACTCTCGGCCTCCGAATAAGTAGAAGATGTACTGCGGCCATCCTCAACCTGGAACATAGGTGATATGGTCAGGCCTTGTAAAGGTTTAAGGTTCAAATTCACATAATACCTTGTGTTTAATGTGGAATTGTTATTAAAATCACGTCCCAGTTCATCAAGGTGATTAAACTTAAACGAAGCCAGAGCTGAGCTGGTCTCATTATTAATCGCATTGTAACCATTAAAACGGCCAGTATAATAATAAGCCCTTGTACCGTCATCGTTCAGTAGTTTATAATAAGCAGGTACATTACTTGGATCATTAGCAAATTCACTGTTATGTGTCCTGATCTTACCAATAACACTATTTACACCATAATCCAAATCTAACCACTTTCCAACATTATACGAACCTTTGTAAAATAAGTTCAGCGTTTTAGTAAAAGAATTGATCAGGGCTAAATTAGTTCCGTTGGCAACACCACCGGTGGTGTTATTGTTACCTCCATTATTAAAGGTGGTGTAATTTACAACCAGACTGTTTTGATTTTTACCATTATTGGTTCTCAATGCAAAATTATACTGCTGTGTTAGTCCAGTTTGAATAGCGTTATCTTTATATTGAGCAAGAAAATCATTCTTCTTTAGGTCATTCAATACTGCATCGAGCTGAGCCTGGTTAATCGTACCTTTTTTTTGCTGATAATAAGCGTAGGCAATAGGGGTAATAAAACTTGATGAAGCGATTGTGCTTTCAAAATCGCCTATTGGATTTGCAATCACACGCCCACCGTTTCCGCCACCGCCAAACCACCATTTATAATACTTGCTTTCATAATCAACTTGTTGAGCCGGGGTCATCCAGTTTTGATAGCTATAATCGGGCTTTTGTGTGATGCTGATGTTGCCGGAAACTTCTATCTCTGTTTTGCCTAATGCCTTAGCCCTTTTTGTAGTTACGACAATTACCCCGTTAGAAGCTCTTGCTCCATATATTGCAGCCGCCGCAGCATCTTTAAGTACACTCACGCTTTCCACATCATAGGGATTAATCTGATTGATCCCCCCTTCTATGGGTAATCCATCCACTACATACAAAATTCCACGCATGGTATTATCAAAAGTACTTAAGCCCCTGATTGTTGTTCTTAAGCGCGTTTGTACCAATCCCGGTACCAGTCCTTCAAGGTTCTGCATGATATTCGTACTGTTTCTCTTTTCCAGTTCGGTACTACCAATTGTGGTCACTGAACCAGTTACTTTTTCCCTGCTTAGCTTTTGATACCCTGTATTTACAATAGTCACCTCTTCTAAGTTACCAGTGATCAGTTTTAATCTAATGGACAGATCAGCTTCTTGTATGGATTTTACGACAGTTTCTGCACTTAAATATCCCACATATGAGATCACCAAAATATCGTCGACAGCAGCTCCGGAGATAAAAAAACGCCCATTCTTATCTGTCACTGCACTAATGTTCTTCCCTTTTACCTTAACTGTGGCGCCAGGCAATGGCTTACCTGTTTCATCTAATACCCTTCCTGAAACCTCGATAAAGTTGAACTTAGACACCAGTTTATCTATAAAGGAAGGTGCTTTTTTAGATAAAACGATCACCTTATCCTTAATTTCGAAAGCAAGTCCTTGTCCATCCAGAATCCTGGATAGGGCATTTTCCAGATCTACATTTCTTAAATCCAGGCTGACCCTTTTATTGATGTTGATCAATTTTGAATCGTAAACGAAGTCGTAGCCGGTCTGAGTTCGTATTTTTTTGAAGACAGATTCCAATGAGGCGCTCTTTTCGTTCAATGACACCTTCTGCGCAAAGCCAGCCGCAGAAACCTGCATAAGGGAAGCTATGAATATAATTATGACTAGTTTCATAATTAATAATAGTTTTTGTGGTAGCCACAGACGTGACATACCTTGGTTAAAAGCATATATTTCCATACTTTTGATTGGTTTGAGTTGATACTTGTTGTTGACTACATCATTTGTTCTCCCGACTTATCGGGACGGTCGCTCAAACTCGCCGGAAAGTGTTCACAGCACTTTTCGGTTCTTTTTCAACGACCTTATTTTCCTTTTAACTTTCCTGTCGTAAATGTCTTCTCATTTTGGTTTAGTTTAGGTTTATTTATATAGTTCTCGGGTTGATTTATTTTTATTGCGGCACCGCAGTTACATTACGTCCATTTATTTTAAAACGCATTTGTCCAGCCGCGCCTAATCTTTCCAGCACAATTGAAAGCGGCTTAGAACGGGATATAAGACCGTTTATAGATATGGACTTTAAGCGGGGATCAGCATACTCAACCTTGATGTCATACCATCTCTCAATTTGTTTCATCACACTCTCCATAGCTGTTTCCCTAAAATAAAAATCATTATTCTTCCAGGCCAGTTCTAAATCTATGTCCGCCGGCACAACATTTAGCTTACCATTATCATTGATCGCAAGGTCTCCTGGTTTAAGTAAATATTTGTTGTCTATTAGCACACTTCCTTCTAATAAAGTAGTTTTTGTTTTATGCTCGTTGCTATAACTGTTTATATTGAAATGAGTCCCCAGTACTTTAACATCCTGACTCCTGGTTTTGACTATAAAGGGATGTGCTGCATCTTTCGAAATCTCGAAGTAAGCTTCTCCGGAGAGCTCTACCTGTCGTTTAGCTAAATGAGAAAAAGACGCCGGATATCTTATGGAAGATCCTGCATTCAAGAAAACTTTAGAATTGTCAGGCAGAATGATCTTACTCTGTTCACCATTGCTTGTCTCCAACGTATTGTATGCTGTAACAGTTCGGTCCGAAGACTTCACTTTATAAACAATCATCCCATCGGCAGTTTTGGTAATTGTGATATCCGGGTCATCAACCAACATCCCTACAGAGGCCTCAGAGATAGCTATCTTTTTTCCATTTCCTAAAGTTAAAGTAGCACCGTCTTTACCAGCAGGAATGTCTTTTGTATAGGAAACAAGCTTTGTTTCGTCTAAATTTGAGCTATTATAATAATAAAAACCTGCAGCGCATATAATTATAACAGCAGCAGCGGCAAAATTCCTAAACCACCTAAAGTGCTTGGGTTTGCTATTCCTATCGATCACCTGCCACATCTCCGCTTCAGCTTTAAAAAAGCTTTCATCTGTCAGCCCGCTAGGACCTTCTGAATTAAATTTATGAATAAAATTAAGTGCCTGTTGCTCTTCAACCGGAGTAAAGCTACCTGTAGCCAGCTTATCCAGTAATTCATTAATTTGGCTTTTATCCATATGGCCTGTCAGTTGTTAATTTCACGATTTATACCGCATAGACAACTCAGCGCAAGCAATCAACCACAAACATTTAACTTTTTTTCAAAAAAAATGAATATTTTAAAAAACGATGATTAATGAGCTTAAAATCACCTTTGCAGCAAATAAATTGCAAATACCACCACACCCAGCTTATTTTTCAAATGAACAGTAGCGCGCTGGAGTTGCGTAGCCACAGTATTTTCAGAAATTTTCAAGTCACTTGCAATCTGTTTCACGGACATATACTTTCGGTACTTCAACTCATAAATTTCACGCATCCTCGGTGGCATAGTAGCAATTTCCTTTTCCACTAATGTAAGAATATCCTTTTCCCGAATCAGAAAATCAGTTTCTTTCGAATCTACATCGACTTCCAACGACTGACTAAGTACATGATGCCGGATTACACGTTTATGTTTCCAGATGTTCAGTATTTTGTTCAGGACAGATTTATATAGGAAACCGGAGAGATAAGTTTTTAAAATAAATGTTTCACGATTTTCCCAGAGCCCGATAAAAACTTCCTGGATCACATCTTTTGCTTCATCTTCTACCTGCAGTCTTTTATAAGCGTATACAAACAAAAGCCCATTATAACGATTGTAGATTTCCTTAAAAGCTTTATGATTATTATCTTTCAATAGTACAATCAGCTCTTTATCAGTTTTTTCGCTATAGTTCGACATCAGTACTTCCTGCTGGACAAAAATAATTAAAGATTTTTAGCAAATTCCGCTTCATTGATAAATTGGCTATAAAGCTACAAAAAAAGCAATTCATCTGATTTTATAATCAGCTTCCAGACTTGCAACTGGCGGAAGGCCTTGCTGATCTAAGGAGGTACCGAAATGACATTAAGCCAAAACAGGCTGTTCAGCCATGGGAAGGAATACACTGAAAACCGAACCTTCGCCTGGCGTACTGCTTACCGTAATTTTTCCTCCGGCGGTTTCCAACGTCTGTTTGACCAGGTACAGGCCCACACCATTGCCTTCAACGGTACGGGCAACCCTGTTATATTTTTCAAAAATTGAAGCCTGGTGCTGCTCATCAATACCAATCCCATTGTCGGTGACGCTAATCACCATGTAACCATCTTGCTCAGTTGATTTGAACAGGATCTTTGGCACCCTGTCAGCAGCACCGTATTTGATCGCGTTACTCACCAGGTTATACAAGATGCTACGCAGTTTACGCCGGGCAAAAGTAATTTCAGATACACCAATTTCCACTTTAAGTTCTGCCTGCGACTCCTGCAACTGGGCGGCCAGAGTCAGCCTGACATCTTCTAAAATGTTCTGCAAATCCAGCAGCTCTTCCACTGCCTGGTACTTTTGGCCCTGCCAGCGGTTGTGCACCAGATCAGCAATAATATCCGTCATTTTGACCAGGCTGCCTTCCGCCTTGCTAAGCAACACCGGAAACTTAGCCATTCCTTTTTCAGGAAGCTTTTTAAGCAATTCAATGGCCAGACCGAGCGAAGTTATGGGATTTTTAATGTCATGGGCAATAGTATCCAGCAGCAGCTCATGCTCAGAAATGAGCTTTTCCTGTTCCTTCAGATCCCTGATCCTGGCACTGATGTCTATAAATGTAATGATTACTCCATCGGTCTTGCCGCTCTTCTGAACAATGTAGGGTAACACATTCATCTGATACCAGCGCCGGTCGGTCGTTTGAATTTCCTTTTCCAGGATCTCACTGGAATCAATCACATGCTGGATGTTGTCCAAAATAGTCGGAAACCTAAAATTCTCTTTTACATTGGCCAATGGGAGCCCAATGTCTTCCTCCCGGAGGTTAAACTGTTTCATCGCCGGAGGCGTAAACTTCCGCAGGATCAGCTGCGCGTCAACAAAAAGCTGGGGAATGATGGTGTTGCGGAAATAATTCTCCAGTTCATCATTGAGTTCGATCAGTGAATTGATCTGTTCATTTTTACTTTGCATAAAACACGATTTTATTCCAAATTATGCCCAGATTAATGAAAGGATCAGGCATATTTTTCGGCATACATTAAGGGTAATCCACACGTCCGTCGCACACAAAAAGCGATCTGAAATACGGTAGATTCCGGCCAAAAAAAACACCCGCTAAAAAGCAGGTGTTTCATCAATTATAATTTAAATCTAATTAGCTGATCTTAACATTAATTGCGTTCAAGCCTTTTTTACCTTGCTCGATGTCGTAGCTTACTGAATCATTCTCACGAATGTTGTCCATTAAACCAGAAGAATGAACAAAGATTTCGCTATCACCATTCGCTGGTACGATAAATCCAAAACCTTTTGTCTCATTGAAAAATTTTACTGTTCCTAATTGCATTGTATTTTATTTAATTACACCCAAAGGTAGTCAAAACTTTCACATAAAAAATTTTATTTCAAAATAAACATAAATGTAGAATTTTATTTTATTCAATAATTAGGATACAAAATATTTTTCTGAAACAAAATCACTCCCAGATCTGTAGATTCAGTTGTTTAAAGACCTCTTTGGTAATCAGGCGAACATTCGCCGAAAGCTGATCGTAGCTGCAATGCAGGAGGCCCTGAGGAAGAGGAATACCGTTTTCCCGCTTGACCAAATCAATGGTGATCACATAATCAATAGTGACCTGATCATCTCCCTCCAGGGAAGCGTATAGCCTGCGCGCAAAAGCCTCATCATTGCCAACACTAAAACAGCCGTAGGTTTCTATACCAGCAGAGGTTCTCATATTCAGAGAAATTTCAAAACTTGCTTCCATAACAAAAAAATAAAAGAGCCACCCAAAGGCAGCTCGTGGTACTGATATAAAAGTTTAACGCATTACTTGATTTCAATCTGGCGGCTCTGCATTTTAGCCTCTTCCTTTTTTGCGATATCGATGCATAACACCCCATCAACATACTTTGCTTCAATAAGAATTAGTAGCCCAGCAGCTTCTTCCACATCATCACATTAGTCTGCTCATTAATTAGCCCCTTATTAATAGGTATAGGTGATATCTGTTTTTAAAGTTTTGATATGATTCCCCTCTGTATCCAGCTCCTCATGCTGGCATTTTATCGAGGTTACATCTCCTGAATATTGATTGCACAAATGGTGCAGTATTGAACATAGCAGTTGCACCCTGACCTGCAAAAAACTATACCAGCTTCCACGTACAACCAGACAAAAACTGAACATCCCAATTTGTTAGACAAGTCGGGATAAAGTAGATTTGAGCTGAAGAAAGCAAGACTAGTTATTGTGCCTGTTCAGTTATTTTCCGCACGACATTATCGAGTTTGATCGCTGCTTGCTCCAGCAGATCGATGATGCCACTATAAGATGGATCGTCCTTGTTTTCTTTGGCCAGTTTAACAAGGCCCAGTATATTGGAAAGTGGCCCCCTTACTTCATGCGATTGTATCCATGATATTTTTTTGAGCTGTTCGTTCTGCTTTTCAATCATCTGCATCTGCATGTTTTGCTTAGCCTGTATTTTTTTTTGCTCAGTTATATCGACAAAATAAACAGCGAGGCCGTCTTTTTTGGGATATACATGCATCGATCCCCAAACGCCAAGCGCAGTATAACACTCTTCAAAATGTACACTTACTTTTTCCTTTAACGCACGTTCATATTCCTGGTAAAATCTACCCTCTTTTGATCGAGGAAAAAATTCCCAGAGGTTTTTCCCCAGCAAATCGGCTCTTTTACAGTTTAAGATCCGCTCTGCCTCTTTGTTGATATATGTTATTTCCCAATGTTGATTCATGGCGTAAAATCCATCGGTAATACTTTCCAGGATATCGGCGATCTCTATATTTTTTTCTTTTAATGCATTTTCAACCTTCACCTTCTGGTCAACGTCTATAGCCATTACTATCCGGGCCTCCCTGTTCTGGAAAATATTGCTGTGCCCGTAGATATGAACAAAAAATTCTTCTCCGCTTTTCCGGATGTGTTTCCATACCCCATAATCGAAATAAGTGATCTTTACCTGCTGAATGGCAGATTTGAAGCGCTCGGCTTCTTCCACTGACCTGATTTGTAAGGCTTTCATGGAGAGGAACTCTTCTCTTTGGTATTCGTACTGGTTTAAGGCGGCAGCATTGACCGCTAAAAATTCATAGGTATGGAAATCGAAGATATACATTGGGGCAGGGCTTTCCTCAAAAATTCGTTTGAAATTGGCAGCTTCTGCATCGTCTGAGCCGATCTGGGCAAGTATATTCTCCATGATTTAATACTTAATAATGGAAATCAATCTAGTAAAAAAATATGATTTAAGCATGGCTCTTTTAGTCAAGACTAAAAACATACCCCAGACCTGAGGTGATGGTTTCATACACCATTTTCAGCTGTTCCGACTATTCCCGGGCTTGTCTAGCCCTGATTTTACTTGTCGTTAGAACGCTTTAACATTAAATATAGATATTATCACCTATAAGCGAATTAGAAAGGCTTTTTTCTGAGCTACTAATAACAGAAGCGAGACAGTACAGTTTCGACTTCCTAACATGGAAAAAAGCTTTTGTGCTCAAAAAAAACTGGTTGGTAAATACCAGGAAAATTTGTCCTCTTGGACATGCCTTAGAGAAAGCATACCTTGAAAAAACCAAAAGAAGGACATTTTTTTGCCCTGTTTGTCAAAAACTATATAGTTAAGACAACCTGGATCCGGTATAGTAACCTATTAACACAAAAATCCCTGCAGTTAGCAGGAATTTTATCTCAAATTGAACTATCAATAAATCAATGCATTGACTTATCATTGTACATCTTAAGTGCACTTTTCAGCACTTGCCTGGCTACATGGATTCTGGTCTTCACTGTACCAATGGGAATCTCCAGCTGAACAGCAATTTCATGATATTTATATCCTTCAAAATACATCAGGAAAGGTTTAGAACATTCTGGTTGAAGTTGCTCCAGTGCCTTATTAATATCCTCCATAACAAATTTATTTGGTCCCTGATTGGTTTCAGCGCTTTTGCTCAACTGAAATGCGGATAAATCCTCAGATGTTTCAATAATAGCATTCCTTCTACCCTGTTTACGGTAATCGTTGATAAAAGTGTTTCTCATAATCGTATACAACCATGCTTTTAAGTTAGTTCCCTTTTTATATAGGCGATGATAGCGAATTGCTTTTATAAATGTTTCCTGAACTAAGTCATTTGCATCCTCAACATCCTGGGTAAATTTCATCGCAAAATTCTCTAGACATGTTTGGTGATTGCAAATCAGATGATTAAATGAAGTGTTTTTCATAAGTGGGTAATTATTTTTTCGATAGGTATGGTATAGAATTCAATCAGCGTACCAGTAATAAGGAAAAAGCAAGTACTAAAACTTAATCAATACTCAAAATCGGCCTCCATTCCCTTGGATCTTACGAATCATCCGACTTTTCGTACAACAAAAAATATAAATATCTTAATGATAAAAGTCGGCACGATTGATGATTAAATAAGGGCATCTCCTCACGTCGACTGCTGGACGATTCCCTGAATCCAAGGTTGACAACCAGGGCAATCAAGACGCCGTTGTTTTAGCCTTTCTCCTGTTGAACCTTTTAAGTTGCCCCATGTGCTCAGTCGGAACAGTATCTCCCAGCAATTTCCCCCATGGCTTAAGCCCGGTAATCCTGTCAAAAATGATTTTCAGTACCGCAATAAAAGGAATGGATAAGAACATTCCAGGGATTCCCCAAAGGGCGGCTCCAAGTAAAACAATAACAATCGAAATCAGTGCGTTAATCTGCACCTTTGAAGAAACTATACGCGGAACAAAAATATTATTGTCCAGAAACTGAATCACCGAATAGGCAGCAATGATCAACAACTGGGTGGTATAGCCATCTTGGGTAACAGTAGCCATTAACACCGGCAAAGCAATGGCCACCAGCCCCCCGATATAAGGCAACAGGTTCAGGATTGCGCCAATCACACCGATCAAAATTGCATTCTGCACGCCAATCAGGAGCAGCGCCGCTGAATTGAGCACAGCTACAATAGCGGTTTCAATCAATAGTCCCACAATATAGCTCTGAATAGCGCCCTTAGTTTCAGCTAAAATTTCAGCCACTTTTGTCTGATTTTCCTCGGAGAACACTTCATAAAAAAAGTTTAAGATCAAAGTTTTGTAAAGCATCATTAGAAACACGTAGACCGGGATCAGAAAAACCACACTTAAAATGCCAAGTACTCCTGTTAACGTTTGGCCAATCATACCTTTACTGCTATTGGCGGCCTCATTAATCATCTGGGTCTGCTTACGGGCAGAAAAACCGAACACTTGCCGCACCCACACCTGAAGATCATGCAATAAATCATTCAACCTTGCTTTGATTGACTCCAGGTCGTCGAAAAAATGGGCAACCTGGGAAGAAAGAAAATACATTAATATTGCTAAAGCAGCAAATGCAATGGTCATTGACAAGATGATGGCTATCATCTTCGGGAGTTTGCGTTCGATTCTATTACACAGCGGGTTCAATAGAATGGCGATCAGCGCGGCAAATGCAAGGGGGACAAGAATATCCCGAAGAACCGATAATATAAAAACTGAAATCACTATCCCCAGTAGAATCACCGGAACTTTGATATAAAATGGGTATTCCTTTAACATATATATAGATTTTAGAATGCTTCTCCAAGATTAAGCAATATAGCGCTGTATCCCTTACTCAAGCCATAATCAATACCGATATTGGTATTGGTTAATTTATTGAACTTAATACGCAAACCGGTGCCCGCTGCCGGTTTCCAGGAGGTAAATAAGGAGCCTGAGCCGCTAACCGTGTTTACATTCGCAAAAACCACAAACCCCAGCAAGCCATTTGCAGTAATGTCCCGTCGGTACTCACTCTCGGCATAAAACAATGTTCTGCCGCGGTACCTGTTCTGATCTATTCCCCTGGCAGACCTATTATAAGGGTCCCATCCTGTACTCGGCAAATCCAGATAAGGGGTTTTGTTGTTCAGCACCGTCCAGAAATAAGACCAAAGGGCAAGCGTATTCTGCTGATGGGATTTTCCAGGATTCATCGGAATGTATTTTCTAATATCCATGTAAACTGAACTCCAGGTTTCGTTGCTTCCTAAAAACGTTGGATTTACCCTATAGACCAGGTTTCCATACATTCCCGGCAATGGATTGATCGCATTGCTTCTGGTATCATAAACAAAATTAAAACTCACTCCTGATGAAAATGAGTTATTGCCTGTCCCGTATCGATAACCAGCATATTGCTCCAGGTCTGGCGAAGAATCCTCAGTACTGATATTAAAACGGTAATCCAGGTTGTAGCCAAGGCCAGCATATAAATACGGCTTAATTCTTTTAAGCGCACTTTGATAAAACCTGATGTATTTATAGTTCAGCAAAGTTCGCTCCTCATGCCTTTTCGATTCACCAAGCCCCCAGGTATACTGCGGATAAACCAAAAATCGGGTGTCTCCCTGGATCAGCCAGGTATTATCAGGCAGCCAGATGTTGGTCCTGATGGGTAATCCAAAACGGCTGCCGAGATTCCAGTAAGGTGTAAAGGTAGCAGTTGACAGGTTTGTCGTCTTTTTAGGGCCGAGATACATCGTAGCCGAAGTGCTGGTTATGAGCGCATTTCCCGTTCCGCCGGGTACAGTACCTCCTATAGGAAGAATAGAAAAATAAAGCTTCTTATCTTTTTCCTCCCGGATCTTCCCGGGACGGATGCGAAATAGGGCTTTCGCAATATCAATAAGATCTGTTTGCCTGGCTGTATCCAAGTTCTTCTTATTCTGAATAATCGCGTCACCCGCATCTTGCCCAAATGAAAAACCCCAGCAACATACCAACATGTAGATCAGGCATAATTTCACTAATATCTTCGATTGCATATGAACAGGTTAGAACCTATAAAGGGCAATAAGCCTGCCAGAAACAAACACATTTCTACCGCAAAAAAAAACATTTAAAGGCGGCTCTAGTATCTTCGACTTTTAGCTGGTTAACTTTGCGGAACCCTTGATGCGCCGTACACTGTCACCCCCCTAATAATGGGAGAACGCTATAGCTCTCTAATGTTATTGGAATTTTTAGTCCCTCGATTTTTCAGGGGCCTTCTTTATT
>Ga0065714_10002510_pt1 | contig 21675 bp, 22 predicted proteins | sample MisRhiReplicate2_FD_59101 | JGI IMG/M metagenome (GOLD analysis project Ga0065714, IMG submission 59101) | Miscanthus rhizosphere microbial communities from Kellogg Biological Station, MSU, sample Rhizosphere Soil Replicate 2: eDNA_1 v2... | ecosystem: Host-associated > Plants > Roots >...
GTTCAGTGGGGTAGAGGTTGCTCATTTCCCGTCCGACCATCTGGGTGATGATCTTCGGGATGCTCATGTCCGCCATGGCGGTGGTAGCGATGTGTTTGCCATCGCGGATCACCAAGATGGTGTCGCAGACGGCGGCCACTTCATCGAGCTTGTGGGAGATGTAGACGCAGGCGACGCCTTTGGCCTTGAGGTCGCGGATGATGTCCAGCAGCACCTCGATTTCCGAACGAGTCAGGGCCGAGGAGGGCTCATCGAGGATCAACAGCCGCGCCTGCTTGTTCAGCGCCTTGGCGATTTCCACCAATTGCTGGTAGCCACCGCCGTACTGCGAAACCGGCAGCGAGACGTTCATGTCCGGCACTTTGAGTTCACGCATCAGGGCTTCGGCGCGGTGGATCATCGCCGGGTAGTTCATGCGCCCGCCGGGCAGCGTGAGTTCGTGGCCCATGAAGATGTTTTCAGCCACCGACAAGTCGGGGACCAGGGTCAGTTCCTGGTGAATGATGACGATCCCGGCGGCTTCGGTTTCGCTGATGGACTGCGCCTTGAGCGGCTGGCCGTCCCAAACAATTTCACCCTCCCAAGTGCCGTAGGGATAGACCGCCGACAGCACCTTCATCAGCGTGGATTTGCCGGCGCCGTTCTCACCGCACAGGCCGACACACTCACCCGGCCTGACCTTGATGTCGATGCCGTTCAGGGCTTTGACACCGCCAAAGGTTTTGACGATGCCGTTCATTTGCAGCAGGTAGTCGGACATGGCAAGGACTCATGAAAAAGGGCTCACACATCAGCAGTGGGGCAGGCAGCCAAGCCATGTGACCTGTGGGAGCGAGCTTGCTCGCGATAGCGGCGGTTCAGCTTGCATCAATGTTGGATGTGCTGCCGTCATCGCGAGCAAGCTCGCTCCCACAGGGGGGCTTGATTGCCTGGTCAGATCACTGCCCGGCGATCTGTGCCTTGGTGTAGAACCCGTCCTTTTCCAGCAGGTCGATATTGTCCTTGGTCAACGGCGTGGGGGTAAGCAGGATGGTGTCGACTTTCTTGCTGCCATTGTCGTATTGCGAGCTGAAGGTCGGCTTCTCGTTGCGCGCCAGTTGCACCGAGAGCTTGGCGGCTTCGGAGGCGATCAGTTTCAGCGGCTTGTAGACGGTCATGGTCTGGGTGCCATCGATCACCCGCTTGACCGCTGCCAGGTCAGCGTCCTGGCCCGAGATCGGCACCTTGCCGGCCATTTTCTGGGCGGCCAGGGCTTGGATGGCGCCGCCGGCGGTGGCGTCGTTGGAGGCGACGATGCCATCGATCTTGTTGTTGTTCCGGGTCAGGGCGTTTTCCACGATGCTCAGGGCTTCGGTGGGGTTCCATTCCTTCACCCACTGCTGGCCGACGATCTTGATGTCGCCCTTGTCGATGGCCGGTTGCAGCACCTTCATCTGGCCTTCGCGCAGGACCTTGGCGTTGTTGTCCGTAGGGGCGCCACCGAGCAGGAAGTAATTGCCCTTGGGCGCTGCCTTCAGCACGCCGCTGGCCTGCATCTCGCCGACCTTTTCGTTATCGAAGGAAATGTAGGCGTCGATATCGGCGTTTAGGATCAGTCGGTCGTAGGACACGACCTTGATCCCGGCCTTCTTGGCTTCGGCGACGGCGTTGGTCAGCACGGTGGCGTTGAATGGCACGATGACGATCACATCGACGCCGCGGGAGATCAGGTTTTCGATCTGCGAGATCTGCTTCTGCTCGTTGGCATCGGCCGACTGGACGAAGACCTTGGCGTCGAGTTTTTCCGCCGCCGCGACAAAGTAGTCACGGTCCCGTGACCAGCGTTCCAGGCGCAGGTCATCGATGGAAAAACCGATTTTCGGATGGGCCGCATCGGCCATGACCGGAAGCGAGAGCAGGGCGAGGGCGCCGGCGAGCAGGGTACGTTTGAATGTATTCATGTGGTGCGTCCTTTTATTGTTGTTTGAAAGACACTGCCTGACGATGAGCGTGATACCGGGTAGAACTGTAGAGCGTTGCAGCGCGCCGTGGGCACAGATTTGTCGCGCGAATGTAACAGCCCCTGTGCCCCGACCATTGCCCGTTGTCAGGGGTAGATGAACCGATTGACCACGTTTTCGAGCATCTCCTGTCGACCGCTGACGGCTTGGGGATTCAGCTCGTTGGTGAAGGCATGCTCGGCCAGTGATTCAAGGCTGAAGTCACCGGCCAGTACCGCTTTGCCAAATGGTTGCTGCCAGCCGGCGTAGCGCTGGTCCTTGAACTGTTGCAACTGATCGTTCTGCACCATGGCCGCCGCGCGTTCCAGGGCGAGGGCGAGGACGTCCATGGCGGCGACATGGCCGTGGAACAGATCGATCTCGTCCAGGCTCTGGCGCCGGACCTTGGAATCGAAGTTGAACCCACCATTGCGAAAGCCCCCGGCCTTGAGGATTTCATAGGTGGCCAGGGTCATTTCCTCGACGCTGTTGGGGAACTGGTCGGTGTCCCAGCCGTTCTGCGGGTCGCCACGGTTGGCGTCGATGCTGCCGAAGATGCCCAGGGAGACGGCCGTGGCGATCTCGTGATGGAAGCTGTGCCCGGCCAGGGTCGCGTGGTTGGCTTCGATGTTGACCTTGATCTCGTTTTCCAGGCCGAACTGTTGCAGGAAGCCGAACACCGTGGCGCTGTCGTAATCGTACTGGTGCTTGGTCGGTTCCTGGGGCTTGGGCTCGATCAGCAGGTCGCCCTTGAAGCCGATCTTGTGCTTGTGCTCGACCACCATGCGCATGAAGCGGCCCAACTGTTCGCGCTCGCGCTTCAAGTCGGTGTTGAGCAGGGTTTCGTAACCTTCACGGCCGCCCCACAACACGTAGTTGGAGCCTTTGAGGCGCTGGGTGGCGTTCATGGCGCTGAACACTTGCGCGGCGGCGCAGGCGAATACTTGCGGGTCCGGGTTACTGGCGGCGCCGGCGGCAAAACGCGGGTTGCTGAAGCAGTTGGCGGTGCCCCACAACAGTTTGATCCCGGTCTCTTCCTGATGGCGCTCCAGATGATCGACCATCAGGGCGAAGTGTTCGCGGTACTCTTTGAGCGAACTGCCTTCGGGGGCGACATCGGTGTCGTGGAAGCAGTAGTAGTCGATGCCCAGCTTGGAGAAGAACTCGAAGGCCGCTTCGGCTTTGCCGATGGCCAGTTCCATGGGGTCCCCGGCGTGCTGCCACGGGCGCTTGAACGTGCCGGCGCCGAACACGTCCGATCCCGGCCAGACGAAGGTATGCCAGTAGCAGACCGCCATGCGCAGGTGCTCGCGCATGGGCTTGCCGAGCACCAGTTTGTTGGCGTCATAGTGACGGAAGGCAAGCGGCGAGTCGCTGGCGGGACCCTCGTAGCGAATCTTGTCGACAGCAGGGAAGTACGACATGGGCGAGTTCCTTTTTATTCTTGGCGGTGTCTCGATACTAACGCCGGCCCCGTGGCTGCTGATTATGAAAATCACCAACAGGGCGTTCGATTTTGAGTATTGAGGTTCGTCGCTTGCACGCCTAGTCTGTGTGCATCGGCCCAGGGTTAAACCAATGAAAACCGTCCCGCCCGTTCACCGCATTGCACTGTTGTTCAACGGCAGCAAGATCTACGACCGCGGCATCATCAGCGGCATCGGCAACTACCTGAGCAGCACGCGCGCGTCCTGGGACTTGTTCCTCGAGGAAGATTTTCTCTGTCGCTTGAAAGGGATCGAGCGCTGGCAGGGCGACGGGATCATCGCCGACTTCGACGACCCGCTGATCGGCGAGGCGCTGGCCGGGATCAAGCTGCCGGTGGTGGCGGTGGGCGGCTCTTATCAGGATGAACGCGCCTACCCCAAGGGCATTCCCTATGTCGCCACCGACAATGATGCGTTGATGACGTTGGCCTACGAGCACCTGATCGAGGCCGGGCTAACCCGTTTTGCCTGTTTCAGCCTGCCTGAAGCACAAGCCAATCGCTGGGCCCAGGAACGGGAAAAAGCCTTTCGCCGGCTGGTGCAGCGCGATGGCCTGCACGCCGAGGTCTATCGCGGCATGGGCACCAGCGCACCGCTGTGGGACAGCGCCGTCGAACAACAGATCGCCTGGCTGCAAAGCCTGCCCAAACCCATCGGCATCATCGCCGTCAGCGACGCCCGCGCCCGGCAGTTGCTGCAAGCTTGCCTGACCGCCGGGATCGCCGTGCCCGAGCAGGTGGCGTTGATCGGCATCGACAACGACCCCCTGACCCGCAGCCTGACGCGGGTGCCGCTGAGCTCGGTGATCCAGGGCACCGAAACCATGGGCCGCACCGCCGCACGCCTGCTCCATCAAATGCTGCACGGCATGCCGTCCACCGGCACACAGATTCTGATACCGCCGGATGCGATCAATGTGCAGGTGTCGAGCCTGCATCAACCGTTGGGCAACCCTTATGTCATGCAGGCACTGCTCTTCATCCGCCAATACGCCTGCCAGGGCATCAAGACGGCCCAGGTGGCGGCCTATGTGGGAGTGTCGCGCTCATCGCTGGAATCGCACTTTCGCAAGGAGCGCGGATGTAGCGTCCACGACGAAATCCTGCGCTTCAAACTGGCCGCCGCCGCCAACGGATTGGAAAACACCAACTCGCCGATTGCCGACATCGCCCAGAATTGCGGCTTCAAATCGGCGCAATACCTGCACACCGTGTTTCGCCGCGAGTTCGGCTGCACCCCTCGGGAGTATCAACAGGGAACTAATGCGGCCACTCACTGACCTCCTGCCGAACCGCTCTTGTGGCGAGGGGGTACACCACCGAGTCTTCCTTGTGGCAAGGTTGCTGGCTTTATCGAATATTTAGGGAAGGATGGAATGACGCTCAGGGTGATGGTGGTCGGCGGGTATGGAAACTTCGGCAGTATCGTTTCCAGGCACCTGGTGGTGATGCCAGGTGTACAGCTAGTGATTTCGGGGCGTGACGCCCAAAAACTGCAGCTCAAAGTCGAGGAGTTGAACGCTCAATCGGGCACGGTGTGTGAAAGTTGGTGCGGCGACGCCATGGGAGCGGGCTTCAAATCCATCCTTGGATTGATGAACATCCAATGGGTCATCCATACCGGTGGCCCATTCCAAGGGCAATCCTATGCCGTGGCCGAAAGTTGCATCGACGCGGGTGTGAACTACTGTGACCTGTCCGATTCCAGAGACTTCGTCACCGGCATTGGCGCACTCGACGCCCGGGCAAAACAAGCAGGCGTGGCGATCCTCAGTGGTTGCAGCTCAGTGCCGACGCTCTCGGCCGCACTCATTGATCAGCAGCGGCATCGCTTTAAACGTATCGACACGATCGAACATGGTATTTCCTCTTCGGCCAAGATGCCGGGGTTGTCCACCGTCGAAGGCGTTCTGGCCTATGCAGGCAAGCCGATCAAGCAACTCAGGAATGGCCGAGTGCATGAGGTCCTGGGATGGCAGGATCTGACACTTCGCAGAATGCGCCATATGGGAACCCGGGTATTGGCCAATGTCGACGTGCCGGACATGGATATCTTCGCCAGCCGCTACGGTGCCCAGACCCTGACCTTCAAGGCCGGCTCAGGCTTGAAGCTCGGCGGCATTGCCAATTATCTGCTGGCCCAGGCAATGAGGATGGGGGTGGTGCGTGACCATGTTACTTGGGCCGCCAGGCTTCATCGGTGGGGGCTCTGGTTCGAACGATTTGGCGATGGCAAAAGCGCAATGTACATCGACGTCCATGGCATGGGGGCCAATGGCGAACCGTTGTCGATGAACGTGCAGCTCACCGCCATGAACGACAAGGGCCCGGAGATTCCCAGCTGTGCAGCCGTTGCCTTGGCGGCAAAAGTCGCCCAAGGGTATCTGCCCGAATCCGGTGCTCGGGCCTGCGTGGGTGAAATCACCGTTGACGAATACATGGCTGCCATCAACGACCCCGAAAACTTGAGCCTGTCCGTTCACTTCTCTGACGAGCAGGGCTGACAGATGCTCTATCTTTGCCTGAAGTACCTCCACATCATTGCTGCCATTTTCCTGTTCGGCTTCGGCATGGGGTCCTACCTCTACCTGATCGCGGCCAGCCGCACCGCCAACCCTCAGATCATTGCCCACGTGGCCAGGACGGTCGTNCANTTCGACACTTGGATTACCACGCCGGCGGGCTTTATTCAGATNGGGACGGGCTATCTGTTAATGAGNCTGGCCGGACTTCCCCTGACCACGGAATGGATAATGACGTCGTTGATCATTTTCCTTTGCGTGGGGGCGCTGTGGCTTCCTGTGCTGGTGCTCCAGAAGCGTTTATACGTGATGGCTTCGAGCGCGCTTGGGGACGGGCGGGTGCTCGGTGATCGATACTCATCCGTGTATCAAAAGTGGTTCTGGATGGGGGTTTTTGGCTTTTTGGGGATGTTTGTCATTGTGCTGATCATGGTGACGAAGATGACGCCACCTCAGTGGATCGAGCTACTGAAGGGCTAAGTACCGATCCGTTCCACCGGATGGCTCCCAGGCGTTGGAGCCGTCAAGAAACGCCGCTCATGATCCGGGCTCGGTAAAAGGCACACGTCGTATTTGCCAAACAGCCGATAACGATTCAGGGCAATGCGATCATAAGCCCAATCCCGAAGCTTGCGGGGGACGTAGCGCAGCAGTTTCACCGGGCGCCAGGGCCAGGGCAGCAGGGCTACGACTTCAAAAATTGCATCCGAACGCACCCAGTAATGCTGATCGCGAACCACGGCCATGGTGTCGAACTGCTGCAAGGGCAGGCCCGCCCAGGCAAGCAAGGCTTGTCCTTCGGGCGACTGTACGGAGGCCAACCGCACGCGGCGGGCGTGGTCATGGCGGATCAGGAACTTCGCCCAGCCATTGCACAGTTTGCAAACGCCGTCGAACAGGACCACTGTCTCGCCTGGCTTGAGCAAGGGCGCGGGTGAGGGACGAGTTTGGGAGATCGGCATGAATGGGTGTCTACATGGCGCCTGGTTATCCGGATAATACGCCTGTTCCAGCGTCAAGGGGCGACCCGGAGGGTTGCTCGACCATGATGACTTCAAGGGCATGATCCGATCCATGAGTGATGACACCTACAGCCTGTATATACGCTTCCAGACCCCCGATCCTGACATCGGCCCACGGGAGCGGGTGCCGATGCTGGAGCAGGAGCTGGCCTGGGCGCGGGAGCACGCAACCATGCATCGCTTCAGCTGGATCATGGTGCTGGTGCCGCCGTTGGGCCTGGGTCCGGTGTTGCCAGGCATCGCGTTTTCGCTGGGGCTGCTGGTCTATCAAGGGTTATCCGCCCCAGGCGTCAACCTTGACCGGATCGTCGAGGCCTCCCTTGACTGGCTTGTACTCGCCACCTTGCTGTTCATGGCTGTCTGGGTCCTGCATAACTACTTGCGCGATAAGCGCGACCCGACCAAGCGATATTGGCAATCGATGCCCGATCAAGGGCTGGTCGAGCTCGAACACCATACCCTGGTCTGCGGCGTCAACCTGTGGTCCAACGACTATGATCCGGACTGCAACACCCTCATGCAATGGACCGACGGCAAGTTGAAGTGCGTGCAAGACAGCGGTGTATCGCAATGGATTCTGGCCAAGACCGCGGCGGGGCACTGGCTGGTGCTCAAAGAGCAATTTTCGGGCGACTTCAGCTACGGACGGGAAGGGCAAATGCCTGCACCGGACAAGCTGTTGCAACCTCGCCAGCAACTGGCGATCGCTTTCGCCCCCGGCACAAACCTGCAACTGGGCCGGCGTTTCGATGGGCCGCCGATGCCATTGGTGGATACGCCGTACTGGCTGTCTGCCGATGAGCTCAAGCGCCTTGTCGAGGCCGCCCATCACTGGAATTTTCTACCGCCGAACCGCTATGGGGTGATCAATGACCAGGATGCCGCGTGGGTGCAACGGTTGCTGAACAGGGCGCAAGCGAGCGTTGGGCCTGTAGGAGCTGTCGAGCGAAGCGAGGGTGCGATCTTTCCCAGACATTTGAGCCACAAGTGAAAGATCAAGAAATCGTCCGAACGCGGCCTGAGCCTTCGGCATCTCCTACAGCGCAGTCCAGCGGGAGCAAGCTCCCTCGCCACAATGAGTCGAACACATTCCTGGAAGTCCGGCCTGTCCTTGGCCGGGCGCTAAAGCCACGTATTCACCACCCGCCGATCCAGCTCTTCCCAATCCGCCATGCCCAGTACCCGAGTGGTGTTCAACCCGCGCAAATAACCGCGCAGTTGATTGGCCGTGGCGCGCCTGAGCTCCGGGTCGGGTTCGGTGCTGCTCAACAGCACGCTTTCGTACTGGATCAGGTAATCAGCCACCCGCTCACGGAAGTCGGGCAATACCGCGTCGCGAATCAGATCAAACGTTCTCATGGCTATACCTCATCAATCTTTCTCGGCTTGCAACTATTGCTAGGAGTAATAGTGACCATTACGAAATGCAAGTTCTGCTTTGCCGACAATCATTGGAAAATCAGCGCCATCGAACACGCAACCGATTATTTTATTTTCAGGACCCCCACTCATGCGCCCTTTATTTTTGCTTCCCCTGGCGTTTTCCCCGTTGTTGCTGGCCGGTTGTGCCTCGGCGCCGAACGATCCGACCCTGACCTTGCAGACCAGCAAGACACCGGCCCAGTACGCTGAATGCGTCATACCGAAATTGCAGGGCAATGCCTTGAACCCGATGGTCTCGCAGACCCAGCGCAGCTACCGCATCGTGGTGCCGAGCAAAGTCTCGGCAGACAACGTGCTGGAAGCCTACAAGGCTGGCAGCGGCGGCAAGGTATTCATCTACGAGCGACATTTGCTGGCTTCCAACCTCCTGCCTTCGAGTTTTGAACGCGCCGCGCAGGAATGCATCTGACCGGCCCGTAAACGTTTTTCACTGTGCTCCTTTGGTTGGCCGCAACCAACCAATTTCCTTGCCCCGCACCGTATTCGGTCGCGGGGCTTTTTTTGTCTGCCGGTTTCAGGTTGGTCAATCATCTGCCCGGATGAACTCGATGAACGCTTTCAGGGCCGGTGGTACGTGACGCCGGCTGGGGTAGTAGAGAAAAAACCGGCTTGGCGGCGCTTTCCATTGCGCGAGCAGTTCCGTGAGCTGCCCATTGCGGATGTCATCGCGCACCAGCTCCTCGTAGACGTAGGCAATTCCGGCGCCATCTTTTGCTGCCTGGATCATCAGCGCATCGTCTTCAAGAATGAGCGGTCCGGTGACGGACAGGCGGATCGGTTGCCCTTGTGCCTGATACTCCCAGGCATAGAGTTTGCCGCTGGGAAAACGTCGGGCGATGCAGGCATGGTCGAGCAAGTCGCGTGGAGCCTGGGCGATTCCCTTCGCGGCCAGATAGGTGGGCGAGGCCACGGTCACGAACGATTGAGGGGGGCCGACAGGGACGGCGATCATGTCGCCGGCCAGGCTTTCGCCAAAGCGCACACCCGCGTCAAACCCGCCGTTCACGATATCGGTCAAGCCATCATCGGTGACCAGGTCCAGTTGAATACGTGGATACCTGGCCACGAATGGCGCGAGCACTTTCGCAAATACCGCACGCGCCGCCGGACGCGCCACGTTGAGACGAAGCTTGCCGGCAGGCACTTCCTGCATCGAGGTCAGTTGCGCCAGTGCATCGGCAACCTGCTGCAGGGTCGGGGCCAGCGTTGCCAATAGCTGGTGGCCGGCCTCGGTCGGGGTAACGCTGCGCGTGGTTCGATTGAGCAGCCTGACACCCAGGCGTGCTTCCAGTGCACGCATCGCGTGACTCAAGGCAGACGCCGAAACGCCACGCTCGTCGGCGGCCTTGCGAAAGCTGCGATGGCGAGCGACGGCCGCAAAGGCATCCAGTTCGGAAAGATCGGGGTGCTGACTCATGAATTCTGTTCAGTAGTTCAAATAAGATTACCTATCTTATCGTCATGAGATTGCTCCCGGATACTGGCCCACATCATCTGTGGAGTACTCGCTATGCAAAAGAATCGTCTTGGATCATCGGATTTTCTGATTTCGCCCATTGGCCTGGGAACCTGGGCCATTGCTGGCACCGGCTGGGAATACAGTTGGGGCGCGCAGGACGACGAGGACAGCCTGGGCGCCCTTGAATATGCCGTCGAGCGTGGTGTGAACTGGATCGATACCGCGGCGGTTTATGGCTTGGGCCACGCCGAACAACTGGTTGGGCAACTGTTGCGCCGGGTGCCGGCTTCACGGCGTCCGTTGGTGTTCACCAAGGGCAGTCTGGTCTGGGACCCGGTCACCAAAGCGATCTCGCACTCGCTGGCGCCTCAATCGCTGCTTGCCGAGGTCGAGGCAAGCTTGCGCCGGCTGCAAGTCGAAACCATCGATCTTTATCAGATCCACTGGCCGGCCTTTCCTGCCGACGGCAGCAGTGAAGGAATCGAAAGTGCGCTTTCGGCGTTGGACACCGCCCGCGAACAGGGAAAAGTTCGCGCTATCGGCGTCTCCAATTTCGATGTCGCGCAACTCAAGCGCGCCCAGGCGGTAACCGAGATCGTCTCACTCCAGCCGCCTTATTCCGCCCTGATGCGAGATATCGAGGAAGACGTCCTGCCATTCTGCGAGAAGGCGGGGATGGGTGTCCTGGCCTATTCCACCCTTCAATCGGGCCTGCTTTCGGGGAGCATGACGCGCGAGCGCATCGCCCAATTGCCCGATGACGATTGGCGCAAGGCCCGCAGCGCGGACTTCCAGGAGCCGCGCTTGAGTGCGAACCTGGCGCTGGTCGAGGTTTTGGCCGGTATCGGTGAACGGCACGGGGTGAGCGCGGCGGCAGTCGCCATCGCCTGGGTACTGCGCAAGCCGGTGGTGACCGGCGCCATCGTCGGTGCCCGCCGTTCCGCGCAGGTCGATGGGCTGATTGCCGGCGCACAGCTGCGCCTCAGTGCCGAGGAAATCGATGAGATTCAACCTTTCCTGCCCTTGGGTATGGGCACGAATGTCCCTGGGGCCGCTTGATCTTTAACGTTTGACAGCCCGCTTGACGAGCGGGTTTGACGCCTCGCTGCATAAGCGGCACTATTTGCTCGTTTGTGATCATTAGTGCTCGTTTATGCAGGTTGTACTGTCATGACTTCTCCTCACGAAGCGTTCCCCGGCGAACGCCAGCAATTGATCAGCCAGCGTCTTGCCCGGTATGGCCGGGTGATCGCGGCCGACTTGGCCAGCGAATTCAATGTGTCCGAGCATTCGATACGGCGTGACCTGGGCGCGTTGGCAGCGGCGGGGGTGTGCAAGCGCGTTTATGGCGGCGCGATACTCTTGCCCGCTCCCGAAGGGCCGATGGAGGTACGCGTGCGCAAAGACCCGGCGCGCAAGGGCAGTCTCGGCCAAGCGGCCGCTGCACTGCTGCGCGCGGGCCAGCACGTCTTCATCGACGCCGGGTCGACCAATCTGGCCGTGGCCTGCGCCATCGATCCGCAACTGCAGCTGACCCTCACCACCAATTCGCCGCTGATTGCGGTTCAGTTGATGAAGCTGCCCCGCGCTGAGGTCATCCTGCTGGGTGGCCGCTTGAGTCCTAACGCGGGTGGTGTGATCGGGCTGACGGCTGTCCAGCAATTGCGTCAGTTCAGTTTTGACGTGTGCTTCCTCGGTGCCTGCGCCATCGATCCGGACAATGGCGTCACGGCGTTCGGCCTGGATGACGCGGAGTTCAAGCGCGCGGTGGTCGCGGCAAGCGGGCAGGTGATCGCGGCGGTGACCAATGAGAAACTCTCCAGCGTTGCCCACTATCAGGTGGCCGCCTGCGAAGAGGTCGCCACCCTGGTGGTGGAGCACGATGCGCCGCGTGAGCGACTCGAACCCTTCTTCGGCCGGGTGACCAACGTCGTGACTGCAGCCAGTGAGCTACGGCACAGCTGAGGTCTTTGCGGCACTGCTGTTACCCAATTGCGCAGGACCATCGTATAGATACTGCACGGCCCCCATTGTCCGCCGGGCGATTTGCGTCTAGTTTGCTGGCCGATCACAAGTACAAAAATCAGGAGTCATCGATGCAACCGATTCGTCTCGGGCTGGTGGGCTACGGCAAGATTGCCCAGGATCAACACGTTCCAGCCATCCACGCCAACCCCGCGTTTCAACTGGTGGCTGTCGCCACGCAAGGGCTGCCTTGCGCCGGGGTGGATAACTTCCGGTCCCTGGGCGAACTGCTCGAAAACGGTCCGCAGGTCGATGCCATTGCGTTTTGCACACCGCCACAAGGTCGATTTGCCCTGGTGCAACAGGCGCTGGCGGCTGGCAAACACGTGCTGGTGGAAAAACCGCCGTGCGCCACGCTGGGAGAAGCCATGGCGTTGGTGGAGCAGGTCCGCGAGCAAGGCGTCAGCGGCCTGTTCGCCTGGCATTCGCGTTACGCGCCGGGCATCGCAGCCGCCCGTGACTGGCTGGCGAGTCGCACCTTGCAGAGCGTGCAGATCGACTGGAAGGAAGACGTGCGCAAGTGGCACCCCGGCCAGGCGTGGATCTGGCAACCCGGTGGCCTGGGCGTCTTCGATCCGGGTATCAATGCCTTGTCGATTGTGACCCATCTGCTGGCGTTGCCGCTGTTCGTGGAGTCCGCCGAGTTGCGCGTGCCGGACAACTGCCAGTCGCCGATTGCCGCCAGCATCAAGATGGCCGACGCGCGCCACCTCGATGTTCGTGCGGAGTTCGATTTCGACCATGGGCATGACGAACTCTGGAGCATCGAGATTCGCTGCGCCGAAGGCGTCCTGCGTCTGGACAATGGCGGTGCGCTGTTGAGCATCGACGGCGTGGGCCAGGCTGTTTCCGAGGAAGGCGAGTACGCGGCGGTGTATCGACATTTTCAACAACTGATTGCCGACAAAACCAGCGACATGGACCTGCAGCCGCTGCGGTTGGTCGCGGACAGCTTTTTTGTCGGCAGTCGGACGGCGGTTGAGCCGTTCTACGATTAATCCAGGGAACTGCAGTTGAACGAACAGACCTTGTCCATGCGCCTGGAGCGCGTGGCGGCGCATATGCCGGCAGGTGCGCGCCTGGCCGACATCGGCTCGGATCACGCTTACCTGCCGGTGGCCTTGCTGCGCCGTGGCGCCATCGCGATGGCGGTGGCTGGCGAGGTGGCGCTGACGCCGTTTCGCGCCGCCGAACGCACCGTTGGGGAGAATGGCCTGGAACAGCAGATCAGCGTGCGCCTGGCCAATGGCCTGGCGGCGATCGAGCCGGAAGACGGGATCACGGCGATCAGCCTCTGTGGCATGGGCGGCGAGACGATCCGCGACATCCTGGACAGCGGCAAAGCGCGGTTGAGCGGCCAGGAGCGCCTGATCCTGCAACCCAACGGCGGCGAGCAACCGCTGCGTCAATGGCTGATGGAGAACGACTACCGCATCCTCTGCGAGGAAGTGCTGCGGGAAAACCGTTTCTACTACGAGATCATCGTCGCCGAGCGCGCCGGGCCGGTGACGTACACCGCCGAGGAGCTGTACTTCGGCCCGCTGCAGCTGCAAGCCCGTAACCCGATCTTCCTGGCCAAGTGGCAGCGCCTGCTGTGCCAGAAGCAAAAGACTCTCACCAGCTTCGCCAAGGCGCGGCAAGCCGTGCCGGAAGAGAAGCTGCAAGACATAGCCCGGCAGGCCCGTTGGATCACTGAGCTGTTGGCTTGAGTTGCATTGAGGTCATCAGCTAAATGCCACGGTCCCCAGGTGACTGATTATCGACCCACCACCGGGTAGTGCTTGATACGACACGCATAGGAGTTGCCGTCGCCTTTACAAACGCCATCGAGGTAGCGGTAGTCCACCCGTACCGACTGCCCTTTGCCGGGCCATTGTCGGCGGGGCAGCGTGGCTTGGTAGTCTGGGGTTTCCGGGATGAAGGTGAGCGATGAGCCTTGCGCGGGGCACTCCACCGAGGCGGATTTCGGCCTGGCTTTCACGATCTGCGCCTGAAGCTGTGGGTAGGGTTGTTTCAAGACCTCGACGATACGCAGCTCCAGGTGGCAGATCTGCCACGTCGAGGCCTGGACGGGCCCACTCAGGAAGGCGAGCGTCAAGGCAGACAGTCCGAGGCACGCTGCGTGAGAGTTCATGGTTGCCCTTGTTTGAGGTACTGACGTTTGCGAAATCATAGCGTGGCATTGTAGCCAGCAGGAGGGTGATGGCACTATGCCAAAAATCTTCAGGCCGATACAAGGAAGTGACCCATGCCCGGAATCCCTGACGTCGCATCCGCGTTTCGCGACTTCATGCAATCGTGGAAGGAGGACCGCAAATACCTGCCGTCATCCATCAGTGCCCTGGCCAACGGTTTCGAGGGCTGGCTGAAATTCGAGTTCTATTTCTGGTTGATCCACGCCCGTGGGCTTCGTGGCCCCGACCGCGAGCTGGCCGATGTGGGTGTCGAGTACAAGGTGGCGCTTGATCAGCGTTGGTCGCAGATGGATATCGTCTCCAAGCAATGCGACCTGTGGATCCGCGACCAGGATGAAAAGCGCTTTCACTTCATTGAACTCAAGACCCCCTTCGCCAATGCCAACCAGGGCAAGATGTTCGACAGTGCGGCCAGAGACTATTGGTACATGACCCGCTTGAAAGCCCAGGCGGAAAAGGTGGCGACGGGCAGCGTCATTATCTTTGGCGTGAACTTTGATCAGGCGCGCTGGGAAAAGCATCTCCAGTACGTCGAGGAATATGCCGGCTACGTCGAGCATTCATCCAAGGCCTCCGACACCGTGCCAGGCGTGGAGGGGCTGAGGTGGGCGGTCCTGACCATGCATTACTCACCGCTGGGCGAGCTTCCTCTGCCGCAAGTCGAGGTTCAGGCGCCATAAAGGGCTCTGGCCTGGCACCGCTGGCTTAACCGTAAAGCCCCATCAGCGAGAAAGACTTATCAGTGGTCAGTGCAACCATTTCGGCCAGCGAATGCAGGAGCACCGGAACCAGCAGGCCACCGCTGACCACTCTTGCGATAGCGAATATGCCCCCACAGGCGAAGATCAGCACGACGGTGATCCAGTTCCCGTATTGGATGTGCATGGCGGCGAAGATGGCCGACGTAACGATGACCGCGATCCATGTCCAGGCACGGCTGTTCTCGTAGGGGAACAGTCGGAGCATGTAATGGCGGAAAAACAACTCTTCGGCGATGGGTGGCAGCACGATCAGCGAGGCGATCTTGATCGTGGCCTGCCAGCTGTTGAGCCCGTCCAGAAGCTCGGCCATGAACACTTCTCGTGGCAACCCCAGCACGAGGGTGGCAACCCCGAAAAACAGGTAGGCGCCAACGATGCCAAGCGCACCCCACCGCAGGGGGGGGCCTATGTAATGACCACGCCATTGAGTGCGCGCATCGGCGCGGTACTGCAGGGCGAAGAGAGCGAGGAGAACGAGCGCGGTGATACCCGAGGTGGTCGTGAACGTCAGGTAGGCCTGCATGTCTGCGGGTATGAACAGGACTTCGGGCACTGCTGCCAGGAAGACTATCAGGGTCGCAAGTACAAGCATCCCGAGCCGGGGAAAGAGGCGGTAGGGCGGTAAAGTGGCGGCGGGAGCAAACTCAGGGGCGGCACAAAGATTCGTCACAGTCACTCCATGAGTGCAAGGAAAAAGGCATGATGCCAGTGTTTTGGGGGCGTCAGGTACGAGTTCCTGCCGGGTTGATGGCGTCGTGATTCAATCCAGGCGGCGACATGAATAAGCGTGGGTCTGATAAGGGAACTCAATGTGCTTGCGCCCGCGCAGCGCCGGATGGGTCTGAATCAAGGCCCGTAGTTGATCCGCTACCTGTTTTTTCTCTGCGTCAGGCAGCGCTGCGATGAAGCTCACGGACAGAAAGCGATCCAGGATGACCGTCTCGGGGCTGCCTGCGTGGCTGTAACTAAAACAGGTCAGTTCGGGCTCCGAGAAGTAACGTCCGTTGAAGGGGCGTCGCCAGTTTCCAGTATGAAAGCGTGGGGTATCGCCTTCGAAGGGGGTGATGATTTTGGTGATGTCGGCCACCCAGTCCACTGACTCATCACGCACGTTCCAGATCAGACCGAGCCGGCCGCCCGGTTTGAGTACTCGGTGAATCTCTTGGAGCGCGGTTTCATTCGCGAACCAGTGGAAGGCTTGAGCACATACGAGCGCCTGCGCTGCCCCTGCCTCGAGGGGAATGGATTCGGCCGTTCCCTCCAGAATCCTGGTGTTCGGCAGATGCTTGGCAAACTCGATTCGCATCGCCTCGACCGGTTCGATGGCGATGGTATTGATCGTCATTGAGTCCAGCAGGCGAGTGAACTTACCGGTACCGGCTCCTAATTCAATGACTGTCGATCCTGGGCTGATTTCCAGTGCACTGCTGAGCCAGGCCTGTATTTCGCTTGGGTAGTCTGGGCGCCCTTGGGTATAGGTGCGGGCTTCTGCTGAGTATCCTATCTGAGCGGCCTTATGGATAACTGTCATCTTCAGCGACCCTTCGGGTGGATGGGGGTAGATCGATTATGCGGTGTGTTTGGGTCGTCAGCTAGTTGATCCTTTTTGTGCTTGGTCTTGTCTGTTTGTATTGGGGTAAGTCGCTTGTTGGGTTTTTTTCGGGGGAGGGGGTGTATATCCGTTGCTGCGGTAACGGATATACACACCAACCCACCTACTCAACGCTGCTTGGACCCCCCGCCAATCTGCCAGACATACGGCGGTTCCGTACCATTGATTTCCCAATCACCAATAATGCGCTCCTTGTAGATCAACGGATTGTGGGAAGCGGCGGTGCGGGCATTGCGCCAGTGACGGTCGAGGGCCTTGCTGGTGCTGGTGGCCGAGGCACCAAGGGCATTGAACAGGTCGCTGGTGGCGCGTAGCACCAGGTCGGAGATGACCACCTGGGCCTGGGCCGATTCCAGTTCAGCGGCGATGTTGGCGGTGTGTTCGGTCTCGGTGTTCTGACTGAAGCGGCTTTCGTAGGCGCGTTGGGAGGCGCTCGCGGCTCGCAGGGCAGTGGCTTCGGCGGCATAGACCTGGGCCGAGGCCCTGCCGACCACTTGCTGCACCTGCACGTCCTGGCTCACTTCGCTGGCATTGCCGGTGCTGAAGACCCGCGTGCGTTTGCGCACTTGCTCGGTAATGTCATGAACCGCAGCGCGGCCGGCACCGGTCAGCACGGCCAGCAAGACCAGTTGATAAAACGCGGTCTGGTATTTGAAGCGGGTGGAGAAGTCGATGAGGTTCTGCGCCTCGACCAACGCATTCTCGAACAGCGACGTGCCGCTGCCGGTAGTGCGTTGGCCAAAACCGTCCCAGTCATCGCTTTGCTTGACGCCCGACTGGTGCACGCGCACGGCGGCAATCACGTCGGCGCCGTTGTCGTCGCGTTGGGCATACACGTCGATCCAGTCGGCGAAGATACTGCCGGTGCTGTAGTACTTGGTGCCGTTGACGACCCATTGATCACCCAGGCGGGAAACCCGGGTGCCGACGTCGCCGATTTTCACGGCGCCGACTTCCGTCCAGGCATTGCCCACCAGTTCACCCTCGACGAAGCGCTTGAACCAGATGTCTTGTGGGCTGCTGGCGTGGGCGTTGAGGCGGTCCTCGACAAATGCAAAGTGCCCGCGAAGCGCCTGGGGCAGGTTGGAATCGGCTTCAGCCAGTTCGATCAGCAGTTGCAACAGTTGCGGCAACGACGCCCCGGCGCCGCCATATTCGACCGGTACGCGAATGGCACCAAAGCCTGCTTCCTTCAGCCATTTCACCTGTTCAAAGGGCAAGCTGCGCGTCTGCTCACGCTCCAGGGCGCCGGCCTGGATGCGTGTAAAGATCGGCCGAAAACGTTCGGCCAAGGGCTCATAGTCGGTGCCGGTGGAAAGGATCGGCGGCAGGTGTTGTTGCTGTGCGGTCATGGTGATGTTCCTTCTTATGACGAATAGGTGGGCAGGGGGAGAAACCTGCCGGTGCCAGTGGCTATTGCACAGTCCATGCCCGAGGCCCAACGCCTGTAAATACGGGGCTTGTACAGCGTTCATCAGGGAAAGGGCTGCCCTCGCTGCGAACAATCTGTTGCGCAAGTGTGTGCCCGGCAACAGTTGCTGCCACAAACATCGACGCAGCGAATGTTCGTCAGGCAACAGTGGATCAACAGCTTGTCCGTCAAGCGACAGTGACATGATCCGGCTAAGATCCTAAGCAGTTGATTAATAAATGAATATTCAACTGGCACGGTTGCTGCTCTACACCTTGTGCAGACGCTGAGGTGGCGTCTCCAGGCATGGGGTAAGCGATGAGCAAGCAATTCAAAGTGGTGGCGGTGTCAGGCAGCGTGCAGCACCCGTCACGCACGCTGGTCCTGCTCCAGGCATTGGTGGACAGGCTCGGGCAGCAACTGCCGATCGAGCTGCGTTTGATCGAACTGGCCAAGGTCGGTCCACAGTTCGCCGGGGTCTTGCGTCGCGAGGCGTTGCCGGCTGCCGTGCAGGATGACCTGCTGGCCATTGAGTCGGCTGATCTGTTGATCGCCGCCAGCCCGGTGTATCGGGCCTCGTACACCGGTCTGTTCAAGCATCTGTTCGATTTCGTTCATCACGAAGCCCTCAAGAATGTACCGGTACTGCTGGCCGCGACGGGGGGCTCGGATCGCCATGCCTTGATCATCGATCACCAACTGCGACCCCTGTTCGGCTTCTTCCAGGCCCTGAGCCTGCCGGTGGGGGTCTATGCCAGCGAAACCGATTTCACCCAATACCGGATCTCCAGCGCACAGGTATTGGAGCGTATCGAACGCGCCGTCGAGTCGGCGTTGCTGAGCCTGGTACCGAGCGTTCGACGCGACGCCAGTGCCGCTTGATCAATTTCTTCCTTTCAAAACGAGCCGTGGAGTACATGCAATGAGCCAGGACACGATCAAATTTGCCTACTGGGTGCCCAACGTCAGTGGCGGGCTGGTGGTCAGCAAAATCGAGCAACGCACCGACTGGGGCATCGACTACAACCGCAAGCTGGCCCAGATCGCTGAAGCGGCCGGCTTCGACTACGCCCTGTCCCAAGTGCGCTTTACCGCCGGTTACGGCGCCGAATACCAGCATGAGTCCGTGGCGTTCAGTCATGCCTTGCTGGCCGCCACCACGCGCCTGAAAGTCATTGCAGCGGTTCTGCCGGGGCCGTGGACGCCGTCGGTGTTGGCCAAGCAGATCGCAACCATCGATCACCTGACAGGCGGCCGNGTGGCGGTCAACATCGTGTCGGGCTGGTTCAAGGGCGAGTTCACCGCCATTGGCGAGCCNTGGTTGGAGCACGATGAGCGCTATCGCCGTTCCGAAGAATTNATCACCGCGCTNAAGGGNATCTGGACCACCGACAACTTCACCTTGCGCGGTGACTTCTACCGCTTCCACGACTACACCCTCAAGCCAAAACCACTGCAGCAGCACCCGGAGATTTTCCAGGGCGGCAGCTCGCGGGCGGCACGGGACATGGCCGCCCGGGTATCGGACTGGTACTTCACCAACGGCAATACCGTGGAAGGCGTCAAGGCGCAGATCGATGACCTCCAGGCAAAAGCCGCGGCCAACAATCACAAGGTCAAGGTCGGTGTAAACGCCTTTGTCATTGCTCGCGACACCGAAGAAGAGGCGCGGGCGGTCCTTGCCCAGATCATCGACCAGGCCGACCCCGAGGCCGTCAATGCCTTCGGCGATGCGGCGAAACAGGCCGGCAAATCAAGCCCGGAAGGCGAGGGCAACTGGGCCAAGTCCAGCTTCGAGGACCTGGTGCAGTACAACGATGGCTTCAAGACCAACCTGATCGGCACACCGCAGCAGATCGCCGAACGCATCGTCGCGCTCAAGGCCGTGGGTGTGGATCTGGTGCTCGCCGGCTTTCTGCACTTCCAGGAAGAAGTCGAGTATTTCGGCCGCAAGGTGCTGCCGCTGGTGCGTGAGCTGGAGCAACGCAAAGTGGCAGCCAAAACGGCGGCAGTCGCTTAGGCGCGGGAGGCAGTATGGGCACGTTCACCGACACTCTCGACACAGCACCGGCCAGCTTGCCCCAGTGGTTGCGGCAACAGGCGCATTGGCATGGCGCGGATGTCGCGTTGCGCCATAAGCACCTGGGTGTCTGGCAGGAGCGGAGCTGGGCGCAAGTGGCCGATGAGGTGCGCCGTTTGGCGAGTGCCCTGCAAGCCCGCGGTTTTTCAGCGGGGGCGACCCTGACGATCATCAGCCGACCCAGACCACAGGCGCTGCTTGCAGCCTTGGCCGCGCAGTGGCTGGGGGGCGTGGCGAGTCTGTTCGATCCACTGGAGGTGGCGGCCGAACAGGTGCAACTGCTCGGCACGCTGCAGCCGGATTTCGTCCTGGTGGAAGGGTTGGAAGAGATGCTGCGTCTGCGTGCGGCGCAGGTGGCTGCGCGTGTGCTGGTTTATCTCGACAAGCGTGGCCTGGCGGATTCGACGCCATTTGTTCAAGCGCTGGATTACGCCGCGCTGGTTGCCGAGCAGCCAATCAATGAACGGGCACCGCAAGGGCGAGTGCTGCAAACGGCCTTTGTGTTTTATCGCGGGGCTGGGCAGGCGATTGAAGAACAACGCGTCAGCCACGCCGAGCTGCTGCAGGAGGGCCAGCGGTTGGTGACGCGCGAAGACCTGGGACGGCAGGAAGAGGCATTGGCCGCGCGGGCGTTCGCCTCGGGCGGACAAGCCCGCTATCTGCTGGCGCCCTGGTTGATAGCCGGTTTTCGCCTGAATTTTCCGGAGAATCTGGCGACCCGTGATCGCGACCGCCGCGAGCTGGGCCCGACGCTGGTGGCCGGGACGCGGGAAACTTATGAGCGTTTGTACCGTTATGTGCTGGAGCGTTTGCCGGCGCCGGGCAGTTGGTCGCGTGGGCTGGTGGACTGGGCGTTGGCGGCCCATCCCGACGTCCTGCAACGGCATCTGGGGGACTGGCTGGTGCGCCGGCCTTTGCGCGACGTGCTGGGGTTTTCCCGGACCCGCGCACCACTGCTGGTGGGCGATGCGTTGCCGCCCGAGGCCCAGGCGTTTTTCCAGGCATTGGGTATCCGTGTTCGCCAGTGGAGCGATGCGGCCCACTGGGAAGCGTCGACGCATCTTGTGCAGCAAACCACCGATGACTGGAGCGGGCTCCAGTCGCAATTGGCCTGAGAGGAGACGCCTCATGACCCAGACGGCCGCCACGCATTTGCTGGAGCTGGACCATATTTCACTGTCATTCAAAGGCGTCAAAGCGGTCACGGACATCAGCTTTCGCGTCGCCACCGGAGAGATCTGCGCCTTGATCGGCCCCAACGGCGCCGGCAAGAGTTCGCTGCTGAATGTCATCAGCGGCGTGTATCAGGCCCAGGAGGGGCTTATCCGTTTTGATCGACAGGAGCGGCGCCGGGTGCGCCCCCACGACGTGGCGGTACGCGGCATCGCCCGCACGTTCCAGAACATCGCGCTGTTCAAGGGCATGAGCGTGCTCGACAACGTGCTCACCGGACGCAACCTCAAGCGGCGCAGCACTTGGATCGAGCAGGCGCTGCGCATCGGTCGCGCCCGGGCCGAGGATGACCGCCAGCGCGAATCGGCCGAGCGCGTTATCGCGTTCCTGCATTTGCAGCCCTGGCGCGACACCCTGGTGGGCACGTTGCCCTACGGCTTGCAGAAGCGGGTGGAGCTGGCCCGGGCGCTGGCGGCGGAGCCTCGGCTATTGCTGCTGGACGAACCC
>Ga0065714_10002413_pt1 | contig 21651 bp, 22 predicted proteins | sample MisRhiReplicate2_FD_59101 | JGI IMG/M metagenome (GOLD analysis project Ga0065714, IMG submission 59101) | Miscanthus rhizosphere microbial communities from Kellogg Biological Station, MSU, sample Rhizosphere Soil Replicate 2: eDNA_1 v2... | ecosystem: Host-associated > Plants > Roots >...
TTGCCCCATGCTCAGACCCATACCATCGTGCTGCCACATGCTATTGCCTACAACCAGTCTGCCGCTCCGGCCTTGTCGCGCATTTGCCGGGCGTTGAACGTTGAGGATTGCAGCCCGGCGGCTGCACTGTTCGACCTGTCCAGTTCTCTGGGCGCACCAACCCGGCTGAAGGACCTGGGTTTGACCGAAGCCGACCTTGATCGAGCGACTGACATTGCCTTGTCCAACCCCTACTGGAACCCACGGCCGATCGAAGCAAAGGCCATCCGGCAGCTGCTGCAAGATGCCTACGAAGGCGTTCGCCCGGCGTAAAAGGGTGACTCAGTAAGGCAGATTGAACGGCGTGACAATCTGCACTTGCGACGACGCAATCGGCCCCGCCTTCCACAGGCGATGAAATTGCAGGATATGCAGGAACACGTGGCGAGCATCGATCTGCAGGTTGTGATCGATGATCGCGGCGATTTTTTCCTCGGCCAGCAGCTGGCGGTTTTCCTCGTCGAGGTCATGGCCGATAAACACCTCAAGCGGGCGATCCAGTGCGGCGAACGCGTCGACAATCGCCCGATTGCCCCCGCCCACGCTGTAGACCGCCTTGAGGTCGGGGTGCTGTTTCAACGCCTCGATCACGCGCTCGAAGGTGCGCTCGTAAACGCCGTAGCCACCGCTGATGTCCAGCACGCGCAAATGCGCGGCACGGCTGCGCAGCCACATGCGAAAGCCCATCTCCCGTTCTTCTTCACCGCGAAACAGCTCGCTGCCGATGACTACAGCAACGTCCTGCGGCTGTGGCGTCAGCCACCGCGACAGCAGATACGCGGCGGTCTGCCCGGCCGTGCGGTTGTCCATGCCGACATAGCCGATGCGCTCACTGTGCGGCAGGTCCGTGACCAGCGTGACGACTGGAATACCGACGGCGGCCAGTTGCTTGATCGCCAGATTGACCGCCGGCTCGTCGGCGGCCTTGAGCACCACGCCCTGGCTGCCGGTGCTTGCGCAACGGAGCAATTGGTCGTGCATCGCCTGTGGTTCGATTTCTTCAAACAAGTGAAACCTTGGCGCGATGCGAAACGGCGCCAGACTGCTCAATTGCGCAGTCATCGCCGCCTGTACCGCCGCACTGAAGCGTTGCGGCGTGTGCATGATTACATCGACATGAAACGTACGCCCCGCCGCCAGGCCATTCTTTTCCTGAGCCTCCAATTCGTTCAGCGCCTGCTCGATGCGGCGATGGGTCTGGTAATGCACGCTGCCGCGCTGGTGCAGCACGCGATCGACCGTCGCCTTGCTGACGCCCGCCTGGGTGGCGATCTGCTTGATGGAAAAGTGTTTGGCACGTTCGAGCATCGATTTAAACCTGAGGTTTTCTTGAGGTCTTTTTGGGCATTTCTGAGGTTTTGCCAATGCTAGTCTCTGTTTCGTCAAGCGTCGAGCCGGCGCCAGGACAACAACGCTCATAACAACAAGAAGCCAGGAGAACCCCATGTCTCAAACCGACCTCAACACTTCATTCAGTGGCCAATACTTTGTCGTCACCGGCAGCACCCAAGGCCTCGGTGCGGCGGTAGCCCATACGCTGGCGCGCCGTGGCGCTGCCGGCCTGATCATTTGTGGGCGTCGCGCGGACCAGGGCCAGGCCCAGGTGCGCCAGTTGGCGGAACTCGATTGCCAGGCATTTTTCGTCGAGGCCGACCTGGAGCGTGTCGAAGATTGCCGAGCGGTGATCGAGGCCGCCCGCACTCGCTTTGGTACCCTCCATGGCCTGGTCAACTGCGCCGGCATGTCTGATCGCGGCAGCATCCTCGACACCTCCCCTGAACTGTTCGATCGACTGTTCGCGGTCAACGTGCGAGCCCCGTTTTTCCTCATGCAGGAAGCGCTGAAACTGATGATCAGCCAAGGCGTGGAAGGCGCCATCGTCAACATCCAAAGCATCGTCAGCCACGGCGGGCCGGCGTATCTGACCGCTTACTCGGCGTCCAAGGGTGCCCTGGCGATCCTGACCAAAAACGTGGCCTTCAGCGCCCTGCACAATCGCATTCGGGTCAACGGCTTGAACATCGGCTGGATGGACACGCCCCATGAAGACGAAATCCAACGCCGCTACCACGGTGCCGAGGATGGCTGGCTGGCGACGGTCGAGCGCGCGCAACCTTTTGGCCGCCTGCTCAAACCCGAGGAAGTGGCGCAGAGCGTAGCGTTCCTGCTGTCGCGGGAATCGGGAATGATGACCGGCACCGTCATCGACCTGGAACAAGGCGTGATCGGCTGCGGCGACGACACCGCCCCGCGCCCTGCTAGCCCGCTGAGCCTGTCGGGAGATGCGCTATGAATCAGCCGCAGTCCGCTTTTGTGCGTGCCGATTCAGTGCAGTTGCGGGACTTCGCCCGACTCTGCGAACAACAGGTCAATGCCGAGGCATATCCCCACTGCAGCGACGTGCGAAACAATGTGCCGATCTATCATGCGCAGACCTTGCGCGATGGCCATCGCGGGGAGGTGCTGGACGAACTGCACCGGCTGTTTCGCGACGGCCCCGGGGTCATGGTGGTGCGCCAGGGTTATGCAGACCTGGACGTGGTCGATCGCCACAGTCAGGTGTTCGAAGCCATCTTCGCCAAGGAAGCCGCCCAGGGCCTCACCGCCGATCATTTCGCCAAGGCCGGCACCAACGGGCGCATCTGGAATTCGTTGCAAAAGGCAGCGCTGCAATCGCCGTCGTCTTTTGTCGAGTACTACGCCAACCCGCTGCTGGGGCTGATTGCCGAAGCGTGGCTGGGCCCGGGTTTTCAAGCTACGGCGCAGGTCAACGTGGTGCATCCGGGGGGCCAGGCGCAACAGCCCCATCGCGACTACCACCTGGGCTTCCAGACAGAGGATGTGGTCGAGCGCTTCCCCTTGCCTCTGCATGCGTTGTCGCAATACCTGACATTGCAAGGGGCCGTGGCCCACTCCGATATGCCACTGGAAACCGGACCGACTCTGCTGTTGCCGTTTTCCCAGCAATACGCNCTGGGTTANCTGGCNTGGCGTCGCGCGGAATTCATCGACTACTTCCAGCAGCACGCCGTGCAGCTGCCGCTGAACAAGGGTGACCTGCTGTTCTTCAACCCGGCGCTGTTTCACGCCGCGGGCACCAATCACACGCCGGATCGCCAGCGCATGGCCAACCTGCTGCAAATCTCCTCGGCATTCGGCAAGCCCATGGAAACCGTGAACCGCGAACGCATGATGCTCGCGCTCTACCCCTGCCTGTTGCAGCGATTGGCGGATCAGGTGCTGAACGCGCAAGAGCTGGATGCAGTGATCGCCTGCACCGCCGACGGCTATGCCTTTCCCACCAACCTGGACACCGATCCGCCTCTGCACGGTCTGGCCCCGCAGACCGGGCAGCAACTCATGCTGCAAGCGCTGACGGAACGCTGGACCTACGCAACCTTTGCCGAGCGCGTGGCGCAGATGAGCGCCAAGCGCCAGGCATGAGCGTGTTTCAAACGTGTTCAAAAACAACAACAAAACCGGACTGAAACCATGAAAAAACGACTCCTGACCTACCTCTTCGCCGCCCTCTTCACCCCCTTGGCACTCGCCGATATTCGTATCGGCGTCAGCATCGCCCAGGTAGACGATGTGTTCCTGGCGCAGATGCGCGACTACATGGCCGCCCACGCCAAGGAGCTGCCGGGGGTGACGCTGCAATTCGAAGACGCCCAGGGCGATGTGGTGCGCCAGCTCAACCAGGTGCAGAACTTCACCGCTCAGAGCATGGACGCGATCATCGTCAACCCGGTGGATACCGCCGCCACGCAAAAGATGACGGCCGACGCGCAAAGTGCCCACGTGCCGCTGGTCTACGTCAACCGCCGCCCCGATCAGGCCGAACTGCCGCCGGGCGTCGGCTATGTGGGTTCGGACGAGATCAAAGCCGGCGAAATGCAGATGCGCTACCTGGCGGAAAAAATGGGTGGCAAGGGCAATCTGGCGATCATGCTCGGCCTGCTCTCCAACAACGCCACCCACAACCGCACTCAAGGGGTGAAGGAAGTGCTCAAAAGCTATCCGGATATCCACGTGGTTGAAGAACAAAGCGCCGAGTGGCAGCGCAGCAAGGCCATGGACCTGATGAACAACTGGATTCTGTCGGGCAAGAAAATCGATGCCGTGGCCGCCAACGCCGATGAGATGGCCATCGGCGCGGCGATGGCCATTAACCAGGCAGGAATGCGCTCGGGCAAGGACATCCTGGTCGGTGGCAGCGATGGCGGTCCCGCCGGCCTGGACGCGATCAAGAAAGATCAACTGCTGGTGACCGTCTACCAGGACAACAAAGGCCAGGCCGTCGGGGCCATTGATCTGGCACTGAAGATGATCAGGAAAGAACCCTTTGCAGCAGAGTTGACCATTCCCTATCAGCTGATTACCAAGGCCAACTATCAGGACTTCCTTAACCCTTGAATGGGACGAGGCTGCACAGCCTCCCTCTTGCAGCAGGTCAACTGACGCCGTGCGGGAAACAGCCCGCTGCCGAGAGAGCACAAAACGGGTCTCGAAAAACCCGTCCACCGCGGTGTATGAGATCTAAGGCAGGGGATCGAACTTCAGGTCACTGAGGCTCTGTACTTTGTCCTCACGAACCATTTTGTACTCGGTATTCGGGCCGATCCAGCGATCCCAGATCCCGTCGATCTCCCCGGCTTTTTCCATCGTCGCCAAGGACTCGTTGACCTTGGCGAGGAACGCCGGCTCATCCCTGCGCATTCCCGCGCCAATAGGCTCGAGCGCCATCGGCTCCTTGGCCAGAGCCAATTCGATACCACTGGCCTTGGCTTGATTGACCAGCTTCAAGGCCGTCATGGTGTTGGTCACCAGGCCCACGACCTTGTTCTGTTGCAAAGCCATGTAAGCCGAACCGGTGTCCTGGAACGTCACGGGTGTGGCCCCGGCCATTCGGATCGACTGCTCGGAGGTCGAGCCTTTGGTGGAGCTGATGCGCTTGTCCTTGAAGAAACTTTTCGGCTGATCGGCGTTGGCTGTGCGCACCACCAGAGTTTCCTTGGCGATGTAATACGGATCGCTGAACTGGATCTGTTCGGCGCGGGTTTTGGTGTAGGCCAGGTTGGCGAAGATCACATCGACGCGGCCCATTTTCACTTCAGGAATCCGTGCTTCGACGGACAGCGGCTTGAGTTCCAATTCGATGCCCATGGTCTTGGCCAGGGCCTTGCACAAATCGACGTCCATCCCCACCAGTTCGCGGGTTTTCGGGTCCGGGGCAGAGAACGGTGGCACGTCGGCGTACACCCCACAGCTCAGTGATTTCTTGGCCATGATGTCGCTCAATTGATCGGCCTGCGCGACCGCAACAGCCAAAGGACCTAACGCCAGCGTGACAAACAGAGGCTTCATACGCATGGAAAAACTCCTGGGATTGAAAAGTCGGATGGCAGAGGGAGCAAAACCGCTGCGGCTCAGTGGGCGCGCAGATCGGCGATAAATCGTTGTGCTCGCGGGTGCGCGGGCTGATTGAAGAAGCTTTCGGGCGTGCTCTTTTCCAGAATCTGTCCCGCGTCCATGAACCAGATGGTGTCAGCAACTTCACGAGCAAAATTCATCTCGTGGGTCACGCACATCATGGTCATTCCGTCCTTGGCCAACCCTTTCATCACACTCAGCACTTCTCCGACCATTTCCGGGTCGAGCGCACTGGTCGGTTCGTCGAACAGCATCACCGGCGGCTCCATCGCCAGCGCCCGGGCAATCGCGACCCGTTGTTGCTGGCCACCGGACAATTGCGCCGGATAGGCCCCGGCCTTGTGTGCCAGCCCGACCCGTTCCAGCAATTGCATGGCTTGCTGTTTGGCTGCCGAACCTTTCAGGCTGCGGATCTTGGTGGGAGCCAGGGTGATGTTTTCCAGCACCGATAGGTGCGGAAACAGATTAAAACTCTGGAACACGAACCCCACGCGGCTACGCAGCCGATTGATGTGCGCGTCAGTCCCATGAACATCCTGGCCGTCGAACAGAATCTGACCTTTCTGGATGTCTTCCAGACGATTGACCGTACGGATCAACGTCGACTTGCCGGACCCCGACGGCCCGCACAACACCACCACTTCGCCAGGTTTTACTTCGGCGGTGATGTCGGTCAGCGCGTGGTACTCGCCGTACCATTTGTTGATCTTCGAAAACATGATCATTGGATGCATGGACGCAACCCTCTTCAATTATCGATGGCCAGCAAGGGGTCGGCAGCCACGGCCGTGCCGCCGTTGCCCAGACGCTTGCGAGCGATGCGGCGTTCCACCCAGCCGGCCAGATGGGTCAGGCCGAAACAGAGCAGGTAGTAGATGATCGCCAGGATGAAAAACACCTGGAACGGCTTGGTCAGCAACTGGTTGTTGACCTGGTTGGCGGCGAAGGTGACTTCTTGGACGTTGATCACATAGCCCAGGGAGGTTTCCTTGATGATCGAGATGAACTGGCTGATCAGACTGGGCAGCGCGTTGTATAACGCTTGCGGCAAGATCACCCAAATTGTCGTGCGCAAGTAACCGAGGCCCAGTGCGCGGGAGGCTTCGTACTGACCCGCCGGCAACGCCTGGATGCCACCGCGAATGATTTCGCACAGGTAGGCACTCTGGTAGATCACCAAGGTGCACAGCATCGTGACGAACCCGGTGATGTTGTGACCGATCAACAACGGCACCAGGAAGTAGGTCCAGAAAATCACCATCAGCAGCGGGATGCCCCGCAGTACATACACCCACACCGTCACCGCCCAACGCAGCCCCGTCCAAGGCGACACCCGCGCCAGCGCCAGCAGCAAGCCGAAAGGGAATGCCAGCAACAGCGCCAATGCCGCCAGAATCAAGGTGCTGGCCAACCCGCCCAAAGGGCCGTGCGGGTACTGGCCGATCAGAAACAGGGTCCAGTTCTGCTGCACAATCGAGAAGAGATCGAACATCGCTGTCTACCTCGCCAGCGCTTTGTTGAAGCGTCGCGCCAACAGCGCGCCGAGCCCCATCAGCAGCAATGAAAAGACCAGGTAGAACACCGTGGCGACCAGGTAGGACTCAAAGGTGCGGAAGGTGTAGTTCTCGACTTCGCGGGTGGCGTAGGTCAGCTCCACTACGCCGATGGCCATGGCCAGGCTGGTGTTCTTGAATAACAGCACGGTGTGGTTGATCAGGGATGGCAGGCAATTGCGCACGCCTTGCGGCAGGATCACATAGTGCATCGAGCGCACGTACCCCAACCCGAGCGCCCGGGAGGCTTCGGTCTGCCCCGCCGGTATGGCGCGCAGGCCACTGCGGATGTCTTCACAGAAATACGCGGCCTGACACAGTCCCAGCGCAATCACCGAGAACAGGTATTCGGTGCTGTAGTTCGCCAGCCAGAGTTGCGTTGATTCGCTTAGCAACGTCGGCACACCGAAGTACCAGAGCATCAACTGCACCAGCGTCGGCACGTTGCGATGGTAAGACACGTAGCCCGCCACCAGACGATCAGCGAGCTTGTTGCCGGTCAGGCGCACGGTCACCAGCAACAGCGCCAGGGCCATCGCCAGCAACCAGGCGAACAGCGCCAGTTGTAGAGTTATTTCGATGCCCTTGACGATCAGCTCGGCATATTCGCCTTGCAGAACCGCGGCCAAATCGAAGTCATGCTTCATGGTCAATCCCTATCGGCATTGGGCTAGGGCAGGAATAAGTCGCCAGCAACAGGCTTGGCGTGGGTACTGCGATGACGGATTGATCCGTTCTTCTATAGCGTTTCGTACGAGGGGGATTCAGCCCTGGTAATCCTGCGGTCGGGCTGTCGAAAGACCACCGGGCACTTGCAAGGTCGGGGTGATTTCCATGTGCCCGACGTTGACCGCAATCGGCGCAGCGATGGCAAAGGCGATGGCGTCGGCGATGTCCTTGGCCTGAGGCAGCTCGAACCCTTCGACGAAGCGCTTGTAGGTCTCTTCAGAGTCACCGTGGACGTGGGCGAAGATGTCGGTAGCCACTCGGCCCGGACAGATCTCGGTGACCCGGACCCGCTTGCCGAAGGCATCGATGCGCAACTGCCGCGACAACATGCTCACAGCGGCTTTGGTGGCGTGGTACGTGGAGTTGCCACCGAAGTTGTAGGCTGCGGCAATCGAACTGATGTTGATGATGTGGCCGCAGTCGCGCTCGACCATCCCCGGCAGCGCCAGGCGCGCCAGATGCAAGACCGCCCGCAGGTTGACGTCGATCAACAGGTCAATGCCTTCGGCGTCGGCCTTGAGAATCGAGCCCGGTTTATCGACACCCGCGTTGTTCACCAGAATGTCGAACTGTTGCGTTTCGAACAAACGGGTCAGCCCGGCCAGGTCGGTGACATCAATGGCGTGAGCGATGCAGCCGGTTTTAGCGGCCAGTTCTTGCAGCTTGTCGGCGCTGCGGGCCAAGGCATGCACCTGCACGCCTTCTTGGCAGAGCCGCTCGACCACTGCGGCGCCAATCCCGGAAGAGGCGCCGGTTATCAGCGCGGTTTTGTAATCTGAAAATGGCATGCTCTTGTCCTCGTGTTACGTATGCGGATCACTCGGGTGATCGCGATGACTTTGACTCTATCCAGCCCTGAAGCCGGAGACCAAGACGGAATGACTGTGTGGCAATAAGCCCTGCTTATGACCGTGCAACCGTTACGCCAAGAGCTGCGAAATCGGCGTGATACAGCCACCCGCCAGCTCGATTTCACGACGGATGGTGCGGGCCAGATCGACAGCACCAGGCGTGTCGCCGTGCAACAGGATCGAGTGCGCCGGCACCGCAATGCGCTTGCCATTGAGACTGGTCACGGTGCCCTCCTCCAGCAACTGCCGAACCCTTTGCAACACAGCCGCCGGCTCCTTGATCACCGACCCCGGGACCTTGCGCGGCACCAGCAGGCAGTCATCGTCGTAGGCGCGGTCGGCCAGAAACGTCGTGGCGACCCGCAGCCCACATTTGTCCGCGGCGTTTTCGATGGCACGACTGCTCGATGAACTGATAATCAGCGTCGGGTCGAACGCCGCCACCGCACACACCAATGGCTCCGCCAGTGCCGAGTCGGCCGCGACCATGTTCCCCAGCGCGCCGTGAAAGCTCATGTGCGTCATACGGTGGCCATTGACCGCCGCCATTCCGGCCAGCGCGCCGAGCTGGTAAACCACATAGGTCGCCAGCTCTTTGAGCTCGATGTTCATCTGCCGTCGACCGAAGCCCATCAAGTCGGGGAAGCCGACATGGGCGCCCAGATCGATGCCACCGGCCTTGGCCAGCCGCACGGTGTTGTCCATGATCAGCGGATCACCGGCATGGAAGCCGCATGCCACATTGGCCGATGAGATAAGACTCATCAACGCTTCATCCTCGCCCATGCGCCAGGGGCCGAAGCCTTCGCCCAGATCAGCGTTCAAATCTATTTTCATTGCTTCTTTCCTCGCCCGCTCCTGCCGCGTCCAGGCGCATGAACGCCTCGCCAAAGCCCACCGTCGTGCCACACACCGTCAATACCGCCGCCAGCCGTCCGGCCTTCTCGCTACGGACCGGCAACAGCAGATCGCCAACTTGCAGCAAAGCGACCAGTTGCCCTCGCTCCACTCGACTGCCGGCCAATACCAATACCTCGCTCTGCTGCGGGTGCGTCAGCAGCAATCGGCCCAGACCAGGGGTCTTCAATAGCCGCTCATCCGGCGCCTTTGAGGTCGCAGGTTCGGCGATGTGAACCGGCGCCGCGACTTCGTCGACGTTGCGCTTGAGCACCAGATGCAGCCCCGGACGACGGATTTCTGCGCCGGCCAGGTGGGTTTCCTTGAGCCACACCGCCAACTGGCGGATTTCCTGATTTGTCATGTCTGATTGTCCTTAACGCGAGGCCAGCCCGTGAAGGTCAACCAAACGGCGAACCTCCTCGAGATAGCGCTGATTGTCTTCCAAGGCCGCGACAGCTTCGGTGTAGCTACACTCGATAAATCGCACCTTGCTACCAATCGGCGCCTGGCCCAGGCGCCAGAGGTCGGCCTCAATCACCGTGCCGAATTTCGGGTAACCGCCACTGGGTTGAGCGTCGCGCATCTGAATGATCGGTTGCCCGCCGTGAGGCACCTGAATCACGCCGGGAACGATGCCATGGGAGCGGACTTCCATGGCCTCCTTGGGCAAGATCGGTGCGCCTTCGAGCCGGTAGCCGTAACGATTACTCTGGGTCGTGACCTTCCACTCGCCAGCCCAGAATGCCGCCCGGGATTCATCCAGAAAGCACTCGTATTCCGCAGCCGGGAGTACGCGCATCGCCGTCAATCCATCGAGTTTCAACGGCAGCGCCTGACTCGGGGACACGACGCCGAAATCCGTCGGCAGCGCACTTACACCTGGCCGCAGCGCCGAAATCCGGTCGCCCTGCTGCAACGCCCGCCCTTGCAAACCACCGAACTCACCGCGCAATTGAGTGCTGCGCGAGCCCAGCACCAGCGGCACGTCAACACCACCGGCCAGACATAGATAGGCGCGACTGCCAGAGGTCGGATAGCCAAGGCTCAGCGCCTGGCCTTCCCGGGCTTGCGCCACCCAGAACGGCGGCAATGGCTGACCGTCGAGGGAGGCTTCGCCGGCTGCACCGGTGACCGCGAAAGCGCAGTCCTCAATGAACCGCAGCTCGAACGGAAACAGTGGAATCTCAATCGCCGCCGCGTCCTCGGGATTGCCCAGCAACAAGTTGCCCAACGCCAGCGCCAAATGGTCCATCGCGCCCGAAGTGCCCACGCCATAACCAAGGCTACCGAAGCGGCCAAAGTCCTGCACGGTGGCCAGGGCAGTGGCCGATAAAATCTCGATCATCGAATGATCCTCTCGATGCGCAAGCGCAACATATCGCCCGGCCGCAGCATGGCCGGCGGGTTTTGGGTCGGGTCAAAAAACGACATTTCGGTGCGGCCGATGGTGTTCCAACCGCTGGGGCCGGCCGAGGCGGAAACACCGGTCTGCACCCCGCCAATCGACACCGAGCCGGAGGCGATGCTGATCACCGGTACCTGGCGCCGTGGCGTGGCCAGGCGTGAATCCATGCCGCCGAGGTAGCAATAACCGGGATGGCTGCCCAAGGCATACACCGGGTACAGCGGCTCGCAATGCAGGTTGGCGATGGTGTCGATGTCCAGCCCGGTGTGCGCCACCACATCATTCATGTGCGGGCCGAACTCGCCGCCGTAGACCACCGGCAATTCAACGATGCGCCCTTCAAGCGGCAACGGTTGGCTCGCGTCCCAGGCTTCCAGCAATCGCTCGCACAGGCCACTGAGGTCGCGAGGCGGTTTGATGAAGGTCAACATCAGGTTGTTCATGCCGGGGACCGCCTCGTGGATGTCGGCCCATTGCCCGACCTGCAAGGCCAGGCTCCAAATGCGTTGTTGCGGCGCCAGATCCAACTCGCCAGGGGCTTCGAACAACAAGGCCGTGGACCCCAGCAGGCTGATGTGCGGGCGCGGCGATACAGATGCAGTACTCATGTCGGACTCCGTTGTTGCAGCCAGCGCTCTAGGTGATGAATGTCCACGCCACCGGCGCAGAAGTCCGGGTCGTCGAGAATGTCGCGGTGCAAGGGGATATTGGTCGAGATGCCTTCCACGCACAGTTCGCTCAGGGCCAGGCGCATCCGGGCCATGGCTTCATCGCGGGTCGCGCCATGGGTGATGACCTTGGCCACCATCGAGTCGTAGTACGGCGGCACCCGATAACCGGTGGTGACGTGGGAGTCGACCCGCACACCAAAGCCACCGGGGACTTCCCAGCGCTGGATCAACCCCGGCGTCGGCATAAAGGTGATCGGGTCTTCGGCGTTGATCCGGCACTCCAGCGAATGGCCATTGAGTTGCACGTCTTGCTGACGCAGCTCAAGCACTTCACCCCGGGCCATGCGCAGTTGCTGCTGGACGATGTCGATGCCGGTAGTCATCTCCGTCACCGGGTGCTCGACTTGCAGCCGGGTGTTCATCTCGATGAAGAAGAACTCACCGTCCTCATACAGAAATTCGAAGGTGCCGACGCCGCGATAGCCGATTTGCCGGCAAGCGGCGGCACAGCGTTCACCGACCTTGGCGATCAGCTCGGGATCTATGCCGGGCGCCGGTGCTTCTTCCAGGACTTTCTGGTGCCGACGTTGCAAGGAGCAATCGCGGCAGCCGAGCCAGATCGCGTGGCCATGGGCATCGCACAACACCTGGATTTCCACATGCCGTGGATGGCCGAGAAACTTCTCGATGTAGAGTTCCGGATTACCGAAAGCCAGCCGCGCCTCTTCACGGGTCAGTGCGATGGCATCCAGCAGTTCGCTCTCTTCTTTCACCACGCGCATGCCGCGTCCACCGCCACCGCCGGCTGCCTTGACGATCACCGGGTAACCGATTTCACGCGCGATGGCCTGGATGATTGCATCGTCTGTGGGCATCACCGAGTCCGGCCCCGGCACGCACGGCACACCGGCTTCGCGCATCGCACGCTTGGCGGCAACCTTGTCGCCCATGGTCCGAATGCACGCTGCGCTCGGGCCGATAAAAGTCAGGCCGGCCGCTTCAGTGCGCTCGGCAAATCCAGCGTTCTCCGACAGAAAACCGTAACCTGGATGGATCGCCTGCGCGCCGCTGACCTTGGCCGCGAACAGCAGAGCCGTCTGGTCCAAATAACTCTGGCCGGGTGACGCCGGCCCGATGCACAGGGCCTGATCAGCGTTTTGCACATACTGCGCGTGGCGATCAGCCTCGGAGTGCACCACTACGGTCTGCAACCCCAGGCCATGGCAGGCACGCTGAATGCGCAGGGCGATTTCGCCACGATTGGCGATCAGCACTTTGTCGAACATTAAATTCACCTGAAAACGTAAGAGCGTGGGATCAGCCGAGATGGAACAGCGACTGGCCGGCTTCGACTTCGGCGCCACTCTGGGCGAGGATCGCTCTGATTCGCCCGGCGGTTTTGGCCTTAACCGGGTGGAACATTTTCATCGCTTCGAGGACCGCCAGGGTTTGCCCTCCTTCGACCTGATCACCGACCGCGACAAAGGGGGCTTCCCCTGCGGCAGGCGTCAGATGCAGCACGCCATACAGGCTGGCCTTGATCTCGGTAGCGGCCATCGCCGGAGTGCCTGACGTAGGCAAATCTGCAGTCGTTGTCGGCGAAGGCTCAGCCATCGACTCGGTCGTCACGACCTTCCCGGCCTGCTTGAAAAGACGAATCGTACTGTCGCCTTCGGTCAGGCTCAGTTCGAGCAGATCGGATTCGGCGAGCAAATCGATCAACCCCTTGATGCGTTCTGAATCCATGCGTGGGCCCCTGCCTGTCGAGCGTGTCTGAGTGGATGGGGTCAATGTAGCGATGCTGCCCAGCGACGACCAAGACGCTTTGGCTTTGGGGTGATAAGCCGTCCTTATGACCGCTCAAATCAGACTGCCGCGCATCTCGGCGACCAGTTCCAGCAGGATCGCCTTGACCGCCTGGGCCGGCACGGACAATGGCAGGTGACCGGACAGACACAGCGCCAGTGGCGCCTCGATTTCAGGCTCGACAATGCGGCACATGTGCACCGCGGTGGCGGCGACCATCACCCGTGCCGAGGACTCGGGCAGGATGGTCGAGCCGAAGTGCTCGGCGACGGCAGCGGTCAGGGTGATCGACGATTCGACTTCCGCCACCACCCGTGCGCTCATGCCGACGCGCTGGAAGGCTTCATCCACCAACCGTCGCATGACGTTGTAGGGGCGCGGCAGGAGCAAGTCCATGTCCGCGAGTTCGGCCAGAGGAATATCGTCGAGCGCGCTGACAGCCGGATCGGCGCTCACCAGGTAAAGGTTCTCGCGCAGCAACGAAACGAAGCTCAAGCCGTGAACTTCGCGACCGCCATACAGCACGGCCATGTCCATCCGGCCGTTCATAATCAACTCGCTCAAGGTGGTACCAAAGTTTTCATTGAGGTACAGCAGAATGCCTGGATGTCGCTCGCGCACCCGACGTAACAGCGGTAAGGAAAGCGTCGACGCTGCGGTGCCCGGCGCCAAACCAACCGACACCTGCCCGGACAAGGCATGCCCCGTGGCATTGATGTCACTTTGCGCCTGTTCACACTGGCGCAAGATGATTTGCGCATGGCCGTAGAGCACCTTCCCCGCCTCGGTCGGGGTGACGCCACGTTTGGTCCGAATCAGCAATTGCTGCTGCAGCTCCGCTTCCAGCGTGGCCAGTTGTTGGCTGAGTGCCGGTTGCGCGACATGCAGCACGTCAGCGGCCTGGGTCATGCTGCCAATATCGACGAGTTTCACAAAATACTTTAAACGGCGCAGGTTCACGGTGGCGGTGCTCTTGCTCGAAAAAGGGAGACAACCCTCAGGCTTTAGCAAGAGCCAGGCCAGAGGCAAAACCTCGCGCGCGGGGTTAACGGCAAGGCCCAACCATAAGCCTTTGCTATGGCTGGATCGCAGTGACCGTAAATGACACCCGCCACGGGCAGACAGGCTTGAACGCACTATCTTGGTGCGAGGGCTGTTCAGTTCCAGCCATAAGCGATGCCTATCCGACCAGAACGATCTCGTCTTATGGCGGTGCGGGAAGCGACTCGTACTGTAGGGCCTCGTCAACGTCATCAACGAGGAACGACACGTGACCGCCTCCCGCATCGCCGCCCGTGTGCAACGTATCAAGCCGTCCCCCAGCAGCAGCGCTTCTGACCGTGCGAACGAACTTCGTCGGCAGGGTAAATCCATCATCAACCTGGTCGTCGGCGAGCCGGACTTCGATACCCCGCTGCACATTCGGCAAGCGGCCGGCGCCGCCATCGAGCGCGGCGAAACCCGCTACACGCAAAATGCCGGCACCCCGGCGTTGCGTCAGGCGATTGCCGACAAGCTGGCACGGGAAAACGGCCTGACCTACGGTGCGAATCAGATCCTGGTCACCAGCGGCGCGAAGAGTGCAATTTTCAATGCCTTCGCCGCCACCCTCGGCGCGGGCGATGAAGTGTTGATTCCGGCGCCGTACTGGGTGTCGTACCCCGACATGGTCTTGGCCTGCGAAGGGGAGCCGGTCACCCTCGCCTGCCCGGAAGAAAACGCTTTCAAACTGACTCCGGAGCAATTGCGCGGCGCGATTACCGAACGCACCCGCTGGCTGCTGCTCAATTCACCGAGCAACCCGACCGGCGCTAGCTACAGCGCTGCCGAGCTGCGCGCCCTGGCCGATGTGCTGCTCGAGCATCCGCAGGTGTTGCTGATGACCGACGACATCTACGAACACATCCGCTATGAAGGCCTGGACAACCCGCACATCCTGGCCATCGAACCGGCGCTGACCGAACGCACCGTGGTGGTCAACGGCGTGTCCAAGACCTACGCCATGACCGGTTGGCGGATCGGCTATGCCGCAGGCCCGGTCGACTTGATTGGTGCCATGGCGACCCTGCAATCGCAATCGACCAGCAATGCCTGCTCAGTCAGCCAGGCCGCAGCGGTCGAAGCGCTCAACGGCGACCAGACCTTCGTCAAGGACAGCGTGGTGATTTACCGGCAACGCCGGGATCGCTGCCTGGAACTGCTCAACGCCATCGAAGGCCTGAGTTGCCGCAAACCCGACGGGGCGTTCTATCTCTATGTGAACTGTGCCGGTTTGCTGGGTAAATCGACGCTTCAAGGCAAGCGCCTGGACACCGATTACGACGTGGTCATGTACCTGCTCGAAAGCCAGGGCGTGGCCGTGGTGGCAGGTACCGCGTATGGGCTGGCGCCGTTCTTCCGGATGTCGATTGCCACCGACATCAAGACCCTCGACGAAGGTTGCTCGCGAATCGCCGCTGCCGTTTCGGCATTGAGCTGAGGAGCCGACGATGACCGTGGCGACCCACCCTCCCCTGAGCTTTCGGCAAGCGTTGCTGGCGATGCTCGGCATCTCCCTGGTGTTGATGCTTTCGGCGCTCGACCAGACAGTGATCGGCAATGCTTTACCAAGCATCGTTGCCGAGCTGAAGGGGTTTGAGCTTTACGCCTGGGTGGCTACGGGCTACATGCTGGCCTCCATTGTCACGATTCCGATCTTCGGCCGACTGGGCGATTACTACGGCCGTAAGCCGTTCGTGATCGCGGCCACGCTGATATTCACGTTGGCGTCACTGGCCTGCGCCGTAGCCAGTGACATGTTGTGGCTGGTGATCGGCCGTGCCTTACAGGGCGTCGGCGGCGGTATGTTGATCGGCACGGCATTCGCCTGCATCCCGGAACTGTTTCCCGACACCCGCCAACGCCTGCGCTGGCAGATGCTGCTCAGTGCCCTGTTTAGCGTGGTCAACGCCATCGGACCCGGGTTGGGCGGTTATCTGACCGGGGCCTACGGCTGGCGCTCGGTGTTCTACATCAATCTCCCATTGGGCTGCCTGGCGCTGTTTTTTGCCTGGCGATACCTCCCTTACTACCGCCCACAACAATTGACAAAAATAAGCCTGGATTGGCCGGGCGCGCTGCTGATTGCCCTGGCATTGGGCAGCCTGCAATTGTTCGTCGAATGGCTAGGGCATTCCAGCTTGATGTTGAGTGCGACGCTGGGTCTGAGCTGCGTGGCGGCGTCCATTGCACTGTGGTTTTGGGAGCGGCGTTGCCAGCACGCGCTGCTGCCCGCAGCATTGCTCGGATTACCCAGCATGCGCCTGCTGTTTCTGCTGTCGATGGCAGCCGGGGCAATCATGTTCTCGTTGTTGTTCTATCTACCGTTATTGCTGCAAGGCAGCTATGGCTACTCGCCGCAGGATGCCGGCCTGCTGATTACGCCACTGGCACTGAGCATCACTCTGGGCGCCATCGTCAACAGCCGCATCGTGACCCGTTTGCGTAATCCAAACCTGCTGCCGCTGTGCGGTTTTGTAGCGCTGCTGCTGGCGTGCCTCGGCCTGGCCATCGCCGGACGCAGTGCTTCTTTCAAAGTGTTACTCGGCTTGATCCTGCTGGCGGGTCTTGGCCTGGGCTTCATCCTGCTGAATCTGACGGTCTTCACCCAGACGCTCGCCGAGCGTCAGTTTCTCGGGATCGCCACCGCGCTGACCCAATCGCTGCGCCTGGTGGGCGGACTGCTCGGAACCGCCTCAATGGGCGTGCTGGTCAATCTGCTTTATAGCGCCAACCTGCAACGACTTTTTATCGTCCAAGGGCACGCGAACGGTTTGGCGTTGTACGCCGACCCGCAAATTCTTTTGCGCCCCGATGCCGCCCTGCTCGAACACCCGCAATGGTTGAACCTGGCCCGTGATGCCCTGGCCCAGTCCGTCGGCGTCGGCCTGCTTCTCTGCGCCGGCCTCGGCTTGTTGGCGCTGTTCATCCTGTACCGCTTGCCGCCCGTGAGACTGAACGTCTTGCCGGCCACCGTTGCTCCTGAAAAACAATAAAAACTTTACTGCCGCTTTTGACTGCCTCTCACAACACTCGACAACTCATGGGGATGACTCCGATGGAGCTTTTCAATCGCGCACCTAAAGTAATGGCCGGCATTTGCGGCCTGATCATCGCTCAACAGGGTTATGCCGCAGGCCTGGTAGAAGACAGCAAGCTCAGCGTGCTGGCCCGCAACTTTTTCAGCAATGCCGACAACCGCAGCGGCGCGGCCGACCCCAATTACACCCAGGAATGGGGCCAGGGTTTCATCGCCAACTTTCAGTCCGGCTACACCCAAGGCACCGTCGGTTTCGGCGTGGACGCCATTGGCATGTTCGGGGTCCGGCTGGACTCCGGCAAAGGTCGGCACTACAACCCCGAAAGCAAGGCCTTCAACGGCAACGTCTTCCCGACCGACAGCGACGGGCGTGCCGTGGATGAGTTCGGCAGCCTGGGCCTGACGGCCAAGGCGAAGTTCTCCAATACCGAATTGAAATACGGCACCCTGGTACCAATGTTGCCGGTGGTGATGTCCACCGACCGCATGCTGCAACAAACCTTCAATGGCGGGCAGATCCAGTCCAAGGACCTGGAGAACTTCACCTTCACCCTGGGTCAGCTGGAGCACGTTAAAGGTCGCGGTTCAAGCAACCAGATGGGTATGTCCATTCCTGGGGCGAACAATCCGCAGACCGGCGAGTTCGTCAACAAGTTCTACTACGGTGGCGTGGATTACAAAGCCACCAAAGACCTGACGTTGCAGTACTACTACGGCAACCTGCAGGACTTTTACAAACAGAACTTCCTCGGGCTCAAATACGATATGCAAGTCGGCGCTGGCACCCTGCGTACTGATTTGCGTCACTTCGACAACCGCTCCGATGGCGCCAACAGCCATGACCCGGCGTTCTATACCTTCGGTTATTACGGCAACGGCGTCACCAAAGGCAAGGTCGACAGTCGCTTGGACAGCGCGCAATTCACCTACCTGGTCAACGGCCACACGTTCGCTGCCGGCTTGCAACAAGTCAGCGGCGACAGCGACGCGGTCTGGTTGAACCAGGGCGACGGCTCCACCGCGTACTTCATGACAGAGTCGATGATCGGCAAGTTCCAGCGTGCGGGGGAAACCACCTGGCAGGTTCGCTACGGCTATGACTTTGCGCGGGTCGGGATTCCCGGTCTGAGCTTCCTGGGCATGTACGAAAGCGGCTCGAACATCCGAACCCCCACAGGCGATAAAAGCGAGTGGGAACGCAACCTGACGGTCAGCTATGTCATTCAGCAAGGTCCGCTCAAGGACTTGAGTATTGCCCTGCGCCACGCCTCGCTGCGTACCGAAGTGTCCACGCAACGGGACAGTGACGAGCATAGGGTCATTGTCAGCTATCCGCTGAACATCCTGTAAAAGACGACACATTGGTTGATAAGCGTCGTCATCCAACGTGCTCCGGCAATCCAACTCACTTATCAAGCCGGGCCAAAGCCTTGCCGGGACCAAACATCAACCTTGGTATCAGTTGAGATTTCCACCCAGAGCCAGTCGTTTTGCGGGGGTAAAAACGACCAAAAATAAAAAGGGGTCGCGAGATAAAATCTCGCAACCCCTTGAATTATATGGTCGGGACGGAGTGATTCGAACACTCGACCCCTAGCACCCCAACTCCTTTTTTATACTTCTTGAAAGCTTTCAAAATTTTACTCTGGATTTTTCTAAGCGAGTATTTACTTGAGCTCCAGCGGTGTTCTGCTCTACAAGAGTCCAGTAGCGTCCATCAAGAGCCGACGTTTTTGTGGGGGTAAAAGTAGGGGAGTCCGTTTTATGGCCAAAATCACCATTAAAGAACTCGAGTCGCTGACCGCCAACGATGCCGGCCGAATCCTCCGGGAGGATGGCAATCTGGCGGTCGAATCTCCGTCCGTAAGGACGGTGTGTCGGTCAGTTTTTTCTATCGCTATCGGTGGGGCGACCAAAACAAAGAGTACGCCTGCGGGTCTTGGCCACGCAAATCCCTGACGGACATCCGCAAGGCCCGCAACCAGGCCCGGGTGCTGATCGATGAGCAGATCAATCCCAACGAACACAAGAAAACCGCCAAGGCACAGGCATACGCCGCGGCTAACCTAGAGGCCGAACAAGGAAAAAACGACGACGGTGCAAACGCTGACCGTCCAGGATCTGGCCAAGGCCTGGCTGTTGGATGGCGTGGCGCGTAAAGACGGCAATGCCGAGTTGCAACGACGCTTGAACAAGGACCTTTTGCCAGCACTCGGCAAGACAGCGGTGAACAATGTTTCCGAACACGATGTTCGGGCGCTGATCCGGGCCGTGGTCAACCGCGGCGCTCACCGGCAAGCCATCAGCTTCTTCGCCGACCTCACCCAGATGTTCAGCTGGGCCAGAAAGCGCCAACCTTGGCGGGCGTTACTGGTTGAGGGTGATCCAACTGAACTGGTCGACATCTCCCCAATGATCCCTGCCGACTACGAAGCGGAAAGAAGCCGGATCCTTTCCCCGGCTGAGCTGTTGGAACTGCACAACCGCTTCCAGCAAATGACCGCCGATTACAACGCCCTGGTCCTTGCCGACGGCCAAAACGGTGACTGGACGCCGCATGACCTGCGCCGCACGGGCGCGACCATGATGCAAGCTTTGGGGGTCAGCCTGGACGTCATCGACCGCTGCCAAAACCATGTGCTGGCCGGCTCCCGGGTGAGGCGCCATTACCTGCATCATAACTATGCCGAAGAGAAGAAACGCGCCTGGAACCTGTTGGGAGATCGACTCAGTGCCGTGCTGTCCTCAACTTACGAGCACACGCCAAACGAGTCGATGTTGTCTTTTCCAGACTCCGCCGCCTCTGAATCCCTGCCGCCTTCATAGTTCAGATGCTTGGCTTCGGAACCCTTCATGGTTCCGTTTATATCACCGAGCGTTTGCTTCGGGGTTGATCTCAAAACCAAATCACTGTGTAAAGCTGCCTAGAGAAACGTGGGCGATTCATAGACACGCCGAACACACAGTAAAAATCAGGAAAAGTGGCGTTACCTGTTGATATGCGGAGAATGACAACTCCATGCAGAGGTGTTCCTTCACGATTGCAGAGCACGGTAAGGGCGAGTTTGTTTACGCTTCTGGCGCTCCAGTCTTGACCTCATGATGCTTTGGCGAATACGTCCCCCAACCAGTCCACAAACACCCGAACCCGTGGCGACATGTGACGGTTATGCGGGTACAGCACCGACACCGGCATGGGCGGTGGCGGGGTGTCGGTGAGGACTTCCTTCACCAGTCCTTGGGCGATTTGCGCTTCCATTCGGTAGTGCGGGCACTGGATCAGGCCAAGTCCGGCAATGGCCGACGCGGCATAGATCTCGGCGCCAAAGACAGAGACGGCGCCGTTGATGGCGACTTCCTTGAGTTCGCCATCGAGCATGAATTCGAATGGAAACAAATTGGCAGTGGTGCGCGAGACGTAGTTCACCGCGCGATGGTTTTTCAGGTCGTCGAGATGCTTCGGCTCGCCATATTTGCGCAGGTAAGCCGGACTGGCGCAGGTGATCTGGCGCAGATTGGCGACGCGACGGCCAATCAGTGCGGAGTCGCCTAGCGTGCCGGCGCGCAGCACGCAGTCGACGCCCTCGGCAATCAGGTCGACAAAGCGGTCGGCCTCGCTGATGGACAACTCAATATCCGGGTAGCGCGCCATGAACTGCGGCAATGCCTGGATCACGAAGTGCTTGGCCAACGTGCCGTGCAGATCGACACGTAACCGCCCTTTCGGCGCCACACCGCGAAATGCCAGTTCGGCTTCTTCCAACTCTGTTAGCAATTGCACGCAACGCTGGTAGTACGCCTCGCCATCCAGCGTAGGACGCACTTTGCGAGTGCTTCGCTCCAATAAACGTGTGCCGAGCCAGGCTTCGAACTGATTCAGAGTGTGAGTCAGCGTAGCCCGCGGCAGGTTCAGGTCGTCGGCAGCCAACGTGAAGCTGCTGCGCTCGTAGATCCGCACGAAAACCTTCATCGCTTTGACTTGATCCACGCTTGACTCCTGGCGGTCGATTGTTGGCGATTATTGAACAGTCAAGGCAACTTTCGCGCATTTATCGCATTGAGTAAACATGTGAATCTGGCTTCACACCGAGCAACAACTCACGACTCAAAAGGAATTACCGCCATGACTACTCAAACTTCGAAAGTTGCCATCGTAACCGGCGCCTCCCGCGGCATCGGCGCCGTG
>Ga0065714_10002383_pt1 | contig 21597 bp, 8 predicted proteins | sample MisRhiReplicate2_FD_59101 | JGI IMG/M metagenome (GOLD analysis project Ga0065714, IMG submission 59101) | Miscanthus rhizosphere microbial communities from Kellogg Biological Station, MSU, sample Rhizosphere Soil Replicate 2: eDNA_1 v2... | ecosystem: Host-associated > Plants > Roots >...
TTCCGGCGAGTTACTGGCCGGGCCAAGGGTGGCGACGATTTTGGTACGACGGACGGACATGCAAAGACTCCTGAGTTCAAGCGCTGAGTGAGGCTACTATCATCTTTGGGTGTAGTCATTGTTCGTTTGCACTACTTATTGGCTTTTATCTTTAAACGATCGTTACAGGCCGCCTGAAGATTTTGCACAACGGGTCGATACAGAGCTCAATACAGGAGAACCCCCATGCGATTCGCGCTCATTGCCGTCCTTGCCCTCAGTGTGACGGGCTGCGCCCGTTGGTCGATGAACCATCATTTGAATCTCGCCTACAGCGCCTACGATCGTGGCAATTGCGAGCAGGTCATACTCGAGCTTTCAAAAGTCGAACGCTCCAGCCGTGCGCGGCCTTATGTGTGGCCGGAAGTGTCGATGATGCGCGGTCAGTGCCTGGAAAAGCAGATGCTGTTTATCGATGCGGCGCAGACGTACCAGTACATCATCGAGACGTACCCGCACAGCGAATACGCCTACCGTGCCCGCGCGCGTCTGGAAACTTTGCAGAGCCAGGGACTTTACCCGCTGCGAAGCGCTGCGGCCGTGCGCCCGCCGTCGTACTGATCGCAGTTGTCATGCCGTGGCTGGCTCACTGGCGGTGGTGAGCTATAGTCCAAGAGATCGGGTTTAGAGCCTTGCCTCTGAATCCGAGGTCATTCCTGTGATCGGCAGGAGTAAGCGTCAGCGGTTGCATGGACTGTCGCACCGGGATCGGGGAGAGCGCGCCTTTACTTCTATCAATAAAGAAGAAGACCCGTTCCGAAGCATTAGTGCGGCCCTGCTTAAGGGTCTTGCTGGGCCATTTGCGCATGTTTACCAACCGCCGGATCCAGCGGCATCAACTGCCGTATTTCCTCAAAGTGTTCAACAGCATCACCGACAAACCCATCGGCTATCTCGGCAACGTGTCTGAAGAAGGGCTGATGCTGATCAGCCAGTTGCCCATGATGGTGGGCGTCGATTTTGACCTGCGTTTGAAAATCCCCTCCACCGAAGGCTGCCTGCAGTTCATCGACCTGACGGCGCGTTGCCTGTGGTGCCATGAAGACGAAACGCCGCAGCACTACGACGCCGGGTTCTACCTGCAACGGGCACCGCCGGAGTATCGGCAATTGGTGAAGGCGTTGAGGCAGTACTTCAGTTTTCAGCCGTTGCCGGCGTCTGCGTGACAACACCCCACAACCTGTAGCAGCTGGCGAAGCCTGCGTTCGGCGGCGAAGCCGTCGTGAATTCAGGCACCTCGGTGTATCAGGTACACCGTGAGCGCAGGTTTTACGACTGCTGCGCCCGAGCGCGGACCGGCCGACGCAGGCTGCGCCAGCTGCTACAGGGATTTTGTACTACGTCGTCCTGATCGCCCGCTCGTTATCCAGCGACCGCTCCACCAGCATCAACCCCAACTCACTCATCCGATAAATCGCCATCGCCAGATGCCGCGGCGTGTTGTCCAGGCTTTCAGCCAGGTCGAGCAGCAGAATGCTGACTGTTGAAAACGTTTCGTAGGTCTCGATGGTCAAGGCTTCGGGATTGGCGTCCGGGGCAACGGTGAACATTTTCATGGCGCGGTCCTGGGAAGTGCGAAGGGATTCGACGTCGGGTTTGAGGTAATGGTCGAGCGCCTTGTCGGCGGCNGCGTGGANCTTTCTTGAATCGAGGGTGGCGTAGGGAGAAACCGGGTCGGTTTCGGGGGGTGGATTGGGTGTTGGTTTGAACATATTCGCGATTCCGTTATGAGGGCTACCACCGTCTCGCGACTAAACGAGGGGTGGCGGCTGTACGCAGGTTAGTCGACCGGGAGGAATCACGAAAAAACCGGCGCGCCCGAGGGCGCCCTGCGCACAGCCACCATTGAGTGCGGGGATGGGAATACCCGCCTAAATGAAGCTTATGCACCTTCGTGTTATCTACCCGGGCGACTAAACCCGATCGCTGATAGGCAGCGATGCGGATCAAGTTACGGGGCAGGGCCGAGGTGCACAAGCCGGCGGATTCTGGCGGATGTGTAGTCCATTGCGCAAGGCGCTGTAGTCACTTGCCGAAAGCCTGAAATATCAGGACGAGCTGGCCGGTGGCGGAGTTCACCACTTGTCGGAACTGTCATTTTTTACAGGTAGGCAAACTTTCGCGCGTTACGTAGAACGATGTTCATGAGTCATTCAATACGTATCAGCGAAGGGGCGGCATCATGTCAGACGAAGAAAAGGAACTATTCACTGATCCAACCGTTAATGACGGTGATTTCAACACTGTGCCTCAGTCAAACACCGAGATCGAAATTCCTGGCGACGTAGATGAATCGCTTCCGAAATTGATACTTGAAAATGATACTTATCGTGAGGACTCCGGTGTTATTCCCAGGATTAGATTTAAAATCCCGAACGTCCAATGGACGTATCACGTCTGGATTAGATACGAAAATGCTAACTATATTCAGCAATTGCTTAACGGAGAGGCATTCAGAGGTGATGATTGGAAGGAATTTATATATCCCGGAAAGTTTCCGGTGGGGGACGGTAAATATGTCACCCGATGGTCTCATCGGGTCTGGGAGTCCGTACATGGGTACAAGCAACTTAGAGTGTTGGCTGAGCCTGTTGTTGATGGAGGTGGAGCCGTTATATTAGTAGTTTCTGCTATTTCAGGGAGTGTAGGGGCCGGTAGTAGGGTGCGGATTGTGCGAGCGTCTGATAAGACGCCCTTGAGTATAGAGCAAACTGCTCCAGCCAGCGGAAGATGGACGCTGGACCTGCTGGGTACTTTAAGTTGGGGGGCGGACAGCATCGCTATTGAACAAAAGGTGGGGACCTCTCCGATTGTTTACTCTTCAGTTGAAAACCTAATCTTTCTCAAGGCTCCGGCTATTGATTATCCGGCTCAGAATGCTGTTGTGTCGGACAAAGGGGTAATTGTATTAAAAGGAAGAGGGGCTCCTGGTGAAGTAATAGAGATGTTAACGCCAGGGGGAGGTCATTTGTTTGGTGCCGCTACTGTTAGAGCGGATTTCAGTTGGGAGATGACATTCAACAAGAACGAACACCTCAACGGCGGCTCTATCGTAATGACAGCGAGGCACCGAAGAGCAGAAGGCAATAAGGCGTGGTCAGCCGATCGAACCTTCTTTCTTCTGGTCTCCCCCTCAATCAATACCCCCCCTGCAGTGGTAGATATGAACGTGACTATCACGGGGAAGGGGCATATTGGCATTGGCGGGCATACCGTAAGGGTATATCGCGATGGTGTAACAGGGAGTATCGGTAGCGGTAGCGTCGATTCCACCAGCGGCGCATGGTCTGCGGCTGTATTGTTGCCCCCTGGCCGCCAAGGAATTACGGCTTCGCAGTTTTATCTAACGGGGGAATCAGAGCGTGCAGACCCGGTTTATTTCCTTGTTCGACCACCCCAACCCACCATTACATCCAGTCTAAATGGGGAGACTGTCACGCTATCGGGTATCGGTTATAGCGGTTTCGATGTTCTGATAGATATTTATTTCGAGCACGGTGGCAGCGCTTATAAGGTAGTCCCTGTCACTTCAGGACTCTGGAGCTTGACTCTTCCACTCGATTTGTTGCCGGGTCCTTACAGGTTTAGTGGTAAACAAAGTGTTTCCAATGGTGGTAGCGGACGTATATTCGGCGAATGGGGCACTACGATCTCGGCCAACGTCCCTACCCCCGTGCCGAAAGATGTAACCGTCGTTACCAACGGCCAGTTGCCGACCTTCAAAGGCAAAGGGCGTCGGTGGAGCACGCATGCGGGCAAGATCAATATCTTTGTTAATGGCTCTGTCCTGAACGCTGTACCACAGGTCGATGTGCAACAAGACTCCAACTGGACGACCACGGCAACCACAAAACTTGCGCCGGGCATCTACCCGCTGACGGCCCGGCAATGGGTAAACAATCAGTGGTCTGGCAACAGTCGCACGTTTTCACTGACCGTGGCGTCACCTATTCCCGAATTTACCAGCCCGCCGGCGACGCCACCTTCCGATCAACTCCCCCTGATTTCCGGCACCGCTTGGCCGGGTTCCGCAATTCTCTTGAAAATCTCTGGAAAAGACGATGTGACATTGACGGCAGAGGGGGGCACGTTCTCCCTGAGTGCCACAGTCGATTGGGCACCCAAGACGTATATCCTCACGGCAACTGCGGCATTCGGCTGGCAGACCTCTCAACCCGCAACTCGAACCTTCACCGTCAAAACCCCGAAACCGGTCATCACTACCGCCGACAACGCTGAGGTCGATCTTGTGCCGGTCATCAAGGGCACAGGCTACAAGGGGTGTTGGGTAGTCATTTATTCCGCGAGCAATAATCAGTCTTTAGGTGCCGGGGAGGTGGGTGAGGACCATAAATGGGAGGTGTCGCTGGCTGAGCACACTCCGGCCATTCTGACCGTCTATGCCATCCAGCAAGAATCACAAGGCACCACGACTAACAACTCTGAGAAATCCGAACCACTGACGGTGAAGGTCCGCGTGCCCAAGCCTGTGATCCTGGTGCCTGGCCCCGGGGGCAGGCCGACGCGCAAGACGCTGATCTCGGGTACGGCGCCGTACTCCGAAGGGATCCGCGGCAGCGTCAAGGTGTCGATCAAGGGCCAGACCCCGCCCTTGGCGGACACTGAAGTGACACCGGACGGCACTTGGGAGGCGAAAGTGACGATCGGTGCGGCGGGCCCTGTGAACCTGGTGGCGGAGTTATGGCAAAAAACCTACGCCAGTGAACCGGTTGAGTTCAACGTCACGGTAGTACCGGATATTCCGGTATTCGATACCCCCCTCGACGGCGAAGACCTGGGCAGATGGTTGACCGTTTCCGGCTATGGCTATGAAGGCGACACCCTGCGTATCTATCGGCGCGCTACAGATACACATTTGGCCGATACGATTGTGGCAGCCGCGGGCACCTGGTCAGCGAAAATACTGCACGGAATGAGTGCCGGGCAGGGTATCGGCGTGCAGGCACGAGCCAATTCGCAAGAGTTTTCAGACTTCACCCCTACCCGGCTTTTTCGCTTGCTCACACCTGCCCCGCAAATCATCGAACCGCAGGCGGGCGACTGGGTTGGAATCCGGCCACTGTTCAGCGGTCTGGCCACGCCCGGGGCGACCATCACCGTTGCCCAATGGTTCAACACTGAAGCGCTGTTGGCACCACTGACCCAAGCGAATGAACTTGGAGTATGGGCGGTAATGGGCAACAAGGATCTACCTGTAGGCGCGGCGCGGGTGGTGGTGCGTGAGACTGTGGACGGCAAGCCCTCGGAGTGGTTCGAGAGCGGGCGCTTTATGGTGGAGCGCAAGACTGCAGACTTTGATGCGCCCATCGTGCATTTTCCGCGCGAGGGGCAAGAGGTCGGGAAGTTTCCAATGTTCTCCGGGACGGGGGAGCCGGGTGCTGGAGTCGTGATTGTCAAAGAGGGGGAATTGGGTACCCAGTTGGGCAGAACGTTGGTGGATCGTGATGGACAGTGGGCGCTGCGTTCGCAGGTCGAGTTGCCGGCGGACATTCCTTATCGCTACTCGGTGCGCCAGTTCCGCGATGATGTCAACTCAAAGTGGGTGGTGCCCAACCGCAGCGTCAAAGTGATTCGGTTTTACAATGGGTTTACCATGCTGATCATCGACAAACCGGTGAACGATCCGTTGCAGGTACTCGAACAGCAGCCGGTGTTTTCAGGTAGAGGCATGCCCGGGGCAGAGCTTCAAGTGTCTATACGTAGCTCCACGACGGTCCTCGCGACGACGAGGGTGGATGCGCAGGGGAACTGGAGGGTACGCAGTGCAGCTGTGCTGCCGGTGAAGGCTGATGCTTACGTAATAGCGGCTCAGCAGTTCATGGATGGTCACGCATCGGTCCTTTCCGACATTTCCAGTACCTTCAAAGTCGCTGAAAAGCTGGACAAGCCCGTTATCACCAGCCCGCCCCAGCGATCCAGCGTCGCTCCTCACGCGGTAATTCGCGGCACCGCACTGCCCGGGGCGGAGGTGAAACTGTACAGGCACAATCACCCCAATGTCGTATGGGGGCGTGGTGTGGCGGATGAACAAGGGCAGTGGGTCATTGTTATGAATGAGCTGCCGGTGGGGGATAATTTTCAAATGGCGGGTAAGGCTTATAAAGGTACGCTGCAGTCGCCATGGATGGATAGGCATGTTCTGCATGTAATCGATATCGGCTGACATTTTGCGGCGACTTCAGATGGCCCTCTATTGAGGGCCGTTTTTTGTCCGCTACAAACTTCCATCGCTGAAAACCCTCCGATGAACGGTCATGAAACCTGTCAGATATGACAGTAGACCCTCGCCCTTCAGCAAGCGCTAAATCGACATGACGCCAGCCGTCCACTCGCTGACGAACATGGCAACGGATCTTGCTTGAAGGGGACATAGCGCGATGAGTTCATCTGACAACCGCCCGATTCATCAACTGGTCAAAGCTGTGCTTGGGGAGAGGCGCATTGGCGTGGTAATGCCGTTCGATGAGCACATCGCAGCCAATCCCAGCGTATTCGATCTGATAAAACTGGGTGTTGACGGATTGCAGGAGCTGGGGCTGAGCCGCGAAGAATCACAGGCCCTGATGGCTCGGGGTAACGCCTTGGCGTTGTACATGGCCCGGGTGTATCGCGAGCAGAGTTTGCGTGCCGCGCCGACGTCGGACGATGCACAAGCCATGGTCACGTTGCCTTCGTACCAGGAACTGTTCAAGCCGGACGTTAATGGCGCAGCCCCGCCGGGCAGTCCAGAGCACAGCGCCTCGACCACAGCCTACATGGTGGCCCTGCGCGAGTGGGTAAAAGACAACATCGTGCCCAAGGGCGAAATCAGCCAGACGATCCCGCTGCAGGATCGCCGCCCCGATGTGGATGAATTGCTGATCGACGAAATGGCGATCAACCGTGTGCAGTCACGGCTGGAAATTCTCAACTCGGTGCTTGAGGCGCAGATCATGGCCCGGCCCAATGACGGTATTGCGGACGTCAAAGCCTACCTGCGTACCATCCGTTTTCATAACGGTCTGCCCTATGACCATGACTGGGAAAGTATCACCCATGTCGTCGGCAAGGCCCTGAAAAACGGCGTGTTGGGGGACGTCATTCGTCGCGTCGATCTGGATTATCCGTATTTCAAGAACCCCGGCGCCCAAGGGGCACGCATCGATGCTGCCTTGCAGATGAGTAGCGGGATCGGTCCGTTGCATTTGTCGTTGTTGCTGGAGGATCCGTATTTTCCCTTGAATGCCGAGCAGACCGAGGCACCCCTGCACAGAGTGGACCCTCGTACCCGCCTGGTCGATCCGCAACCGCAACAGTCCCGGATCGATTTCTACCCTGTCCACTTTGGTAGCGTGGCATTTGATCTGCAAAGTTTGCGCAAGCTGTGGATTTTCAAAGACGCAACGCGCCTTGACCAGCGTCAGGTCGATTGCCTGTTCGCTCTGGGGGCGTTTACTCCCAAACTCTCGGCCAACGCCCCCGCGTTGGGTAACCCTGATGTGCCGTTGACGGGGGTCGATGCCGGCGCTACGTATATCCATGGCGGGCTGAGTCCTGCGATCCGTCTGGAGAAGGGCGTCGGGTTGAATCAATTCGAGTTGTACGGCGTGGGTGAGATCTATCCCGAGACGCAGGAGAACCGGGTGGATCGCATCAACCGCAAGTGCCGCCTGGATCGCCTGTTGCAGCTGCCCAGTTATCAGGTCGATCAACTGCTGATGGCGGCGATGCATGCCGAGCATCGCGGCACCGGGGAGCCGTCGATCTGGATTCGCCCCAACACCCTGCGCTTCCTGGGGTTGTTCAAGGCGTTGAATACCGCTTACGGCTGCAAAGCCGAAGAGTTCTCAGCGCTCATCGACGTGCTGTCGGTGTATGGCCAGGACGGGCAACTCTCGCACTTTGACCGTGTGTACAACCTGGAGGTCGGGTATGAGGAGCCGTTGCGCATCGACAACGCCCAGTTTGCGATCGTGCCGCGCACGCCCGCCGAGCAGCAGACGGTGCATCAGATTTGTGCCGGGCTGGAAATCAATTTCGAGACCTACCGCTACCTGGCCACGGTGATCGCCGAGGCTTACGGCCTCAAGACCCACCTGAAACGCAGCCTGGCGATACTGTCCAGTTTCTGGCGTCTGGTGTGGGTAGGCCGATTGTTCAAACTGACGCCCATCGAATCGACGTCGCTGCTGCAAACCCTGAGTGCGGGGAGCGGGCTGGTGACGCAATTGGCGGGTGAGCCTGCGGTGTCCAGTTATGGTTCGTCGGACGGTGCGGATGCCCTCAGCGCCGTACGCGGGTTGATGACCTGTGCCGAGTGGTGCCGGGACTACGATTTGTCGCCACTGTGGTTGGTGCAAAACGTCAACCCGGTCTATGTGCCGACCGTCTGGACCGAGACTCAGGAGCAGTTGTTGCGCCAGTTGCACAGTCAGGCGCAGTCGGTAGTGGTAGAGCAAGCCACCTTGCTGGAGGAGGGGACGCCGCTGCGAAACAGTAGTGAGCAGCTCATCAAGTGGCTGGTAATTCTGGAGCCGTTGGTGGACGAAAGTGGGTTGGTGAAGGGGAGTGCTGAAGAAACCGAGGCGCAGTATCTGCTGCGTGCCACTAAAGTGATTGAGGATTTGGTGAACGGGCAATTTCCGCAGAACCGGGGTGGAAATGAAAGACTGGTAACTCTCATCCGCACAATCGTGCTGCGTTGCCGGGACCAGCAGCGGGTGTTGGTGGAAGAGGCCATTTCGGTCTACCTGAAGCTGGATTCATTGCTCGCAGCGCAGGTGTTGTCCTGGGCCCAAGGGCACCCTTATGATTTTTTGAAAGAAGCCATGTCACTGCCACCCGTCGATACTTCGCGGGTGCGGCATAATCTCGATAAGCCGGATTCGTTCCTGCAAATGCTTACGGAGCTGGAACGGCGCGGCCGGATAGCCAGCCAACTCGAGTTGAGCCCGTCAATGCTCGCCACGCTGCTGACGGGCGAACACTATCAATGGTTCAGTCTTGAGAGCCCTTACGAGATTTCTATCCAGACGGTGTACTACCTAGCACTTTACCGTCGACTGATTACCCGGGCCCGGCAACCCGAAGCGAAGATGCTCGACTACCTGACTCAGGTCAACCAGTTGCCCGACGACATGAGTGAGGACGGCCTGCGTCTGGTTCGTGACGCCGCCGCCGACAAGCTGGCCACTTATTTCGGTTGCGGGATCCGGCATGTGCTCGAATGCGCCGGGCACCTCAACCATGAGGTCGAAGGCAGCGACAGCCGTGCCTGGCCGATTCTGTGCAATCTGGCGCACCTTGATTTGCTGGATCGCACCCTCGAGCTGGCCCGTAACGGGATGGACGCTGCAGCAGCGTTCAGTCTGGGCGCGTTGAACCCGCTGGAGTCCGAAGAGATTTATGCCGCGGCTGCGCAAAACGCTCTGGAAAGCCTGGCCCGCTTCAATGCCATGACGACCCCGCAGGATTCGGCAGAAGTCGGTCAGAGCTTCACCTCCCGATGCGTGGTGGACAACCCGACCCTGATTGCAAACGTGTCACAGGAGGTTGCCGAGTTCGAAATCACGCTCCTCGATTTTTACGGGGAGCCGCTCAAAGGGGTGGATCTTCACGTCGGAACCGACTTGGGGGCCGTTCTCACGCCTGTGATCCGTACGGATGACAAAGGGCGTGCCTGGGCACTGTTACAGGCGGGGGCCAGGATGGGAACCGCGCATTTGCATTACAGCGTACCGCTCCATGAGCCGGTTTATGCCCCGTCGGTGGTGATCGATTGCGATGAAGGGACGCTGAAGTTTAACTCTGAGTTGAGCTCATTGCCGCCTAAGCTTCCGGTGCTGGCAGGGCGTCTGTGGGAACAGGAAATGTATGCGGTGTTGATCGACGATTATGGCAATCGAGGCGCTCACCGTTCGGTGGCCTGGTCCACGACGTGGGGTGAAATTCGTCCCAGCGAAACTTACACAGACAAGGATGGCTTGAGCCGGGTGTGGATCTCCAGCCTTAGTCCGGGCGAGGCCAAAATTGCGGTCGGTAACGTGGAGGGTAGTCACAGTTTCACTTTCAACGGCCACATCGAGTTTGCCGACAAGCCACGGATTTTAGACAAGCCTTTTCTCGTCTCGGCGGCGGTGGACACACTGCCTGTCAATGTGCGCTGCCAAGTCGTCGGACTCGATGATCAACCCGTCATTGGCGAGCGTGTGCAATGGTGGACGAGTGCCGACGCGAAGAAAGTCGAGAAGGAGAGCGGTGACGGCGGGTTCTGCAATTTTGTGGTGAGCGACCCGTCACCCGGCGATTTGACCATCTATGCACAGAGGGGCACCGATGCTGTGGTCGAGGTCACGGTGAGGGTGGCCAGAGATGCGGTGATCCAGAACTTTTCAGAGGTCGCCCGTTTTCCGGTAGCGGGCGCCTCGCGACCGACTTTGCTTTCGGTGGAAGTGAAGGAATCGATGGACCCGGCTGCGAACCCGGTGGGCAATTATTTGGTGTTGTGGAGGACCGATTCGAATCCTGCCGAGGAGATTTCTGCGGAAATTACCCTTAGCACCGATGCACAAGGTCGTTCGGTTTATCCGTTCCGGTCGGCGTCTGCCGGTAATTTTAAGGTCACTGCTCAGTTAGTGCCCCATACAACGCACACTAAACAGTTCGAACTGACGGTCATTCCCGCCTTTGAATGGAAAGTCGAGCTGTTCACCATTGTGGGTGAAACTGAATCCAGTGTACCGATCACCCCCGGTACCGACGAGCTCACTCTGTTCAGAGACGGTCTCTACCGCCTGGAAATCTCGCCGCTGGATGCCGAGCAACTCAAGGGCAGCCATGGCGCGCTCGGGTGGAGTTCCGACTATTCCACCCAGGCGCTGGGGATGGTGTTCACAAAGCCGTTGGCTGAACGCATTAAGTTCGATGACGGTCCTTTCAAGGTCGATATCAAGACCGCCAACATCCGCAACGGCCGGTTCCAGTTGAGCCTGTTCTGTGATCGCTTGAATGAAGCGCTGGTACTCGAAGGCACGCTGGGCAAGCGCCCGGTCACTCGGCGCTCATCGTCCACCTCATGAATTGATCGGTTGTCCAGAGACCTTGCCTGGCCACGCCACGTGGTGGCCAGTCGGGTCATCACGCATGACATGGAGGGAAAACTATGGAAACGCTCCAAATCAATGAGCTGACGGAACGTTATACGGCGGCGATGTTAGACGCGGTGTTGGGTCAAAAGTTGTGGCGAGGTCCAGCCAGACTGAAAACCCCTGATGAGTTGAGCGAGTATCTGATGCTCGATACCCAGGACAGCGCACAACTGGAAGCCACCCGGATTTCTTCGACCGTGCGGTGTTTGCAGCAGCATATTCAGTCGGTCTACAGCGGCATGGAAAAGGGTTACGAGAACAGTCATTTTGAAGAGGATGACTTGCGCTACTGGTACCAGTTTCTGAGTCACTACAGCACCTGGTCAGCCAATGTGCTGCTCAAAGATCATGCGCAAAACTACATTGTCCCGTCACTTCGCTTGAACAAGACCACCCTGTTTCGAACCTTGGAAAACAACCTCAATCAGCTGCGCCTGAGTACCGGATCGGTGCAAAAAGGCTTGATGGAATACACCCAGGAGTTTCAGCGCCTCTGTGATCTGGATGTGCTCAGCGGCTATATCGACGGGGAAAATGTTCAGGACGCGCGCTATTACTTGATCGGGCAGGAACGGACAGCGCCGTTTGCCTACTATTTGCGCAGTGTCAAAGTCGAACTGACCAGGGAGAGCAAAAAAATCAATCCCGCCGCCTGGGGTGAATGGCAGAAAATCGATATCGCCACTGCAGGCAAGGTCGTGAATATCCGCTGCGTCAGTTGGCTGGGGCTGCCGGCCATCGTCTGGTGTGAATGGCTCGAACGCCAGATGGATAGCAACGGTGTGGTGCAGACACCCTGGACGCTGGAGATCAAACTCGCGTTCAGCTCGCTCAACGGCCAGTGGTCGGCACCGCTGTCGCTGCATCAACGTGAATGCGCGTACGACGTTTCCAATGGCCGGTTGACGGTTGTGTCCCTGGGGGACGGCGATCCTCGGGACGATCTGTTGGCAGTGTGTTACACCAATCGTCACGGCCTGGAAGGACAGGCCCCACTCCATGAAATTGAAATTCATGAAACCCGCGATGCGTTGTTCCGCAAGGTGGACGACGACACAGCAACGCTGTTGCAGATGACCTTTGGTCGTTTCAGGAATGCCGCCAGCCTGCAGCAAAAGGTGGTGCCTGCGGATTATTCGAAGGTCACCATTACCAGCACCGAGGTACCCGATATCGGCACCGAGGAACCTTCGGGCTCAATCAATGCGAATTTGTTTCTGGACGCCATCTTTACCCGCGAGCAGGGGACGGACAACAACTTCTATGAAGTGCTCAGAGTCCGTGGCCGCTGCAACGCGGTGCAAGAGGAGGAGCGGGTACTCGAGCTGTTGTCGATCAACTGGCGTGCGGCAGGGACCCCAGTTCCCCTCGACATCAGGATCGTCGACGCTGGCGAGCGGCAGTTGCGGATCACGCTGACCAAGCGGGTGCTACCGACTGAGAATTATAAGGTGGAGCTACCCAACGGTAAGGACAAGCTAACTGTCCATTCATTCTACGCCGCAGACTTCAAGGAAACCTCGGAGGGTGACGGTATCTGGGTGGCAGAAGCCGTACCGACATTGACCAGCAATGCGCTCAAGTATTTGCTTGGCAGAAGCCAGGATGAAATTGTTGCGGGGGGCGGTTTTTCCATCGACGGCTTGGGGGATGCCGTCCGTAACGAACAGAATCTGCTGGTGCCCCGCATTTTGTATACCCTCGTGGCGTTCCAGCTCAAATTTGTGGGGCGAGCTATGAGCGATCCGGAGGACTGGGGTTCAACCGGCTTTCTGGATGGTCACTACGCGACCCCTTGGTTGACCTATCGCCGCGGAGTTCCATCGCTTGGAATCAGCGCTTTTCCCATTGATATGCAGCTGGATTTTATTTTCGGTGAGGCAGAGGAGGGTAGAAAAGGCTTCGGACGCAACGAGTTCGCGGTGCTGCTTAATCAAAAGCCACGGCAACACAAGATTCCGTCCATCGACAAGAGCAGCCCCGAGGGCGCGCAGTTTTTGAGTTTCAACAATAACGAGCAGACGCTCCATTACGCTCGGGTGAACTCCACGTTCGGCCCGGTGCTGACCAGTCGTGCGGCTGTCTCTGTCGATGCGCTGTTGTCCTGGGACACCCAGCATGTCGACGAACCGCGCATGCCTGATGAAGCAATTGAGGAAAACGGACCCTTCGACGGTTGCAACGGCTTGTATTTCTGGGAGCTGTTCTTTCATACACCGGATCTGGTGGGTTCACGCCTGTCGGCGGAGGGCCGTCATCACGAGGCGCAAGGCTGGTACGAGTACGTCTTCAACCCGTTGGCACGGGAGGTCACGCTCCCGGAAGCTATGCAAGTCGAAGATCCGGAGGTGATCCCTGCCCCGGCGTACTGGCGTTGCCGCCCGCTGCAAAACGAAAACATAGAATGCTCATATGAAAGCGCGGCACCGTCAGATCCGGACGCGATCGGTTATTGCGCGCCGGTTCACTTCAAAATCGCCATTTTTCTGCGCTACGTGGAAAACCTGATCGAATGGGGCGACGGCCTGTATCGCCATCTGGATTACGACAGCATGGTTCATGCCGCGTTGAATTACAGCAGGGCCCTGACGCTGATCGGCGAAGAGCCGGTCACTCAATCGGCCGGTACCTGGAAGCCCATGAAACTGAAAGACCTGCTGACCTCGATCAGCGGACGCGATGCGCTCAAGGCTTTTGAAGCCGATTTCGAACTCGGTCTGGCCGATATGCCTACCGGGATGCGGGTCAAACCTCGTTTCGATCTGTTGGGTTCCGGTGTTTTCCGTTCGGGGATCAATGAGCGACCCAAGGCGTTGTGGACGTTGCTCAACCTACGGCTGAACAACTTGCGTAACAACCGCTCGATCGACGGTCAGCCCTTGTCGATTCCACTGTTCGCCAAAACGATGGATCCACTGGAGTTGTTACGTGCACAGGCGAACGCCAATCAGGGCATCGCACGCAATCCCGGTGGCCAGGTGCAGGTGGTGCCCTATAAATGGCAGACGGTGTTTAACCTGGCTCTGCAAGGCGTGGAGTTTCTGATCCATCAAGAGGATCAGCTGCGGTCATGGCTGGAACAGCGTGATCGGGGAGAGCTGGAGGAGTTGCAACAGAGTCACATGATTGAACTGGCTGACTATTCCCGCTCGATCCACGAGGCAACGATCGCCCAGCTCGAGGCGACAGCCGCGTCATTGAGACAAAGCGAAAGCATGATCAAGGCGCGGGCGCAGTACTACACGCGACTGGTTGAGCAGGGGGTTTCCGACAATGAAAACCTCGCGCTGGAAAAAAACCGGACAGCCCGATATATCGCGGTCGCCGCCGGAGCAATCCGGGCCGTAGGGGCGGCAGTCGATCTGTTTCCCACTATCTTCGGAACGTCTTTTGGCGGTTGCCGCCCGGCGGCTATCCCCTATACGCTAGCCGAAGCTGCCCAGACGGCGGCGGATTTCCTGATGCGTGAAGCCGAGGAGGCCAGCATCATGGAGCAGTACCGGCGGCGCAAGCAGGAATGGGAGCTTGCGCGCGATCAATCCAATGCCGAGGCGCGGGTGGTGCGCGAGCAACTTGTGGCTCAGGACCACGCGATCAGTGCTGCCCGGGCCAGTCTGCAACAGACCGAAATGGCCAACACCCACGCCAAGGCGGTGTACGCGTTCTACAAGAATCGCAGCACAGGCCGGGAGTTGAGCAACTGGGTCGTGGGCCAGGTGAAGACGCTGATCTACCAGGTGTACGACGTGGTTACCGGGCTGAGTCTGTGTGCCGAAACCTGTTGGCAGTATGAGATGGCCGACTACAAGACCCGCTTTGTGCGTCCGGATGTCTGGATGGATACCTACCACGGGTTCACCACGGGCCAATCGTTGAAACTGGATTTGCTGAGGATGGCGGCTGCCCGCATCAAGCGCGATGAGCGCCGACTGCAGTTGGTCAAGACGATTTCACTCAAGAGCCTCGACCAGGACCGGTGGAGCACCTTCAAAACCGAAGGCAAGCTTGTGTTCAAGCTCAACGAAAGACTCTTCAATGAGGACTACCCGGGGCACTACTGCCGGCAGATCAAGTCGCTGTCGTTGACCTTTCCCGGCCTGCTCGGACCGTACCAGAACATTTGCGCCACGTTGGTGCAAATCAGCAGCTCGACAATTCTTGAACCGGAAATTGATGCGGTCAAACACCTGCACGATTCAACGTCCGCCACCCCGCCACCTGGTTCGCTGGTGCAAAACCTGCGCCCTTATCAACAGATTGGCTTATCGCTGGGGCTGGACGATAACGGCATGGCCAACCGGGTGGACGATGATCGCTACCTGCCCTTCGAAGGCACCGGCGCCCATGCCGAATATGTGCTGACCTTTCCCAGGCATGAACAGCCTTCCCAAGGGCGGTTTCTGGAGTCAATGACTGACGCCATTCTGACGTTGGTTTATGAAGCCCGGGACGGCGGGACCCTTTTCGCCCAACAGGTTGAAAATTTGCTCACTCCCGCTCTCGAAACGAGTTCACCCGACAAGGCCACGCGTACCCCGCGCGCAAGGAAGACACAGTCATGAATGAAGAAAGCATTCACGCCAACTATAACTTTATCGTCAATGGTGAGTTTGATGAGGATCTGAGAGGCTGGGCCATCAATGACAGGCAAAAGGTCACCTCGCAGAGAGCGCTGTGGCAGAACAAAAATGTCGGCTTTATGAACGCCACCAATGGAGGGACGGGTGAGCAGACGATCACTCTGGCAACGCTGCCGCGTCCTGCTCCGGGCAGAGCAGATTACAAGTTGATGTTTTTCTACGAGGCGGTTTCCCGTGCCGTGGGTACATTGCGGATCAGCCCAGGTCTTGGAGGTGAGGAGGATCTGCGGCTTGTGCCCTCGCGCAAGGCAGACCTGGAACCGGCGTTGGGTGGCGACGAAGTTCTGCTGGAGCTCAACCTTGTCAAGTACCCTCACCCGCTCACACTCGACCCTGAAGAAGAGACTGTAAAATTTACCGTCATCAGTCCGGACAACGGCGGGCCAGGCAGACCTGGTGCCGTGCGTGTCGCGTTCGTCCGTGTGGAGCTGTTACTGGAGCCTTTGCAGCTGACAAAAGTAAGGATCAAGGGCAAGTCGCAACGCCCCGGTGATAAGCTGCACCTGTGTTTTGGTGCCGATCATCAATTAGACCTGTACGTGAAGGAAAACAATCGATGGATCGGAACAAATGCGGGATTGCTGGTGAATGGTGGCGAAACTGATCCTGAGAGCATTCTCGATGCTGGCCCGCCATGGGGGCGAGAGCAGTCAGTCAGCGAGCCTTGGACGATCAGCTGCGCCGGGAGGGTTGACGATATTAAGTTTGAGCACACCCTCGGCATTCGCAGTCAATACACCGCCGATGTTTATCAATTGAATTCGGTTTCCGGGCATTTCCAGCTCGATGTCATTCCTGTGCAGGAGGCCGCCTATTACCCGGTGATCGATCTCGATCAACAGGTGGATCTGCGTATGCGGGTGGAGTCCCATTACACCAAAACGCCACTGGCCAATCGTATGGTCACCTGGACGCTGAAAGGTCCGACGGGTGAGGGCGATGTCGTGTTGCTCATACAACCTTCGGATGAGAACGGTGAGGCCGGTTTTACCTGGAAGCCGGATAGTGCAGGCGATTGCGAAATCGTGGCTTCCGTTGACAGCTACTATAAAAAGGAGGATGCCCGGTATGCGTTCAAGGTACGTGCACTGCAGGAGGACCCATGGCTGAGTGCGACATTTACGCTGGGTGGCCCGTCGGGTGAATGGGTTTGGGGTAATGAAACGGGTTATCCCTGCCTTGGCGCGACCCATGAAGTAGCGCTGGCGCTGGCGAGCGGTCATGCATTGGCCGACACCGAACTGGCGTTGTATTGGACCGGGGAGAGTACACCCGAAGGACTGGGAATTGAGTTCACGCCTGACCTTAAGGATTTCAACCCTGTCGAGGGGGCGGGCCGGAAGTGGACGATGGTGTGTGGCAATTCCAGAGACAGTCAATTCAAATTCAATGTCAGCTGTTCGAAACTGCTGGAGCCGTCGCCCTTGCAGACGGTGGAGCTGGGGCATAACTGGTTGGAAATCGAGGATTTCAAACTGCCGACAAGGTTTCCTTCAGTGCGCGGTTCCGACCTTCAGTTGGAAGTTCAGATTCACTCGCGGGTTCCCGGTGTGGGGAGTGTTTCAGGGATTGATGTTCAGTGGCGAGTTGGTGGAGGGGCTGTGGAGATGTTGCCAACGGGTGATGAGGGTTGGGGTGCAAAGCTCTTCAGCCCTGTCGAAGAAGGTCCTGTCCCCATCATCGCCAAAGTAGCCAGTCGTTTTGATAAAAAGAAACCCGCGCACCGTTTCGATGTCAACGTTTTGGCTGAAAACCCCTGGAACCAGTTGGTCACCGTGACATTGGATGGCCGCAGGGAGGGGGCAACTGGACTCCTTTGTTTTCGCGATGCCGATCCAGTCGATCTGTTGATCATTCCGGGTGACGACACCCTGTTGAACGAAGATATCTACCTGAATCTGACGAATGAAGGTGACCTGGATCTGGGTTTTCATTTTGAGCCTGACATGACGACTCCGCGTAAATTGGGAGCAGGTGGGTTGCTCTGGAAGGTCCGCTCTACCTCCGATAACAGTGCGCGTTTCCAGTTGCAGGTATGCCATGACGAGTTGGATCCTTATGAGTTGCAGGGGAGGCTGCTGTCAACAACGCTTGAGCAAGAGGGGAGGTTCGAGCTTGACGGTAACGAACTGGACCTCGAAAGCCCCATGTATCCCTGTCTCGGAGGTGTGCACACCTTAAGGTACGAACCCCGGGCGGATAGCCTGATGACCGGGCTTGACGTCGCGGCAAAGTGGACCGGTGCGTCAAGCTCTGCATTCGATATGACCCTGTCGCCTGACCATGAGCGAGCTCTAATGAGTGACGGCCTGGAGTGGACGCTGGATGCTGGCGCCAGCACTGAAAGCGGTGAGTCGGGGCTCTCGCTGGAACTCACTCAGGCCCGGTTCACTTTCCCGGCACTGGCTATGTCGCTGGGACACAACCGAATCATAATCGACGACGAACGAGGGCCTACGTTTGATCCCGTCGTAGGCGAAACCGTCACGTTGGAGATTAAAGTCCACTCGTTTTACACCCGGCGGCCAGTATCGGGAATCGAAGTAAGTTTCTCCGACGGGAGCACTGCAACACCGGTAACAACGACGGCTGATGGTTGGGCGCGCTTTTCTTTTGAAACCACCCAACCGGGCGATGTACGAGTGGTTGCCAAGGTGCCAAGCCCCTACGACCGCCCCGAAGATGCTCCCACTCATGCATTTGAGTTCACGGTACTGACCCAGAAACCGGATTCACCCCCAGTGTCAGCTTCTACAACGTTTGCGAGCGAGGGATTGCCTATGCCTGAAGAACAGTTGCCAGGGGCCGTCAGTGTCGAGATTGGCGAGGTCCGCGAGGCTTCGTTAGATCCGGTGGTGGGTGAGTCAGTCGGGTTGGCGCTCAAGGTTCGCCTGGCAGGTACTCAACGGGCAGCCGCCGATGTGGGGGTGATTTTCGCTGCCGAGCAAGAGCGCACGCTAGTGGTGACGGATGGCGAGGGGTGGGCGCGTTTTGCCTATACGGCCGAACAGGCCAAGGATGTCGAGGTGGTCGCTACGCTGGAAGGCGTCAACGATCGCGCCGACGCGGTTTTGTCCCACACCTTTAAAATTAAGACATTGGCCGAGAGTGTCTGGGGCACGGCAAAGATTCAACTGAACAATGAGGTCACGAAACCGGTGTGGGGAGTGGAGACCCTTTTCCCCCAGACTGGGCCGGTGCATACCCTCAAGTTGACAGTCGACGATTCGAACAGCCATTTGCTCGGTCGCGATATTTGCCTGGGATTGACGGGGTACTCCTCGCATGTGCAACTCGGACTGAACATCAACCCAGCGTTGGGTATTGCCCGACCATTAACCGCTGACGGTTTGAGTTGGAGTTGCAGTGGGAGTATTGGAGGTGCTTATGACTTGCAACTCGAAGCCTACCGAATACTCAAGAAGTCACCGGTGAATGCGATGTCGTTAGGGCCTGTATCTCCTGAAGATTTGATCGAAGGTTAAAGCGCTCCGGCCTTCTTCCAGCTCAAATACCGCGTCACCAACTCGGTCCCCAACTCTGCGGGCCGAGCATCCACCACCGGCACTCCATGAGCACTCAACCGCTCTTGGAGTTCTGCCCGGTCATTCAAATAATCCACCGCCCCACAATAGGCCAGCGCCTCTGGCAAGGTTTGCACTGGTGCGTGCCGCAGGTTGTCGAGCAGGTCTTCACGCAGGCTGGCCACCAGCACCCGATGCTGCCTGCCGAGGCGTTTGACCGCAGTCAGCAGTTCTTCATCGTCTTCATCGCGCAGGTTAGTGACCAGCACCACCAGTGCCCGGCGCTTCTGTCGGGCCAGCAGTTGAGTGGCCGCTGCCCGGTAATCGGCGGGGCGTTGTGTGCTCTGCAGGTCGTAAACGCTGTTGAGCAATACATTGAGCTGGCCCGTGCCTTTGACCGGAGCGAGGTAATGCGGATAGTCGCTGGCGAAGGTGCTCAGGCCCACGGCATCCCCTTGGCGCAGGGCAATGTAGCTGAGCAGCAGGCAGGCATTGAGTGCGTGATCGAAATGCGCGAGTTCGCCATCCTGACTGCGCATGCGTCGGCCGCAATCGAGCATGAAAATGATCTGCTGGTCGCGCTCGTCCTGATACTCCCGTGCAATTGGTGTGCGTTGGCGCGCGGTGGCTTTCCAGTCGATCTGGCGCAGGCTGTCGCCTTCGCGGAATTCGCGCAGTTGATGAAACTCCAGACCCAACCCGCGACGTTGCTGCTGGCGCACGCCCAACTGACTGAGCCAGTTGTCCACTGCCAGCAGTTCGCCGCCGTAGACGCGAGCGAAGTCCGGGAAGACGCGGGTGCTGTCGACCACGTTCAGCAGGCGTTTTTCGGACCATAAACCCAGCGGGCTCGGCAGGTTGATTTCACAATATTCAAAACGGAAGTGCCCGCGTTTGAGCGGCCGCAGCCGATAGCCAATCTCACTCTGTTGGTCGGGTTGCAGTTCTACCGAGAGCGGCAGGTTTTCGAAGCTCAGGCCATCCGGAACATGATCGAAAATGTCGGCATTCAATGGTTGAGCAAAGTCATGCTCGACCTCCAGCCGTACTTCGTTCCATCGGCCGAGCGCCAGACTGCCGGGCATCTGTCGTCGCACACGAGGCGAGGGCAGGCGCTTGAGGCGGACGGCGTCGAGAATCGCTAATGCCAGTAATGCCAGCAGCAATCCCCAGTTGATGGATAACAGGGTTGATGGAACATCGATTTCCAATGCGCGCAAGGTGCCCAGCACGATACCGAAAGCCAGCAGGATCGCGAGCCAGATCAGCAGCAGGCGCGAGGGTTTCACAGGCGCGGCGCCGGCACTTGTTCGAGCAGTTGCTGGAGTACCTGATCGACGTCCAGACCTTCTATATCCAGCTCCGGCGCGATGCGTACACGATGGCGCAGCACTGCCAATGCACAGCCTTTGATGTCATCTGGAATCACAAACTCGCCACCGCGCAACAACGCACGGGCTCGGGCGCAGCGCACCAAGGCGATGGATGCACGCGGCCCGGCGCCGAGGGTCAAGCCTGGCCAAGTGCGTGTGCTGCGCGCCAGCCGAACGGCGTAATCGAGGACCTGATCATCTAGCGGCAAATCACTGGCAATACGCTGCAAGGCCAGCACGTCCTTGGCCTGCAACACGGTACGCAGCGGTTGCACGTCGAGCATGTCGGCACGGGTCGAGCGGCTGACCTGGCGGACCATGTTCAGCTCCTGCTCGGCGTCGGGGTAATCCATGCGCACCTTGAGCATGAACCGATCGAGCTCGGCTTCGGGCAGTGGATAAGTGCCTTCCTGCTCGATGGGGTTTTGCGTGGCGAGCACCATGAACGGTTGCACGATGGGCAAGGCACGGCCTTCGAGAGTGACCTGACGTTCCTGCATGGCTTCGAGCAGCGCGGCCTGGGTTTTCGCCGGGGCGCGGTTGATCTCGTCGGCCAGTAGCAAGTTGGTGAACAGTGGACCCTTGCGCAGTTTGAACTGCTCGGTGTTCAGGTCGTAGACCGCGTGCCCGGTGACGTCGCTGGGCATCAGGTCCGGCGTGAACTGGATGCGCGCGAATTCGCCGCCGAAGCAGCGGGCGAGGGCGCGCACCAGCAATGTTTTGCCCAGCCCGGGCACGCCTTCGAGCAGCACATGACCGCCGGCGATCAGCGCGGTCAGGACGTCGTCGATCACGCTGTTCTGCCCGATCACGGCTTTCTGCAGTTCCCCGCGCACGGCTTGGGCCAATTGACTGGCGCGCTGGCGTTGCTGGG
>Ga0065714_10002365_pt1 | contig 21538 bp, 18 predicted proteins | sample MisRhiReplicate2_FD_59101 | JGI IMG/M metagenome (GOLD analysis project Ga0065714, IMG submission 59101) | Miscanthus rhizosphere microbial communities from Kellogg Biological Station, MSU, sample Rhizosphere Soil Replicate 2: eDNA_1 v2... | ecosystem: Host-associated > Plants > Roots >...
TAACCCGACACCACCGACATCCAGAGCATGGTCACCGGGTTGCCGAGGATCAGGAAGGTGTTGGCGCGCGAGCGTTCGGCACGGGTAAACCAGTGGCACAGATAGATCAGCATCGCTGGCATGACGGCGGCTTCGACCACCCCGAGCATGAAGCGGATGACGATCAGCCAGTACGCGTTGGAAACGATCCCTGTCAGTGTCGCGAGGCTGCCCCAAAGGATCAGGCTGACGAAAATCAGCTTCTTGACGCTGTTCTTCTGCGCGTAAATCGCGCCAGGTACCTGGAAGAAAAAGTAACCGAGAAAGAACAGCGCGCCGAGCATCGACGACATTCCGGGCGTGATCATCAGGTCGGCGGCCATGCCCGAGGCGGCGGCGAACCCGTAGTTGGCGCGGTCCAGATACGCCAGGCTATAGGTAATGAAGACGATGGGCATGATGTACCACCAGCGGCGGGTGGGGAGTGAAGCTGTTTTCATTTTGGTGCTCCTGAGCTTGTTGTTTTTGTCGCAGCAGGTAACGGGTTAAATCTTTAGTGACTCCAAAGGCCTCATCGCGGGCAAGCCTTGCTCCTACAGGGCCTTGCGCTAATCCTGTAGGAGCAGAGCTTGCTCGCGATTGACACCCTCAAATTCAGCGGACATTTCGAACCGGGTCGGCAAACCTTCCATATCCCCCCGACTCTGTACCGCACGGCTACCAATCCAGTTGGCTCGCCGCACCGCGTCGGCAACGCTGTGGTTTTCCAGGAGCGCGCTGATCATGCCAACGGCAAAGCCATCGCCAGCGCCCACAGTATCGACCACGGTTGCCACCGGCACACCGGCAACAAATCCCTGATCCAGAGCCGTGCGGTAATAAGCGCCCTGCGGGCCCAACTTGATCGCCACCGCTTCGGCGCCCTGATCAAGGTAAAACGCCGCGATGTCCGCCGGGTCTTCATACCCGGTGAGCAAGCGACCTTCACTCAATCCCGGCAGCACCCAATGGGCGAGTGCCGCAAGGCGGTTGATTTCGGTAATCATCAGTTGCTCGCTGGCCCACAGGCTCGGGCGCAGGTTCGGGTCGAACGACACGCTGCGTCCGGCATTGCGCATGCGCGTCATCAACTCAAAGGACATTTCCCGGGCAGAGGCGGACAGCGCCGGCGGAATGCCGGTGGCGTGCAGGTGCCGCGCGCCGAGCAATGACGGGGTGATGGATTGCACCGACAAATGACTGGCCGCCGAACCGCGACGGAAATACTCCACCGCCGGATCGCTGCCATCGTCGGTGCGGGACTTGAGCTGAAACCCGGTCGGGTGCGCCGGGTCGATGGCGACATGGTTGCAGTCCAGGCCTTCTTTGCGCAGCGTGTCGACGACAAACCGCCCCAACGAATCGGCACCCACCCGGCTCAACCATGCCACGTTGAATCCGAGCCGAGAAAGGCCAATCGCAACGTTGTTGTCCGCCCCGGCAATACGTTTGTGGAACTGGCCCACGTCGGCCAGATCACCGCGTTGCTCGGCGACAAACATCGCCATGGTCTCGCCGAACGACAGAATATCGAACTCAGACATGCGCCTTCTCCAGCCGGCGTTGACCCAGGTGGGCGAGGGTGGCGACGTGTTCCCGGGTCAGTTGCACCAGGTCATCGCCTTGCAGCGGATATTCCGCTGCGCGCATGACGCCTTGGGTCATGTGTTGCAGCAGTTGTTCCCATTGATGCACGTCGCTGGCCGTCGGCGCGATGGCGACCAGTTTGCCGTCGGCGCGACGGGTCACGGCTTTGCAGTGCACGTAGCCGACATGTCGACCGAGCAACCGCGCGGCACTGGCGGCGGACTGGTCTTGCCATTGCCAGTTGCCGATGTCGAAGGTCATTTTGATCGGCAGCTGGTGCTGTTCGACCTCGCCGAAGAAGCGTTGAAACGGTTCGATGCGGCCACCGTGCAGGGTCTGGTCGTTTTCCACCAGCAACTGCACTGGGCTTTGGGCGAGGACGCGGCTCAATGCCTGCAGATCATTGGTGTCGGTGAAGTAACCCAGGGACACTTTCAGCCATTTGGCACCGAACGTTTCGGCACGCTCAAGAGTGCTGAGCAGTTCAGGGCTGGGCTTGGACTGACCGGCCAGCCACAGTTCCATTGGCGCGGAGTAGATGCATTCCAGACCTTGGGATCGGCTGTCGTCAGCCAGTTGCAGCGGGTTTTCGTCCGTCAGCAACTCCTCGCGCCATTCAATTTGAGTGGCACCGGCGGCGGCCAATATATGGATAAAACTGCCTTGGCCACGTTGGCGCACAAGGTCCGCGCCGTAGCTGGACAGGCTGATGGAAACGGGTGGTTTGTTCATTGTTTTACACCTCTGAAACCGGTTTCATTTTTGTTCAAAAAAAATGGCTAGCTGAATGATGTGCTGCTCTTCAGGGCTCGAAGGGGCCATAACATTCACCGCAAATTTCCAAGGGTAGACCCTCGCACAACCAACCGCGCCGAAAAATCCAGGGTCCGCACAGCCCCGACATCCCCACGCAACCGCTTGAGCAAACATTCAAACGCGCTCGCACCAATTTCCTCCGTCGGCTGAGCCAGCGCGGTAATCCCGCTGCCCACCAACGGATACCAATCAAGATCATCCAGTGCGATCAGCCCCACGTCCTCAAACAAATTGCAGTGCAGCTCACGCAGAGAATGAGTGCTGGCCAGCGCTGCCATGCCGTTGGCACAGAACACTGCTTTCGGGCCCGGGCCGGGAGTGTTCAAGAACGTTTTCAACTGCGCGGTTAACTCGTTGCCAGTCTCGACCACCGCACCTTGGAATGCCGGGCGCTGCGCAATCTGTGATTTGAAACTGCTCACCCGTTCGATCCGCGCGCTGGTGCCGTCAAGCGGCTCAGTCACCATCAGCACATCGCGATAACCGCGCTCCTGCAAATGGGTGAGCGCCATTTCCACCGCCGCCGGGTTGTTCAGGCCGACCAGGTCGCTCTCCAGCTGTTCGACCTTGCGGTCCACCAGCACCAACGGCATTTCGCGACGCAGCTCGCGCAGTTCGTCGCGGTGATGACCCAGGGTGTTCACGATCAAGCCTTCGATGTTGTACGAGCGCAGCAACGCCAGGTGCTGACGTTCCTGCTCGTCATCGCGGTCGGTATTGCACACCACCAGGCTGTAGCCGTGTTGACGGCAAGCGGTTTCCACTCCGTGCATCACGGCAATCGAATACGGGTTACGGATATCGGCCACCAGCATGCCGATCAGACGGGTGCGCCCGCGTTTCAGGCCGCGGGCCATCTGGTTGGGGCGGTAGCCGAGTGCGCCGATCGCCTGCTCGATGCGCAGGGCAGTGGCATCGGAGAGCAGGGCGCGGTCGTCGCCGATAAAGCGCGAAACGCTGGCCTTGGATACGCCGGCGTGTTCGGCGACGTCGAGCATGGTCACGCGGCTGCGCTGGGCGGCGGAGAAGTCGTTCACGGCGTTGAACCTTTTTTGTTGGAATTATCTGGTATCGCTTGTGATGAAACCGGTTTCAGGAAACACCAGAATCATGAACGCGTCAAGCCACTCCCACTGGAGTTTGTCTTGCTAAGCCGACGAACGGTGGCATTACCTGTCAGATTTGACAGTAGCCATTCCGATGAGCTCGGTGCCTAATTTAATTCAGCAATTTACGAAATAAACAAAAAAATAGTCCTGCCCACATTAAAAGGATTTCCGATATGTCGGGTAATAAACCTCTGACATTTGATCCGCCGAAAGTTATCGGTGTGGGTGATTCTGACATTGATCCGGAAGGCTATATTCCCCTCCCACTATTACTGGCAGGCATCGATGTGGTTGTTCCTTTGTGGGACGAACCTGCTTCGGGTCCGGGTGAGAGAGATATCCTGATCGTTACATTCAAACAGCTGGAACAGCCGCTGGTAGAAATTTCAAATACTTACACTTCGGAGGATATGAGGCGCGAATTCATTATTCATATTGATTCGGAGAAATTAAAGAATAATGGTGTGGGTGAGTTGTGGTATGAAATTCTAAACAGCGCTGATAACCCGTCTACATCATTTCGACGGCGACTCACAATCGATCATTTACCAGTCCGAGATGATCTTGAGGAAGCGAACTTTGCCCATGCCGACTTCTGGGGGTATTTGAACTGCCAAACGGTTCCCCCCTTATGGGACGGTGTCACGGTCGATATACCCGCGCTGCCGGGGTTTAAAGTCAAAGATAGTTGTGAAGTGCTTTGGCGAGGACACTCAACACTGAACGGAAGTGGTCCGGAGATTGTCAGTGCCCGAAAAATAATTATTCGCCAGGCTTTAAGTGAGCAAGATATCCGTGAAGGTTTTTCGCTGGTCATCGAGCCTTATGAAACTCATATAAAACCAATGGTGAATAACGACTCCGCGACCGTCGTTTACAGGATATATCGAGGTGCGAAGCTAGTCGGCGTGTCGGACACCGCGTTAGTAAAAATAGACAGGATAATAAGTGGAGAAGACCTTCCCTGTGGGCCTTGAGCAAGCGTGGAAGTTTTGTTGCGCGATCCGTGGCGTACGCAGAGGTCAATCACTTCTTGAAGTCGTAACACAATAAATCGTGAAGGTATGGAGATCAAAATGAACGCGATAGTTGAAAAGGCCAGGCTGTCTCGAAGTGCTGTGCTTGCCAAAAGTTACGGAGGGGGCGGCGCAGTGTTCGCCAATCCTGTTGGTGTCACCATTTTAGCGCAAACGCTACTGCCCGATCTGCGGATTCCAGTAGCAAATTTGTCAGTGTCGCTGAAATATACGATTTCCAGACCCAACGAACCTGAAGATCCCGATGATTGGATCGAGTTTAAAATCCGCAAGAAAGGGGATTTGGCCTGGCAAGAGATAGAACCTATGCTTGAATTGGGGCCTATTGCTGAACGGGAATGGCCATTGAGACGTGATATTCCGCTGACGTACATGTTAGAAGACAGCACGCCAGAAACACCCACTGAATATGAAGTGCAATATGTTTATTGGTACGGTTCAACAAACGATGGTATTTCGGACATTGTCACGTATGCCATTGACCGTACCGCACCTTACATGGTGAAAACTCCGCAGACGAATCTGTCCCCGGGTGCGGCTGCATTTCCAGCTGATCTTGGTCCAAATGATCCTATCGATGAATCGTATATTGGCAATAATCTTGACGGTATAAAGATCAAAGTAGCGGCTTACGGCAATTTCCACGCCACCGATGTAATCAAGGTTTTCTGGGGCAAGGCCCCGGACGTTGATCGCGACCAACCAGTGTTTGAAGGCGTACTGCCAGCCAGCAATGAAGTCATTGTACCTATTCAAGTTTTTATAGATTCTATAGAAGGCAGGAACACACTTGTCTATGTGGTGACTGACCTCGCCGGTAATAAAGGTAAAAAGTCCGCTCCCAGTTCTCGCGAAGTAAAACGTATTGCTGACCCGACAGTTTTTAAGCCGCCGGTGGTGCCATTGGCCAATGGTGAGGACGGCGATGATTTGATTGACCTGGCGGATTGCAAGCAGGGTGTCGACATCATCATCGAGGTACCGACTCCTAATGCCGGTCCGGACACGATTATGGTGTTTTGGGGGGATGAACCGCTTGGTGAGAAGCGAGTGGATGCAAGTATCGACGGCAAGCTGACGTGGGTTAATGTTGACTTTGCGATTATCAAAAAGGTCTATGGCAATACCGACGGCGATGAAGAAACGACCATCAGCTACAAGATGTTCAGAGANACCCGGCTTATAGGTGGCAGTGAAGCCAAAATCANCGTTAATATTTATTACATTGGCCCCGTTAATCCGGGGGAGCCAGACCCTGTCAATGACGCGTTGAATCCCGCGGTGCTGGAAACCGCTGATGGCTCGATTGATGAGATATTGGAGTCGGACTACGGAAAAGATGCGGAAATTTCAATAGAATTATTTTCAGCGCCTGCTACCCAGGAAGGCTGGCTTATAGATCTATTATATGGTAGCGCCAAGGTCGGCGATACCTTTCGCCTGACGGGGGGGCAAGAAGGCACAACACTGAAGCGAACACTTCCGTGGCAAACAATTTTTGACCAGCAAAGCGGGACAAAGATCTTGCGTTGGGTACTGTATTCCAATGAATCTCCTAATCCTGTAGACGCACCTCCAAAAGATATTCCGGTAGAGGCTTTCCCGATAGAAACGGAGATGCCCGAAGTTCTGGGGCTTGCAGGGCCACTGCGAAGGATCGGTTGCTCTACCTTGAACTTTGTTCCGCCAGGTGACGGGACTAACAGGCGCAACTTGAGAGTACGCATTCCGAAAAGTCCGTACACGGTCGATGGCGAAACCATTACTTTAACTTGGGAAGCATTTACCAACGCAACCCCTCCATTGCCTATACCCAATACGAAAACAACGGCTGACCTTCCGATCACTGGAACATTTCCTGCCGAAGGTGTCCTTATTAACATTGGGGATTATTCAACTCACTTAAAACCGGCGAATCGGGCCAACGGTCACCTTGGATACACGATTACCCGGACAGGTACAACGCCTACGCCACGGTCATTGGAGGCTATACATTTTGTGCTGTTGACAAACAGTGAGGCACAATATTGTGAAGAGGTACATCCAATTCCCTGACCATTAGCTGGTTGGACGGGAGCAGTGCGGCAAAATGTTTGCTGCACTCTTTTACTTTTTAGTGTGACATCGGTCAAGGCATTCTTCCGGCGGTTTTTCACCTGTCGAAAAAAGACTAATCCTACATAGATATTCGTAGTTCCACGATAGCCTTGCGCCCTCTATCTGGCTGGCCTTCTTAATCGCGAGTGCCCGCAATTTGGTTTTATCAAGCAGGTGTCTACTATGTGCAGTAAGTATCCGTATATTTCAAGTGGGCCTTTTCGCTGGGTGTACTTATGTTCACCCATACTGGCGTTTTCTATTCCTGTAGCCCTTGCGGCGCCTATTGTCGGTGGCAACGTAACCATTACTGGCGGTATTCCGGAACGCTGGGATCTCGGTTCGAATGCCACATTAAACGTTAACGGTGCACAAACACTGCTTATTAACGCTGACAGTTCAACACTGAACATCAATGCCGAGAGCAGCACCCAACAGATCACAGCTCGCAAGGGGTCACAGGTCAATCTGAGTGGTGCAACCGTCTCGGGTGTTGGCGGTCTGGCAGCGGTGCTCTTGAGTAACAGTCAGGCCACTATCGACAACAGTGCTATTACCGGCAATCGTGTAGGACTACAGGTCGTGCGTGAAGCGAGTACACAAACCGGATCCACGGCAATCGTGAGTGGTAAAAGCTCAATCAGTGGTGTTACAGGCGGGGCGCTGGTGAGTGCATTCAGCCGACTGGAGGTCTCTGATTCAACAATTCGCGGCACCGGGGATACCAGCTATGGGCTGAGATTGCGTAGTGCTGAAGCCCACGCTACCAACAGCAGCATTGTTGGCGGGCAAAATGGCATAAAGATTGATCTCGACACGACCTCGATACAACCGGTCTATCTTTCGCTGGACAACACCACCGTTCAGGGACAAACCGGCGCGGCGATCCTCGTTGACTTTGCCAACGCTGGAACCTCGACAGCCCGCATTGACTTGAATAATGCTCATCTGTTGGCCGGCAACGACACGCTACTGGATGTACGGGGTGGCGCTAGCACTTCGATGACTGTCAATGGCAGTACGATGACCGGCAACATCGTCAATGAAGCCGGCAGTACTCTGGATCTGACTTTGCAGAAGGATTCGGTATTGACCGGTCGATTGGAAAATGTTTCCAGCGCGACCATTAATGATAACTCGCGCTGGGTGCTGGTAGATGATAGTCAGATCGATAAACTGATCTTGAATGGCGGTACGGTACGTTTCGGTGCTGACAACGCGTTTTATCAACTGAATGTGCAGGAGCTATCGGGTAGCGGTCGATTCGAACTGGGTACGGATTTCGCTACGGGCCAGACCGATTTGCTTAACATCACGGGCTCTGCCAGCGGTCGACATGAACTATTGATCAGCAGCAGCGGCGTGGATCCCGCTGCCGGCGAACCGGTCCGGGTAGTGCGGACTACGGGGGGCGATGCGCAGTTTTATATGGATCGCGCAGTGGATTTCGGAACCTATTCCTACGACCTGGTAAAAAGTGCTAACGACTGGATTCTCGATCCTGCTACCCGCACGGTCAGCCCGGGCACGCGCTCGGTATTGGCCTTGTTCAACACTGCGCCGACCGTTTGGTATGGCGAACTCACATCGTTGCGTTCGCGCATGGGGGAGCTGCGTTTCAATGGTGGTGAGGCTGGTGCCTGGGGGCGCACTTATGGCAACAAATACAATGTGGCGGATGGTTCAGGCGTCGGGTATCAACAAACCCAGCATGGCTTCACGTTGGGTGCCGACGCGCCGCTACCGATCGGTGACGGTCAATGGCTGGTGGGATTGATGGCTGGGCATAGCGAGTCTGACCTCAATCTCGATGGCGGAACGTCGGGCACGGTCACCAGCAACTATCTTGGCACTTACGCTACCTGGATTGACGCGCAAAGCGGTTATTACTTTGACGGCGTAGCGAAGGTAAACCGATTTCGTAATAAGGCCAAGGTTGGGCTTAGCGATGGAGACAGAGTCAAAGGTGACTATGATAATACCGGATTGGGCGGCTCCGTCGAATTTGGTCGAAACGTAAAGCTCGGCGACGGATATTTTATCGAACCGTACACTAAATGGTCTGCTGTGAGTATCCAGGGCAAAACGTTTTCCCTGGACAATGACCTTCAAGCTGACGGTGATCGTACACGTTCATTACTGGGGGAAATGGGGATGACTGTCGGACGCAATTTCAATCTGGAAAACAACATGCAAGTGCAGCCTTACGTCCGTTCAGCGCTGGCACACGAGTTCGCCAAAAATAATGAGGTGAGCGTTAATAACAATGTGTTCAACAATGACCTGTCCGGATCACGAGTTGGACTGACTTTGGGTGTGGTAGTCGCACTCACGGACAGTCTTCAAATGCATATCGATATGGATTACAGCAAAGGTAACAATATCGAACAGCCTATCGGAGCAAACGTTGGCGTTCGATACGGTTTCTAACGTATAAACTGTTCAGCATTGAATTAAAAAAGGAAGCCCAGGCTTCCTTTTTTAATGCGGTAGGTCGTGTATCTGTCAAGCGGCGCGAGCGGTGCCATAAGCGTAACTGCTATGCGAAAAATTCGTTTTCGCAATGAACTCAACGTTAATGGTTAACGTTTTTTTATTGTCGTCATCGTTGTTTTCCACGATGACGTTTTTCAGTGTCCCCTTGAAAACGTGAGCGATATCATCAAATTCAAGATCCGCAGTCCCGCTCACTTGCGTATAAATGACCGGTTTTAATGGATTGCTGTGATCAGCAAATGACAATCTGATTTCGTTGGATTCGGGTGTCAATTCGTACGTATCAGCGGGCAGTTCTTTGGTGAACGACAGATTGATTTCCCTGGTCGTGAAGTCCGGCTCCGGAGCTCGGTGCCTGGCAAACATTACATGAGCTTCGCCGTGGGGTAGCGGAAAAGTTTTAGAGGTAAGTTCTACCATGCTCGCATTAAACGCCACTCCATTGCCAACGGTTCCAGTACAACTGCCGGCACTCACAGCTTGTTTGACTATGTTTTTTATCGTGTTCATTAGTACGGACTCCACTGTCATGACAAGAGGTATCCTGGTAAATAAAACTTCCGGGATGACGTATAAAAGCGCTAATGAAACGGACTTGTAAACTGTCAGGCATGACAGTTTACAAACTGGTAAAGATGTGATTTTTTTTGTATCGTGGATTTGGGCGGAAAAAAGTTTAATTCCTGCCCAGAAACCGGCCAAGTACAGATCACTGCAAAACTGTCAAAGATGACCAGTATAAAAGAAGGGCTGTTAGTACGTTTTTCCAACAACTCAACCAAAAAGCCCGGCCGCGATGTTGATCGAAAACCCGAGTATCGCTGTATTGAACACAAAGCCGATCAGCGACTGCGCCAGCACAATCTTGCGCATCTGCGGCGTCGTCACGCTGACATCCGAGGTCTGCACCGCCACGCCAATGGTGAAGGAAAAGTACAGGAAGTCCCAGTAATCAGGGTTATCCAGCCCCTCGGCAAAGTGTAGCGCCAAGTCTTTGCCGTCCCATGTGTAAAACAAACGGGCGTAGTGCACGCTGAAAATCACCCCGATCAGCAGCCACGAACCGATGACGCTTAGCGCGGTAAAGCCGTAATGCAGCCACTTGCGCGTGTTATCCAGGTCTGTGTTGCCAGCCAGTTCATAGGTAATGGTGGCCAGGCTGGCAAGCGCTGCGATACACACCATAAACAGGACCAGCCCGGCGTTTTCGTCTTCGATCTCGGCGATGCGCTTCACGTCTGGCGCCTTGGCCCGTGTGGTGAGCCACAGCATCAGGATCAGATAAGTCCAGACCCCGGCATTCCAGCCGATGAGGATTTTTCCGACGACTGTATCGGCAGGAACCAGAATACCTGTCGCAATACCCAGGACGGTGGCTGAAGACAGGCGAGGGTGGGTACGGGCGAGGAAAGGCATGGAGGCTCGATGTGTCAGGGCTTTGCAAATACCTTAGCCCAGTGCAGTCGGCAACGCGATCCACTGTGGGAGCGAGCCGGCTCCGGGCGGCGTTCCGACGATGGCGGCTTGATAGCCGACATTGATGTTGAGTCTGATGGCCTCATCGTCGGAACGCTGCCCGGAGCCGGCTCGCTCCTACAGTTAATCTGTGTTGTGGCTAGAGGTCCTTGTGGCGCTTGCGGACCAGCTTCATCACCACCACAAAAAACACCGGCACAAACACCACCGCCAGCGTCGCCGTGATCATCCCGCCAATGACCCCGGTGCCAATCGCCCGCTGACTCGCGGAGCTGGCCCCGGTGGCAATGGCCAAAGGCACCACGCCGAGGATAAACGCCAGCGAGGTCATCACAATCGGTCGCAGGCGCAATCGCGCGGCTTGCAGCGTTGCATCGATCAGGTCATGGCCTTCGTCATACAGGCTCTTGGCGAATTCAATGATCAGGATCGCATTCTTCGCCGACAGACCAATAATGGTGATCAGCCCGACTTTGAAGAACACATCGTTGGGCATCCCGCGAAGGGTCACGGCCAATACCGCGCCAAGCACACCCAACGGCACCACGAGCAGCACCGAGGTCGGAATCGACCAACTCTCATACAGCGCCGCCAGGCACAAGAACACGATCAGCAGCGACAGGCCGAGCAGAATTGGTGCCTGACTGCCGGACAAGCGTTCCTGCAACGATAACCCGGTCCATTCCTGACCCAATCCCGCCGGGCCAAGTGCAACCAGACGCTCGATTTCCGCCATGGCTTCGCCGGTGCTGTGACCCGGTGACGGTTCGCCGGAAATGGCAATGGCCGGGTAACCGTTGTAGCGGGTCAGTTGCGCCGGGCCCTGAGTCCATTTGGCCTGGACGAAGGCTGACAGGGGCACCATTTTTCCGGCGTTGTTGCGCACATGCATTTTCATCAGGTCGGCCACCTGGCTGCGTTGATCGCCTTCGGCCTGCACCACCACCCTTTGCATGCGCCCCTGATTGGGGAAGTCGTTGATATACGCTGAACCGACGGCGGTTGACAGCACGTTACCGATGTCGGCAAACGACACGCCCAGCGCATTGGCTTGTTTGCGGTCGACTTCCAGTTGTACTTGCGGCGCTTCGGCAAGGGCGCTTTCACGCACATTCATCAGGATTGGGCTTTTCTCGGCAGCGGCGAGCAGTTCGCTGCGTGCCTGCATCAGCGTGGCATGGCCGAGACCGCCCCGATCCTGTAAGCGGAATTCGAAACCGCTGGACGTGCCGAGGCCGTCAACCGGTGGCGGCAGAACGGAGAACACCACTGCGTCCTTGATCTGACTGAGTGCGACGTTGGCCCGGTCGGCAATCGAGCTCGCCGAATCGTCGCTGCTGCGTTCAGACCAGTCCTTGAGCGTGGCAAACGACAGCGCGGCGTTCTGCCCGCTGCCGGAAAAACTGAAACCGAGAATGATCGTGCTGTCGCCAATGCCCGGTTCCGTGGTGTTGTGCGCTTCAATCTGCTCTACCACTCGCACAGTCCGGTTCTTGCTTGCGCCGGGTGGCAGTTGAATGTCGGTAATGGTGTAACCCTGGTCCTCGACCGGCAGAAACGAGGAGGGCAGACGACTGAAACACACGCCCAGTCCTATCAGCAGCACGCCATAGATCAGCAGGTAACGCCCGCTGCGCTTCAGTGCGTAGGCGACCCAGCCCTGATAACGTTCGGTCAACCGTTCAAAACCGCGATTGAACCAGCCGAAGAAGCCAGTCTTCTCGTGATGCTCACCCTTGGCGATCGGCTTGAGTAGTGTGGCGCACAACGCTGGGGTCAACGTCAGCGCAAGGAACGCCGAGAAGAGGATCGAGGTGGCCATTGATAACGAGAACTGCCGGTAAATCACCCCGACCGAACCTTGCATGAACGCCATCGGTATAAACACCGCCACCAGCACCAGCGTGATGCCGATGATCGCTCCGGTGATCTGCTTCATGGCCTTGCGCGTCGCCTCCTTGGGTGACAGGCCCTCGGTGACCATGATGCGCTCGACGTTCTCCACCACCACAATGGCGTCGTCCACCAGAATACCGATGGCCAGCACCATGCCGAACATGGTCAGCACGTTGATCGAGAACCCCAGCGCCAACATGGTCGCGAAGGTGCCCATCAGCGCCACCGGCACCACGAGCGTCGGGATCAGCGTGTAGCGGATGTTTTGCAGGAACAGGAACATCACGGCAAACACCAGCAGCATCGCCTCGCCAAGGGTGTAAACCACTTTGGTGATCGAGACTTTGACGAAGGGTGAGGTGTCGTAAGGAATCTTGTATTCCACGCCGGCCGGGAAATAGCGCGCCAGTTCATCCATCTTCGCCCGCACCAGCGTGGCGGTACTCAGGGCATTGGCGCCCGGTGCCAACTGTACGCTGACAGCGGTCGATGGTTTGCCGTTCAGGCGGGTAGAGAAATTGTATTCCTGGCTGCCGATCTCGACCCGCGCAACATCGCCGATGCGCACGGTAGAACCGTTGAGGTTGGCCTTGAGGACGATGTCGGCGAATTCCTCCGGCGTCGACAACTGCCCCGTCACCAAAATGGTTGCGGTAATTTCTTGCGTGGTGCGGGTCGGCAGGTCGCCGATACTGCCAGCGGACACTTGGGCGTTTTGCGCGACGATGGCTGCGTTGACGTCGGCCGGGGTCAGGTTGAAACCGATCAGTTTCTGCGGATCGATCCAAATGCGCATGGCCCGTTCGGCACCATACAATTGCGCCTTGCCGACACCGTCCAGGCGCTTGATCTCGTTCATCACGTTGCGCGCCAGGTAATCGCTGAGCGCCACGTCGTCGAGTTTGCCGTCGCTGGAGGTGAGGGTGACCAGCAGCAGGAAGCCTGCGGAAACTTTTTCGACTTGCAGGCCTTGCTGAATGACCGCTTGTGGCAGCCGCGACTCGACCACCTTGAGGCGGTTTTGCACATCGACCTGGGCCATTTCCGGGTCAGTACCCGGTTGAAACGTGGCCTTGATGGTGGCGCTGCCAAGGCTGCTTTGCGACTCGAAGTACAGCAAATGATCGGCGCCGTTGAGTTCCTCCTCGATCAGGCTGACCACGCTCTCGTCCACGGTCTGCGCCGAAGCACCCGGGTACACAGCGTAAACTTCGATTTGCGGCGGGGCGACGTCGGGATACTGCGCTACCGGCAACTGTGGAATGGCCAAAGCACCCGCCAACAGGATGAACAAGGCGACCACCCAAGCGAAGACCGGGCGATCAATAAAAAACTGCGGCATAAAAAAGCGTCCTGCTTACTGACCAGAAACCTGGGCAAGTGGAAGAGGGGTGCTGTCAATCTGGACTTGCTCGCCGGGGCGCGCGTGTTGCAGGCCTTCGATGACAATGCGGTCGCCAGGCTGGAGGCCGCCGGTAACGATCCAGCGATCGTCCTGAACCGCGCCCAGTTCAACCGGTTGCAGGCCAACGCGCTCGTCGGCGTCGAGCAGCAATACTTGCGCAATACCGGCGCTGTCACGCTGGATTGCCCGTTGCGGCACGCTGATGCCTTGCTGGTTTACCGCTTGTTCCAGACGCACTCGCACGAAACTGCCGGGTAGCAGATCGAGGTCCGGGTTGGGGAACTCGCTGCGCAGGATGATCTGGCCAGTGCCCGGGTCGACGGTAATGTCGGTAAACAGCAGCTTGCCCGGCAGCGGGTAGAGGCTGCCATCGTCCTGGATCAATGTGGCTTTGGCTTGACCCTGACCAACTTGCTGCAGTTGGCCGGAGCGAAAGGCCCGGCGCAGGTCGTTGAGTTCGCGGGTTGACTGGGTCAGGTCGGCATGAATGGGATTGAGTTGCTGAATCAGCGCCAATGGCGTGGTTTCGTTCTGCCCGACCAGCGCGCCTTCGGTCACCAGTGCGCGGCCGATGCGACCGGAAATTGGCGCGGTGACCGTGGCGTAGCCGAGGTTGAGTTTTGCCCGCTCCACGGCTGCTTTGTTGGCGGCGACATCAGCCGCCGTTTGCCGCACGTTGGCCCGAGCGTTGTCATAATCCTGGCCGCTGATGGCGTTGCCCTCGATCAACTGGGCATAGCGCTGCTCTTGCAGCCGGGCCTGGAACGCATTGGCCTCGGCCTTGCGCAACGCAGCTTCCGCGCTGTCCAGGTCGGCCTTGAACGGGGCCGGATCGATACGAAACAGCACGTCGCCTTTTTTCACATCGCTGCCTTCATTGAAAGTCCGCTGCAACACGACGCCGGCGACACGGGCGCGGACTTCGGCGATCCGTGGCGCGGCAATCCGCCCGCTCAACTCGCTGGTAATCGACAGAGGCCGGGCTTCGATGGTTTCGATGCGCACGGTGGCCAGCGGTGCCTGTTCTTCGGCGATGGAGGACTTGTCACAGGCGCTCAGCGTCAGCCCCAGTGCTAGCAGGCCGAACGCGGCAAGCAGATTTTTTGACATGGAAATACCCCAATATTGACCCCCGCATCCTACGGGGCGCCGACGAGGGTAGCGGTGAAGCTTTGTTGGTGCTGTGTGAAATTGTGTAAGGGTTTTACTCAGGCGGGGGTGAGGGCGTATATCCTTTGCTGCTTGATTACTTTTGCGAAGCTGAGGCCGCCTTCGCGAGCAAGCCCGGTCCCACATTGAATCGCGTGTGAACTCAAGCTTTGTGAACACCTTCAATCAAATGTGGGAGCGAACTTGCTCGCGAAGAGGCCGGACCGATCGCCATAGCACTTTCTGGAAACACCCCATGCCCAACATCCTCCTGGTCGAAGACGACACCGCGCTCTCCGAACTGATCGCCAGCTACCTGGAACGCAACGGCTATTCGGTCAACGTGATCAGCCGCGGCGACCACGTGCGCGAACGCGCGCGGGTCAACCCGCCGGACCTGGTGATCCTCGACCTGATGCTGCCGGGCCTCGACGGTCTGCAAGTCTGTCGGTTGCTGCGGGCAGATTCGGCCACGCTGCCGATCCTGATGCTCACCGCACGCGACGACAGCCACGATCAAGTCCTGGGCCTGGAGATGGGCGCCGACGACTACGTCACCAAGCCCTGCGAGCCCCGGGTCTTGCTGGCTCGCGTACGCACGCTGTTGCGCCGCAGCAGCCTTGGCGAGCCGCAGACCGTCAACGACCGTATTGTTATGGGCAACCTGTGCATCGACCTGTCGGAACGCACCGTGACCTGGCGCGAGCAATTGGTCGAACTGTCCAGCGGTGAATACAACTTGCTGGTGGTGTTGGCTCGACATGCTGGCGAAGTGCTGAGCCGCGACCAGATCCTGCAACGCCTGCGCGGCATCGAATTCAACGGCACTGACCGCTCGGTGGACGTGGCCATTTCCAAGCTGCGGCGCAAGTTCGACGACAACGCGGGCGAGGCGCGCAAGATCAAAACCGTGTGGGGCAAGGGTTACCTGTTCAGCCGTTCCGAGTGGGAATGCTGAAGCGATGTTCAGAATCCTGTTTCGCCTGTACTTGGTGACCATCGTTTCGTTCAGCGCGGCGATTTACCTGGTGCCAGACCTGGTGGTCAAGGTCTTCCACGAACGTTTTGTCACCTACAACCTCGATTATTCACGCGGCTTGCAAACCCTGATCGTCAAGCAATTCCACGCCGTGCCCGAAGCGCAATGGCCGGCAATGGCGGTTGAGATGGACAAGGAATTCACCCCGCTGTGCATCGTGTTGACGCGCAATGACGATCCCGATTTCACCCTGTTGGAGCGCGAAAGCCTGCAGCGCGGCGAGAACGTGGTGCGTATCGGCGACTGGGGCTGGCGCACCCTGTCCGTGGCGCCGCTCAACGAACAAACGGTGGTGAAAATGATCGTGCCGCCGGACCCGATGGACGTCAGCCTGTTGTATTGGAGCATCAACGTCTTGATCGGCGCGACCATGCTCGCGTGCCTGCTGCTGTGGCTGCGCCCGCACTGGCGCGATCTGGAACGCCTCAAAGGCACCGCCGAGCGTTTCGGCAAAGGCCACTTGAGCGAGCGCACGCAGATTTCCCGACACTCCAACATCGGCAGCCTGGCCAACGTCTTCGACACCATGGCCGGCGACATCGAAAACCTGCTGAACCAGCAGCGCGACTTGCTCAACGCAGTGTCCCACGAACTGCGCACGCCGCTGACCCGTCTGGACTTCGGCCTGGCCCTGGCACTGTCCGACGATTTGCCCACAGGCAGTCGCGAGCGCTTGCAAGCGTTGGTCGCGCACATCCGCGAACTCGATGAGTTAGTCCTGGAGTTACTGTCCTACAGCCGCTTGCAAAACCCGGCTCAGTTGCCGGAGCAGGTTGAAGTGGTGCTGGATGAGTTTATAGACAGCATTCTGGGGAGCGTTGATGAAGAACTGGAATCGCCGCACATCATCATGGATGTGCGGCTTCACGGCCAACTTGAACGCTTCACGCTTGACCCGCGCCTGACCGCCCGCGCTATTCAGAACTTGTTGCGCAATGCCATGCGCTACTGCGAAAAGCACATTCAGATTGGTGTGCAGGTGTGTGCGAAGGGCTGTGAGATCTGGGTGGATGACGACGGGATCGGCATTCCGGATGACGAACGGGAACGCATCTTCGAGCCGTTTTATCGGCTGGATCGCAGTCGGGATCGAGCAACGGGTGGTTTTGGCCTGGGACTGGCGATCAGTCGTCGGGCGCTGGAGGCGCAGGGTGGCACGCTGACCGTCGAACCGTCGCCGCTCGGCGGCGCACGGTTCCGTCTGTGGCTACCCACTCAACCCTGACACGTTCTTTGTAGCAGCTGCCGAGCCTGCGAGGCTGCGTTCGAGGACGCAGTCCTCGCATGTCCCGAGGGCGTGGATTTTCTGGAAGAACCGGTTGCCTGATTTTACGAGGACTACGTCCTCGAACGCAGCCTCGCAAGCTCGGCAGCTGCTACAGAGCTACGTGCTTAGCCGGGTTCGCAACACCTTGGCCATGTCCTCCAGCTCCGCCACCGGGCTGTGCCCGATCAACATCCAGGCATGTTCCATGTCCGCCCAGTAAACGACGTTCATGCCGTGCCGCCGCTCATGGGCGAAGTGTCGACTGCCGCTGTTGGAGCGCGTGACGCACAGCGCCATCGGGCCATGCGTCGGGTCGAGGTAGGTGATCTGGGCAATCGGTACGCCTTCGTATTCGAGGATTTGCGCACGCTTGAACTCAGAGCGGGGCAAGGTCAGCTGTGTGGAAGCAAGGTTCAGGCCCAGGCGCGTATCGATGAGCCGCAGTTGCGCCCGTTGGGAGGCTTCATCACTGGGCAAGTGTTCCAGGGTTTCTGGCACGTAGAGCGACATGTAGTCGGCTACCAACCCACGCCAATTGGTGGTTTGCTGGCTCGATTGCCAACCGAGGAACAAACGGTCTGCCACCACGCCGCCCACTACCAAACTGGCCGCGGCTGCGAGAAACCAGCGGCGATTCAGCGCTGGGCGTTCGGGGGAAGGCAAAGTGTCGAGCATGAATTGCAGACGATCCAGGGGCGCCTGTTGGGCCATTTCGGCATAAGCCTGCTTGAACGGGAGGTTGCTGCGAGCCAGCCATTGCAGGCGCAGGTTGAGCGTCGAGTCTTCGGCGATGGCCGTATCGATGCGAGTGCGTTGTTCGACATCGAGTTGGTCGTCGAGATAGGCCACCAGTTGCTCGTCTGAAGGTGTGGCGCGATCGTTCATCGACGTTCTCCCGTGAAAGGGTTCGGTACAGCATGCAGCGGTGGGTATTCGGCCAGTTTTACCCGGGCAGCGGCCAGCCGACTCATGACCGTGCCCATCGGCACTTGCAGCACTTCGGCGACTTCGCGGTACGACAAGCCTTCGACGTACGCCAGGTACACCGTTTCGCGTTGGGCTTCGGGCAACGCGTCGACACGCCGGATCACTTGAGCCGCGAGCACATGGGTTTGCGCCGCGTGTTCGCCGTCAAACGACAACTGACTGTCGGCATCCACCACCCCCTGACCCTGGCGCACCCGACGTGCGCGCACTTCGTTGAGCCAGATCGAATGCAGGATGCTCAGTAGCCAGCGGTCCATGCGCGTACCGGGGACATACTGCCCGGCACGTTCTAGCGCCCGCACGCAGGTCGCCTGCACCAAGTCTTCGGCCACATGCCGTTGCCGGGACAACAGCAAGCCATAACGCCACAAACGCGCTAAATGCTGGCCCAATTCGGCCCTGATTGTTTGATCGCTGGCGATGGCGACCTCCGTCTGTGCTGAGTGTCAGGTTTTCGATGAATCATTAATGGCTTCGGCCAGGTCCTGGTATTCCTCGCAGGTGCTGCCGCAGATCGATTTGATGTGCAGCAACTGTTCTTGAGCCAGGTCCAGTCGGCCTTTGATCACATACGCTTCGCCGAGGTATTCACGCACTTGCGCATACTGTGGGTCGAGTTTGACCGATTGCAGGTAGTAACCGATGCCTTCGTCGGTACGCCCCAGTTTACGCGTGGCGTAACCGCGATAGTTTAAAGCTTTGGCGGTGTTCGGTTTTTCAAGTGTATCGAGCAGGGCCAGTGCTTCTTCGTAGCGCCCGTCCTTGGCCAGACGATAGGCATAATTGGTGCGGTCGTCATCCGGTACCAGACTGCTGGTTTGTTTGAGGCATTTTTGCGATCTGGAGTCGAAGACCTGGCCTTTAGGGCAGTTGGGTTTTGCGGGCGCATCATCGTCGCCATGGGCAATCGCCAGCGAACTGGTCAGCGCTGCCGTCAGACAACCGGCAAGCAGCAGCGGGGCGGTGAAAACAACAAAGCGTGCGTTCATTGGCAAGGCTCCAAGTTTACGGGTTTCAGTCAAAACCACGATCGTTTTGGGTCATGTAAGAAGAACACCTCAGCGTGAACAATTATTCATTTCTTTCTGGGGAACTTTGCAAGAAAAGTGCAATCCTTGGCGCCTTGTTTGACAACATTCTTATCCCGGTGCTTTTGCGGTGGTGAAGGGTAGTTAAATCGGCGGTGTTGCCAATCGCGGGCAAGCCCGCTCCCACAGGGGGATTTGTTAACACCAGAGATCCAATGTGGGAGCGAGCCTGCTCGCCAAAGGGCTGGCCCAGACACTACAAAACCCCGCCGAGTCCCGCTTTTGGCTGAACCGCTGCCTTACTCCCCCCACCCATGCCTTGTTATAGTCCGGGCCTCATTTTTTGCCCCGGTAAAAGGATCACTGCCATGTCTCAGTACACCGCGTTCACCGTCGAACTCGCCGACAACATCGCCCATGTGCAGATTAACCGCCCGGAAAAAATCAACTCGATGAACGCTGCGTTCTGGAGCGAGATCATCGAGATTTTCCAGTGGGTCGACGACACCGACGAAGCCCGCGTCGTGGTCCTCAGTGGCGCCGGCAAGCATTTCTCCTCCGGCATCGACCTGATGATGCTGGCCGGCGTGGCCAATGAGCTGGGTAAGGATGTCGGTCGTAACGCGCGCCTGCTGCGCCGCAAGATCCTCGCTTTGCAAGCGTCCTTCAATGCTGTCGACAATTGCCGCAAGCCGGTGCTGGCGGCGATTCAGGGGTATTGCCTCGGTGGTGCCATCGACCTGATTGCCGCCTGCGACATGCGTTACGCCGCCGAAGACGCACAATTCTCGATCAAGGAAATCGACATCGGCATGGCCGCCGACGTCGGCACCCTGCAACGCTTGCCGCGCATCATCGGTGACGGCATGCTGCGTGAACTGGCTTACACTGGTCGCACGTTTGGCGCCGACGAAGCACGCAACATTGGTCTGGTCAATCGCGTCTACAGCGACACTGCCAGCCTGCTGGATGGCGTCATGGGCATAGCCCGCGAAATCGCCAGCAAGTCGCCGATTGCAGTGACGGGCACCAAGGAAATGATCAGCTACATGCGCGACCATCGCATCGACGACGGCCTCGAATACGTCGCCACCTGGAACGCCGCCATGCTGCAATCCACCGACTTGCGCGTGGCCATGGCCGCCCATATGAGCAAACAGAAACCCGAATTTCTGGACTGATTAAACATGACTTCACGCTGGACCACAGCAGTACTGGATACCGACCAACCCGGCGGCTGGGCCGTAGCCCGCAGCCCGGAAGGCTTCCTGTTCGATGACAATGGCGCGCTGTTCCCGCGCGAATGGCTCAAACGGCAGGACCTGTCGATTCTTGCCGAGCACGGCATTGGTCATCTCGATGGTGAACCGGTGTATCTGCTGGAGCTGCGCAGTCCCGGCGAAGTGTCGGGGTGCAACTGGAAAGGTCTAAGGGCGTTCATGCTTGAGGGCGATCACACGGTGTACAAGGTGCTTGGCTATGCCGCGCAGATTGGCACCTGGTACCGTGAGCATCGCTTTTGTGGCAGCTGTGGTCAGGCAGTAACGCAGATTCCACGCGAGCGGGCGATGTACTGCGAACCGTGTAATTTGCGCTATTACCCACGGATCTCGCCGAGCATGATCGTACTGGTGACCCGTGGCGATGAAGTTTTGCTGGCCCGTTCACCTCGTTTCGTCAGCGGGGTGTACAGCACGCTGGCTGGTTTTGCCGAGCCGGGCGAGTCGGCCGAGGATTGCCTGATCCGCGAGGTTCGGGAGGAAGTGCAGATCGAGGTCAAGAACATCCAGTACCTGGGCAGCCAGTGCTGGCCGTTCCCGCACTCAATGATGCTGGGTTTCCACGCCGAGTACGCCGGTGGCGAGATTGTCTGTCAGGAAGACGAAATCGAAGACGCCCAGTGGTTCAACGTTCACGCGCTGCCGCCGTTGCCGGCGTCGCGCTCGATTGCCCGTTACCTGATCGACGTTTATGTGGCGCGGCGCTTAGGCCACGCTGAACCAGTGCTGCCAGGCTAGGCGCACAGTCAAGCCCAGCACCACGGTGATGAACACCGGTCGAATGAACTTCGCACCGCCGCTGATGGCGGTGCGCGCACCAAAAAATGCGCCAATCATCACCGACAGGCCCA